>Ga0209344_10001304_pt1 | contig 33426 bp, 33 predicted proteins | sample Cruoilmetagenom6_FD_187293 | JGI IMG/M metagenome (GOLD analysis project Ga0209344, IMG submission 187293) | Oil polluted marine microbial communities from Coal Oil Point, Santa Barbara, California, USA - Santa Barbara Oil Seep Sample 6 (SPAdes)... | ecosystem: Environmental > Aquatic > Marine...
CAGCACGCATGAGGGGTATGTCCTTTGGGCGATGATCCATCGGCGCAGTGGGAATATGGAGAAGGCGCTCAGCTCAATTAATGATGCGATTGATCGGAACAATACCGATCCTGAACTCTTCGCGTTCCGTGCAGTCGTTCAGCGTGATCTTGGGATGATCCAGAATGCGCTTTCGAGTGCTTCGAGGGCGGTGTCGCTTGATCCTTCGAATCCGGACTTTGCTGAGTTTGAGAAGAACCTGAAATCGCGGGCTGTGGCGAGTGTGCCTACCAAGTGAATCGACTTGTTAGTGAACTCGCAAGTCGGTGAGTACCGGTTCAATCCGGGCTCTACCGTTCCAGCGTGAGAGCTTTGGCTCGACAACAAGATCAACTACTGAGCCCGGGCCGATGTCCCGGGCTTTTTGCCACCAGCTCCAGCCGATGACTCGGATGATTTGGGAGCTGTTTTTTGAGTCGCCGATTTTGAGGGAGAGGTGGGCGCCGGTTTTTCCGAAGGGTTCTGGGCGGCCGTTGAGCTTTGCACCTTGGATGAGGACTTTGATGCGGGAGTTGCCTGCACCGAAGGGGGCGAGTTGCTCTAGGGTGGTGAGGGTGCGTTCGGTGAGTTCGTCTACTCGGGCGACGGCGTCTACTTTGAGGGTGTGGATGAGGTCTTCTGGGGCGAGGTTGGTGTTGGCGCAGGTGAGCATGGATTCGACGAAGTTGTCGTAGTTGGAATCGTCTAGGGAGAGGCCGGCGGCCATGTCGTGTCCGCCGAAGGTTTTGAGGTGATCGGAGCAGGATTCGAGGGCGGCGTGGATCGAGAATCCTTCGAGGGATCTTGCTGATCCTTTGCAGAGGCCGTCCTTGCGTTGCATGAGGATCGTGGGGCGGGCGAAGCGTTCGACGAGTCTTGAGCAGACGATGCCTACAACTCCGGGGTGCCAGTCCTCGTGGGCGAGGATGATGGCGCGTTTGTCGGGGTTGGTCATGCCTGCTTGTTCGGCCATTTCGAGGGCTTGTTTGAGGATGCGTTGTTCGGTGGCCCGCCTGTCGTCGTTGAGAGTTGAGAGTTGATCGGCGAGGTCGATGGCGCGTTGTCCTCTTGCGGTGGTCATGAGTTCGAGGGCGCCCTCGGCGTGCCCGAGCCTGCCTATGGCGTTGAGTCTTGGGGCTAGTCTGAAACCTACAGCTTCGGCGTCAACTTGGTCGGTGGCGAGTCCTGAGGCTTCGATGAGTGCTCGGAGGCCGACGATTGGGGTGGCTTTGATTCGGGCGAGGCCGAACTTGGTGATGACTCTGTTTTCGTCTACAAGGGGGACGACATCGGCGATGGTGCCTAGGGCGGCGAGGACGAGAAGATCTACGAGGGTGGTGCGGAGTGCGGGGGTGACGGTTTCGGAGTTGCAGTGGAGGGTGGCGAGCCGCCAGGCGAGTTTGTAGGCGACTCCTGCGCCGCAGAGCTCGCCGAAGGGGTAGGTTGAGTCTGGGCGGCGCGGGTGGACGACGGCGTAGGCGTCTGGCATGTCGGCTAGATCGGAGGGCGGGTTGTGGTGGTCGGTGATGATGAGGTCGATGCCGAGTTCTTTGGCGCGGATTGCTGGGGAGGTGGCGGTGATGCCGCAGTCGACGGTGATGATGACTTTGGCACCTGAATCGGCGAGTGTTTGGATGGCTGTTTCGTTGAGGCCGTAGCCTTCGTCGAGGCGGTGGGGGATGTAGGTGTTGACTTTGGTGTTTGGCGTGATGACACCGAGCATGTGGTAGAGGATGGTGGAGGCGGTGATGCCGTCGACATCATAATCGCCGAAGATTGTGATTGGTTCGTTGTTTTCGATGGCATCGAGGATGCGCTTTGCGGCTTTGTCGAGGTCTGGGATGAGGGAGGGGTTGTGGAGTCCCGCGAGGGTTGGGCTGAGGAAGGCGTTGCTGGATTGGGTGTCGGTGAGGCCTCGGGCGGCCATGACGCGGTCTACTAGGCTTTGGGAGTCGTCTGAGGTGACGCGCGAGCAATCCCAGACACGGGTGAGGCCTCGGTCTGATTGCTGGAGTTGGGTCGTCATATGAGGCTCCGGGGATGCAGCATGTAGGATACACTATTCGTATGGTCAAACTCACCAAAATCTACACACGGACGGGCGATTCTGGGACAACGGGGCTCGGGGGCGGGGAGCGGGTGCATAAATCGGATCTGCGGGTGGAATCGTATGGCGGGGTAGATGAGGCCAATGCGGTGATCGGGGTCGCGATTGTGCATGCTGGGGGTATTGGGGGGGATGGGAAGATGAAGGGGTTGCTTGAATCAATCCAGCATGATTTGTTTGATCTTGGGGCTGATCTGTGCACGCCGATCAAGGCGGATGAGGACCCGGGGATGGTGCTTCGGGTGACGCAGGGGCAGGTGGATCGGCTTGAAGAGGCGATTGATGTGTGGAATAAGAATTTGGGGGCGTTGACAAGCTTTGTGCTGCCTGGTGGGACGGCTTTGGCGAGTTCTTTGCATGTGGCGCGGACGGTGTGCCGGCGTGCGGAGCGGGGGGTGGCGGAGCTGATTGAGGTTGATCCTGAGCGGACCTCTGTGTTGACGATGATGTATTTGAATCGGGTTAGCGATTTGTTGTTTGTGCTTGGGCGGGCGGCCAATGATGGGGGAATGGGAGGCAAGGGGGATGTGCTTTGGGTTCCGGGGACGAATAGAGGCACTGATCGAGAATCTGGGAGTTGAATCTCGAAGTGTGTTCTGTTGTGCGATCATCTATCAGATCATTAAAAACGCCCGGTCCATGGTGGCCGGGCGTTTTTGTGTTGATGATTGATTCGTTATGGGCACCCTGCCGAGTATGCGTTGAGGAAGGCTGAGATATCAAAGAAGTCGAACTGGCCGTCGCTGTTGAAATCTGCGATGGGGTCTCCTGCTGTGAATGCATTTAGAAAGGCGCTGATATCAAAGAAGTCCAGGGTGTTGTCATCGTTTATATCAGGTTGGCAAGGGTGGTCCCTGAATGCGACGGTGACGGTGATGAAGCTTTTATTTGGGTTGATTGTGCCGATGACGATTTCATCGGCGCTGATTCCGTCGTATGTTGATGCGGAGTAAAATGTGGGTGATGACCATTTGCCACCGATGAGTTCTTTGATGGGGCGTGAGAGAGTAAAGGTTCCTGTGCCTGACCAGCCTTCCGACGCGCCGGTGGTGATGACATTGAGGAACTGGTTGCCTTCGGTGAGGGGGTCGATGTCGACGGGGACAATGACTTCACTTTGGAAGAAGGCCGCGGAGCTGATGCGGGGGTCGCCGGGGCCGGTTTCGAAGACATCGAGGACGATGTCGATACGTGCATCGATGACTGTTTTGCCGTCGAAAATATTGGAGAAGGGGACGGAGCCGTTGTTAAAGAAGAACTCGGTTCCTACATCGGGCAGGGGGATCTGGAAGGTTTGGTCTTGGCCGAGCCCGGCGAGGGCTGGGGCGGTTATGGCCGATGCGACGATGATCGCGGCGTGGAGAGGTCTTGGGTGCTTGGTGATTGGGTTTTTCATGTGTGGGTGTTGCTTTTTTGATCAATTCTGTGAGAAGATACGTGATATTTTGATTGGTGAGCGGTACTGGTGTCACGAGCGTACCTTGGTCACTATTTTCATACAAGATGAATCGAGACAAAAATCACATAAATGAGTTTTTCTATAGCAATTGAGTCCGTCAGGCTGCGCCGGATTTCAGTTTATGGTTGGTGAGCTGATAATGGAACGGTGTGAGCATGTGCATAGACTCAACTCGTGTACACACCGACCTTTCAATCCTTTGTTGCTTCGCTCTCGACGACGAGTGCTGAGATGCTTGCTGGCACCCCCAACTCTGCGGTGCGGCGGAATGCGGTTCATTTTTTAACGATGAGTTTGCTATTGGGCTCGGTCTTAATTCTGATGCGATGGGTGCAGTACTCGGGGTTTGACCTTGGTTCTGGATCTGATTCTGGATCTGGGCTTTCGGTGAGGCTTTCGGGTGCGATTGGGCTAGAGGCTGCGTGGTTGTCGATCTATGTGATCGCGATTGGTTTGATCTTTGTGCTCAAACCGAGCGGGAAGTGGTGCGTTCGATTAACGCTTTTGGTTGTGTTGCTCGAGGGGACGGCGGTGATGCTGCGGTGGAGCTTGGGGCTTGATTCTGGGCCTGGGAGCAACGCGCTTGCGGGGATTTTGATTGTGCTTACGCTTGGTGCGTCACTGCTGCCTTGGTCGCCGCGGCAGACGCTGGGGCTTGCGGGGATCTGGATTATTGGCTCGACTGTGACGCTGCTTGCGGTGACGCCTGGGTTTGAGTTCTCGATTTGGGGGCGGGTCTTTGGGTATATTTCTGTTGTGATTCCTGGGATCATGGTGTCGTTCTTCCGGACGACTCGGATCCGTGATCGGTTTGAGATTGATTATTTTCAAACGCGGTATGAGCGGATCAGCCAGGAGTTGCTTGCGGCTAAGCACATCCATGAACGTGCGTTCCCGCAGCCGCGGACGACGGGGGCGGTCCGGTTTGCGTATTCGTATCGTCCGATGAGTCAGATCGGTGGGGATTATTTGTTTGCTTCACTTCAGAACGAGGGGGCGGACTCTCCATTGCTTGTGGTGCTGCTTGATGTTTCTGGGCATGGGATCCCGGCGGCATTGACTGTGAACAGGTTGCAGGGGGAGCTGATGCAACTGGTCGGGGAGAACCCGGGGATTCATCCCGATGAACTCTTGTCGGCGTTGGATCGGTATATCTGTGTGACCAATCCTGATGCTCCGGTGTTGGTGACAGGGATCGCGGCTCGGATTGATCCGATTGAAAGCACCCTGTTAATTTCCAATGCGGGGCATCCAGGGGCGTTGCTTCGGGAGGGATCTGGGAGTATTACTCAGATTGATGCGACCGGGCCTTTGATGGGGATTGGCGAGACGGCGACGATTGAATGGGGTGTTGAGAGATTCGGGTTTAAGCCTGGCGATGCGTTGATTGCCTTTACCGATGGGATTACCGAGGCGAGGGGGGGCAAGGGTGAGATGTTTGGGATCGAGGGGATTCGGGGGGTAATTGAGGGCGGATGGATCGAACCCGGGCAGCGATGGCCTGAATTGGTGCGTCGATCTGTGGAGCGCTATTGCGAAGGGGTGGTCAATGATGATATGCTGATTGTGGATGTGTATCGTCCGCAGGGTAAGTGAGCGTACAGTACCCTTTGTGTTGATCTGTTGAAAGGAAACTGATTGTCCAAGTCTGGCAGTATTGAGACCACGGAGTTCCGTCGATCATTTCATCTGGAGACGAGCCAGTTGTTGCGGAAGCGGCTGATCTGGTTCACTTCGGTGTGGGGCGGGATTTTACTCATATCGTTTGTGTACGCGATCGTGATGATGGCGCAAAGTTCTCAGATTTCGAATCTGCTCAACAACGGGACCGAGAAGGCGTTGTTTCTGGTGACCTACGGGGTGTGGATTGCGATTTATGTCGCCGTGATGGTGATGGTCATTGAGAAGCGGGTGAGTGACCAGCGTGTAGTGAGGCTCTCGATCGGGTTGATTATTCTCAACGGTCTTGTTGCTGTGGGGTTGCGAGTTCTGGAGCCTTCGCTGATGTCTGGGGGGATCTGGGTGTTTGTGGTGTCGCACTTTGTTGCGTGCAGTGTGTTCCCTTGGACGGTGAAGCAGGCACTTGCTCCGGTGGGGATCGTGGTGGGAGCGAGTTTTTTAAGCCATATTGCGTTTGAGGGTGATCAGATCGGAGAGTCGGTGTTCTTTGGGATTAGTACGCTGGTGTTCAATACACCCGCGTTGTTGATCTCTGGGTATAAGCACAGCCAACGGATTCAGAAATCGACAAACCGGTTTCTCAATCAGCGGTACGGGATGCTTCGGCAGGAGCTTGCGTATGCGAGGCAGATCCATGAGGCGCTCTTCCCGCCTCCTAAGACGACGGGACAGGTCCAGTTTGTGTATCGGTACGAGCCGATGCGTCAGATCGGGGGGGATTATCTGTTTGCTCGGTATTCGCAGACCGATGCTGATGGCAACGAGACCTTGTCTGTTGCGGTGATCGATGTGACGGGGCATGGGATCCCGGCGGCTTTGACGGTGAATCGTTTGCACGGGGAGATTGATTTGCGGTTTGCCGAGCAGCCTGACATTTCACCGGGCGAGCTATTGAGTCATCTGAATCGGTATATTAACCTGACACTCTCGAAGCATTCGATTTTTGCGACGGCGGTGTGTTTCCGGGTTATAGGTTCGAAGAACATTCTTGAGTACGCGTCGGGTGGTCATCCGCCATCGTTTTTGCGGGGGGTTGACGGGAGTATTCAGGATCTGGAATCGACGACCTTTATGCTCGGGGCATGCAAAGACAAAGACTTTGATCCGATGCAGGCGGAGATTGAGTTTGGTCCCGGCGATACGCTGATCGCGTATACCGATGGTGCGACCGAGGCTCGATCCGCTGACGGGAAGATGCTCAATATTGAGGGACTCCGTCGGATCCTCGCGTCTTCGCACCCGCTCGGTGCTGATGAAACAGAGCATACCCAGGGGGTGTGGTCTGAGCGGATTCTGCGTGAGGTGGCGTTCCATCGGGGCGGGATTCCGCCTGACGACGACACGCTGGCGATCGAGATTTATCGCCCGGTTAGGGTGACGACCTGCACGGTTCCCGACGAGGATCCTGAGCAGGAATCGGTGGCCCAGCCTGTGGGTTCTTAGGTGGTTAGTCTTTGACGCCTTGGACTCTATTGAAGTCGGTGTATTTGATGAGTGTCTGGGCGAGGTCGATGTTGTTGATGTTGGCGAGGGTGGCGAGCCAGGCGAGGACATCGGCGAACTCTTCTTCGAGGTTTTCGCGTTCGGCGGTGGATGGGGGCTTGTCTTTGCGGTTGTTGTTTGCCAGGGCGGTGGCGAGTTCTCCGAACTCTTCGGTGAGGTAGAGGAAGGTGCCTGCGGTGCCTCGGGCGTTGTCTGAGGCGAAATAGCGGGTTCTGATGAGTTCTTGGAACTCGAAAACGGTGATCCCGGTGGGGTCGATGTCTGAATTGTCGGAATTTTGAGTATTCGGTGGGGTGCTTTGGGGGGTCATGGGGCGATGGTAGGGGGGAATTCTTACTTTGGATGCTTTGGGGGATGCTTTGGGTGGTTGGGGGGCTACACTACAGACCCGACTTTGATCGTTAGCAGGCGCGGTGTCTGCTGAGGGTTCTGGTTTCGGAGAGACCCTTTAGGTCAGGATTAAGCTCTATGCCGACGATTAATCAGCTCGTACGCAAACCTCGCAAGTCACCCACGACCAAGTCCAACTCACGGGACTTGGATAACAGCCCGCAGCGACGCGGTGTGTGTTTGACTGTGAAGACAACGACCCCGAAGAAGCCGAACTCCGCTTTGCGGAAGATCGCTCGTGTTCGTTTGTCGAACGGCAAAGAAGTGACCGCATACATTGGTGGCGAAGGCCACAACCTTCAAGAGCACTCCATCGTCCTCGTTCGCGGCGGGCGTGTGCGTGACCTTCCCGGTGTTCGTTACCACATCGTCCGTGGCGCACTCGATACGCTTGGTGTCGATGATCGCAAGCAGGGTCGTTCGAAGTACGGCGCTAAGAAGGGCAAGTAAACAATATAACCATGCCTTGTCAGCGTGACAGGGCGGGCAAGTAATCCCGGGCGTTCTCAGCTACGGGGTGAACACGGTTCTGCCTCTTTTCAAAGAGCGGAACAGATGAGCCATAAGGAGATGACCCATGTCAGGTCGCATTACCAACTCAGAAGCACAACTCCGTCCAGATCCCAAGTTCAACGACAAGGTTCTGGCCAAGTTTACCAACTGCATCATGTTCTCAGGACGCAAGACCGCGGCACTCCGCGTCGTCTATGACGCGATCGATGTGATGGACGAGCGTCTCAAGCAGTACCCCGACGCGGTCGAGGGTTGCGAGTCCGGCATCCAGGTGTTCCGTCGTGCTGTTGAGAATGTTAAGCCATATGTTGAAGTCCGCTCAAAGCGTATCGGTGGTGCCAACTACCAGGTACCTATGCAGGTGAACCCGAAGCGTCAGCAGTCGCTCTCATTCCGCTGGATTATCGCTGCGTCTCGCTCAGAGAAGGGGCGTCCGATGCACGAGAAGCTTGCAGACGAGCTCTGGGCTGCATCACGCGGCGAGGGCAAGGCGATGACGACCCGTGACCAGGTCCACCGCATGGCTGAAGCGAACAAGGCGTTTGCTCACTTCGCTCGCTAATCGAGCCAATAGAACTCATAATTCTAAGACCCGGAGCGTTTGCTTCGGGTTTTTTTGTGGTTGGGTCGAACTCTGGGCGGATGATTCCGATACAGGGGTATGCGTTTGAGCCGGCGGATTAGTCTGACTTGTGTTGTGATCTGGATGGTCGGGGCTGGGGTTGGGTCTTGGGCGACTATTCAATCATGGGCAGTTGGGGCTGATGGGTTGGTCCGGCTGCTGGGGAACTTTGCTTGGATCGTTTCGCTGCCGGGGTGGGCGACGGCGTATGTGATTCATGTAGGGGGTTTGGGGGATGGGAAATCAGATCCGAGCTCGATCTTGCTTGCCAACATTTTTGGGTGGGGGTATCTGGTTATTGGATGGCTTGTGCTTTGGAAGGTGCGTGGGTTGTTCGCGGGGAAGCGGTTTGATTCGGTTCGGGATGATGGGTTGGTGAATCCGGGCCGGCGTGCGTTTATGGCCAACTCGACCTTTGGTGGGGTCGCGGTTGCTGCAGCGGGGGCCCCGGGGTATGCGACGCTTGTTGAGCCTTGGTCGATTAAGGTTCGAGAGTATTCGGTTCCGATTGAAGGGTTGGCGAGGTCACTGGCGGGGCTGCGGATTGTGCAGGTTTCTGATACGCATCTTGGGCCTCGGATTCCGGAGTCTTTTGTGGTGGAGGCGTACCGGATGGCGCTTGATCTGAAGCCTGATTTGATAGTGCTGACGGGGGATCATGTGCATGATGGGGTCAAGGAGAATCAGCGGGCGGCGGATCTTTGTAAGCCTTTGGTTGCGCGGTGCCCGATGGGGGTGGTTGGGGTTTTGGGGAATCACGATTGGTGGGGGGATGGGGATGAGCTGTCGTCGATGTTGTCTGGGGTGGGTGTTGGGATGATTGATAATGACCGGGTATGGATTGATCCAGTGACGCGGTCGGTGGTTGGGTCTGATCCGGGGTATCCATCGCTGGCGGTTGTGGGGCTTGGGGATCTGACGGATGATGTGGTTGATCCGGTCCGCGCGTTCCGGGGGGTTGATGTTGGTACCCCTCGGCTGGTGCTGGCGCATAATCCGGATACAGCAGAGATCCACGCGCTTACTCAGCAGGACTCGCCTCGGGTGGATCTGATGCTTTCTGGTCACACACACGGCGGGCAGGTACGGATTCCATTTTTGGGGACGCCGATCGTGCCGAGTTGGTATGGGCAGAAGTATGCGGGCGGGCTTGTGGATGGGCCTGCATTCCGTGTGCTGATTTCGCGTGGGGTTGGGATGTCGATGCTTCCGGTGCGTGTGGGGGTGCCGCCGGAGATTGGTGTGATTACGCTGGTCTAGTTCGTCGGTTTGATTGCGCAATGATTCGTGCAATCCCATTCATCGTGCATGACGCCCCATCCGATGCGGTCTGTTGGGCCTAGGGTATCGATGCAGTAGTCTTTTCGTTGGTGGACTTCTTTTTGTATGTTGAGCTTCTCGATCGTTTTGACAGATGGGATATTCAGTCCGGAGCAGTAGACGCGGACTCTTTGGAGTCCGAGGCCGGCGTTGGCTTGGGGGGCGAGTGCCCAGGTGATTGTTCTCGCGCAGGCTTCGGAGGCGTAGCCTTGACCGGTGGCGTCTTTGCGGATCCAGTAGCCGGTTTCGCACGAGGCTGTGTCTGTTCTCACATCGTGGATCCCGGAGCCGCCGAGAAAGCGGTTGGTTTGTTTACAGAATACAGCGGTGCCAACATTGGTGAATGTGGTCGGGTTGGCGAGAGCGAGCATCTGCTCGCAGATGTATTTGGTGGTGGATTCGAGGGTGCGGTGGTTGTCCTTGGCCCAGGGCATCCAGGGGAGGAGGTGATCGTCGCGGCATTCGTTGATGGCGTCGAAGACTTCTTGGGCGTCCTCGAGCCGGTAGGCGCGGATGATGAGGCGCTCGGATTCGAGCTGGCAGTCGAGGGGGCTGGGGGCGGTCCAGGCGAGGCCTGGGGTTGGAAAGTTGTTCTCTGATTGGCAGTGGGTCATGCACAGAGCATACCCGGAGTCATATCCTCAGGTATGCCCAAGAACCTTACAAATCGTTACGCCCGCCAACAACGCGTTGGTCATGTTGGGAGCGAGGGGCAGAAACGATTATCAGAAGCTCATGCGTGCATCGTTGGTGTGGGGGCGCTTGGGTGTGTTTCTGCGGATCTGCTTGTGCGGGCGGGTGTGGGGACGGTGACGATTATTGATCGTGATCTTGTTGAGATGTCTAACCTGCATCGGCAGCCTTTGTTTTGTGAGGCGGATGCGGTTGCTAAGAAGCCTAAGGCGATGGCGGGGAGGGATCGGCTCTTGGCGGTGAACTCTGAGGTGACGGTTCATGCGCATATTGCGGATTTCAGTTCGGGCAATGCGCTTGAGTTGATTGGTTCCAATGGGAAGCCTGATGTGTTGATTGATGGGACGGACAACTTTGAGACGCGGTTTTTGATGAATGATTGCTCGGTGAAGCTTGGTGTGCCTTATGTGTATGGGGGGGCGATTTCGACGCAGGGGTCGGCGGCGGTGTTTACACCGGGTGATGGGCCCTGCTTGCGGTGTATCCAGCCGAACCCGCCGAGGGCTGGGACGCAGCCGACTTGTGAGTCGGCGGGGGTGCTGGCGCCGGTGTCTTCGATCATCGCGAGCTATCAGGCGGCTGAGGCGATGAAGATTCTCTTTGGGCACGATGATCGGGTGATGGGTTCGATGTTGAGCTTTGATCTGTGGGAGGGGTCGCGGACTCGGATTGATTTGTCGTCTGCGAAGGATCCGGAGTGTCCTTGTTGCGGCCAAGGACGGTTCGAGTTCCTCGGGGCCGAGCGACAGGCCCCGCAGGCGTTGTGTGGGCAAAATGCGGTGCAAGTCATGGGTGGGGCTGGGATGATCGATCTGAGGCAGTTGGGGGGGGCTCTGGAGGGGTTTGAGGTCAAAGACTACATGATCCGGGGGCGGGTCATGCATGGGGATCTTGATATCGAGCTGACCTGCTTTGCAGATGGGCGGGCGATTATTGATGGGACGAGTGATTTGGGGGTTGCTCGGGCGATTTATAGCCGCTATATTGGTAGCTGACCGAACGGTTAGTTATTTACATGTTGGAGGGGCCCCGGCGACGGGGAAACCAAACAGGAGATCGATATGACCACAGCAACGACATCCACGGCTCAGACTATCACCCGCACGCTGACCAGAACCAAGGATCTGGCCGACTCATTGCTCGCGGGGATTACCGCTGAGCAGTTTGCCCGGTTCCCGGTTGCTGATGGCAAAGCAATCAACACCAATCACGCGGCGTTTGTGTTTGGGCATCTTTCGATTTACCCGAAGATGATCTTGGGGATTCTGGGTCTTGATGCATCGGCTATCGAGAACCCACCAAAGTTCGATGAGTTGTTCATGCACGGGGTCGATTGCCAGGACGATTCCAATGGCGATATTTACGCGTCGATGGACGAGATCGTTGCACATTTCAACAGCGCCCACGAAACAGTGATCAAGGCGATCCAGGGGCTTGACGATGAGGCGTTGAATGCTCAGTTTACTGGTGACGACTGGTATGTCGAGTTTGCACAGACTCCGGCATCGTTGTGCATCTTCATGCTGCATGACCACTACATGTTCCACCTCGGGCAGCTGAGCGCTTGGCGTCGGTGCATGGGGCTTGGTTCGGCGACTTAACCCCCCAAAGTAAAGAGAAGACACTACTGCGCCGAAGCGGCGAGTAGTGGCACCCTGATAAGATTTAACCAGATATAAATGGGTTGGTCACGCGTTCGTGGCCGACCTTTGTTTTTGGGCCGTGTCCTGGGTAGCAGGTGGTTTCTGGATTGAGGGTGTAGAGGTGGTTTTTGATAGATGCTTCGAGTTGCTCGAAGCTTGAGCCTGGGAAGTCTGTGCGTCCGATGGAGCCGTGGAAGAGGGTGTCTCCGACGAGGGCGGTGTTTGAGGGTTCGTGGATGAGTGAGACACTACCCGGGGAGTGTCCGGGGGTGTGGGCGATTCTGAAGGTGAGGGAATCGAGGGTGAGGGTGTCGTCGTGGTTGAGGAAGGCGTCTGGGGTTGGGCCGGTGATGGCGAGTCCGAGGGCGGCTGAGAGATTCAATATTGGGTCGTTGAGCCAGGATTCTTCGAGGGGGTGGATGAGGATTTTGGCGTCTGGGAATCTTGAGCGGGCATCGAAGAGTCCGGCCATGTGGTCGGCGTGGGCGTGGGTGAGGACGATTTTCTCGACCTTGAGCTGTTGTTGCTCTATAGCGTCGAGGAGGGCTTGGGGTTGGTAGCCACAATCGACGATCCAGCATGAATTGCTTGGGGTTGGGTCGCCATCGGTGACGATGAAGCAGTTTGTTTGGAAGTCGCCTAGGGCGAAGGGCTGGATATGCGGGGTTCCGGTTGGGGTGCTCATGGTGTATATTATCTATGAGAACTACGCAGTGCATGCAACGGAGGAAAGACCATGCCATTGATTCGAAATATCCATACGGCAAAGATGGAAGACGTCGCGTTCCCAGGCGTACAGGGGGCGACGATGTCGATCATGGTTGGGCGGGCGGACAACGCCCCAAACTTCGCCCTCCGTTCAATCGAGGTGACGCCGGGTGGAAATACACCCAAGCACATGCATGATTATGAGCACGAGGTGTATGTGGTATCTGGGACGGGAAAGGTACTGCTTGATGGGAAGCTCAATGAGATTAAGGCGGGGGATGTGGTTTATGTGCCTGCCAATGAGGAGCATCAGTTTACGGTTGGTGAAGATTCGGGGGAATCTTTGCGATTCTTGTGTGTTGTTCCGGTAGAGCAGAACTGCGGGGGCGAGGTGCCCGGCTCTTGAACTGGTTGAAAGGAATCTGATGAACGAGGATTACGAACTATCGGCGGGATGGATCATTTCGATTTATGGGATCGCTGCGGCGTTGTCTGGATTTGCGGCGATTCGTGGGGTGCAGATAGGGTCTGAGCCTTACATGCTTACTGGGCTGGCTGGGTTGATTATTACGCTGACGACGCTGCCGATCTGTTTGCGGTGCGGGGTCAAGGGCGGGGCGACGCACAACGAGACGGCAATCGACGCGGATCGTTTGAAATCGCAGATTATGAAAATGACCAAGTCGATCGAGCATCTTGAAGAGACGATGATTTTGTCTGATGACGCTCGGCGTGTGCTGAACCGGCACAAGGAGCGGGAGCTTTTGAGCCGGGCGATTGACGAGGATATTGAGCGGGGGGACTTTAATGCGGCGATGGTGTTGGTCAATGAACTGGCGCAGCGGTTTGGGTATCGGGCGGATGCTGAGGAGTATCGATCGAAGATTGATCTTGCACGGACACAGACAGAGTTTGGACGGATACAAGAGGATATTGGGGTTCTCGATGGTTTGATCGCGGATCATCAATGGGACCAGGCGCTGCTTGAGGCGTCGCGTATTACGCGTGTGTATCACGATTCGCCCTTGGCAGAGGGGCTCCGGCATCGGGTGGAGTCTGCACGGCAGCGGTATAAGGATGAGATAGAGCGAAGGTTCTTGGTTGCTGCGCGGGATGACCGGATCGAAGAGGCGATGCAGATGATTCAGGAGATGGATCATCTGTTGACGGAAAGCGAGTCTGCTCAGTTTATGGAAGTGGCGCGTGGGGTGATTGGCAAGGCAAGGGAGAACCTTGGGGCCGCGTTTAAGCTTGCGGTTCATGACAGGTCATGGGACACGGCTGCAGAGGTCGGGCAGCGGATTATCGATGAGTTTCCGAACTCTCGTATGGCGGGTGAGATTCGTGATTTGATTGATACACTCAGGGAGCGGGCGGGCTCAATGAGCCGCGGTTGAGTCTTGGGTTTGGTCAGCGGATGGTTCTACAGGTTGTTTCCAGGTGTAGATGAGGAGCAGACCGATTCCGATGAGGAGGTAGAGGTCCGCGATATTGGAGACATAGGGCCAGATATCGCTGCTCCCGCCGTTTGGCCAAGAGATCCCGAATGGGAGCTTGATGTCTGGGAGGGGGTGGATGAAGTCTCGGACGCATCCGAAGACGATGCGATCGTAGAGATTTCCGATGCCTCCGGCGATGATGAGCCCGAATCCTGCGTGGGCGATCCAGTCTCGTGGCTTGGTCCATTTGATGAAGAGCACCACGGCGACGATCATGGCGATGAGGGTGAAGACCACAAAGAACCATCGTTGTCCTGCCCCGATTCCGAAAACGGCGCCGGGGTTGAGGACGAGTGTGAAATCGAGGATGCGCGGGATCGCAACAACCGACTCGTGATAGGGGATGAGGTTTCCGAGGTTTGGTTCAGTGAGTACTTCTGATCGGTTAATGATGACCGGGGTGTCTGCGACACGGGCGAAGGCGAGGGACTTGCTGACGAGATCAGTGGCGACGCCAAAGACGATTGTGCCGAGCAGCCATACCCACGACCGGCAGCTTTTGAGTGTGCTGGCTTGGGGTAGTGGGGGTGTGGATGTGTCGTGAGCGGACATCAGCGTGTGAAGCGGTTATCCAGCTTCCTTGCGGAGGCGATGGAGTACTTTGCCCATGGGAGTTCTTCGAGTCGTTCTTTTTTGATCGGCTCGTGTGACTCGATGCAGAGTCCATAGGTTCGGTCATTGATGCGTGAGAGGGCGTCGTCGATCTCGATGATGAGATTACGATCGGCGGCTGCGAGATCTAGGTTGAGGCCTTGCTCGAAGCTTTCGGTGCCGAACTCTGCGGCGTTGCTTGCTGTCTGGGTTTCGCCTGTGTTGGAGCGGAGTGCTTCGTCTTCGAGATGCTGGACATCTCCGACAAGTTCTGCTCGTTTTTTGAGCAGGATGAGCTTGTACTCATCCAGTTGCTTTGGAGTGAACGGGGTTTTGGTCCGTTTTGAGACTTTGGATTCCGTTTTGGCTTTCTTCGGTCGCTTGGACGAGGTAATGAGTGGGCCGCCCGAGAGGCTGCTTCCTGGGCCTAGGAGTAGAGGGCGTGGAGGCGGGGCGTAATCTGCGGGGACCCGCTTGCGTGCTTTGGATCTGAATTTTTTAACGGGTGCTTTTTTGTCTGCTTCGTTTGTGGCTTTTGGGTCGGCCTTGGTTGGCTGCGCGGGTGCCTTTGCAGAGTTTGCTTTTTTAACAGGGGCTTTTTTGGAGACTACTTTTTTGGAAGGGGCTTTCTTTGAAGCTGTAGCTTTAGATTTTTCGGCAGGTTTCTTTACGGTCTTCTTGGTAACTTTCTTAGTTACTTTTTTAGTCGTTGCTTTCGTGATTTTTTTCGTCACTTTCTTTGTTATTTTTTTCGAGGTTTTTTTCGCAGCGGGCTTTGCGGCTTTCTTTGTGACTTTCTTCGCTACTTTTTTTGTAGTCTTCTTTGCGGCTTTCTTTGCAGCGGGTTGCTTAGTTGTCTTTTTCTTAACAGCGCTGGAAGACGATTTTTTGGTCGTTTTCTTGGTAGAGCTTTTTTTGGTTGTTTTCTTAGCTGTTTTTTTTGCCAATGTGCACCATCCTTCTTGCCAATCCATATTGATGTGTCAATATGTTGGGCTGGTTGGGTGCAAGGGTAGGCGCAGCCCCGATAATTGTCAAAATAGTGGAGCTGATTCCTACCAAAAGCCTAAATTGGAACAGGTCTGGTTTAAGTCTTTGCTGATTCGACGGATTCGGCTTGGGCGATCTCGAAATCGCCAAGTTTACGGAATCGCTGATAGCGGCCTTCGACGAGGTCTTCGGGGGACTGTTCGCAGAGCTCATCGAGTTGGGTTTCAATCCAGCTTTGGAGGAGTGTGGAAGCTGATTCGTGGTCTCGGTGGGCGCCGCCTAGGGGTTCATTGATGATGGAGTCGACGATGCCGTTTTTGATGTTGTCATTGGCGGTGAGATTCAGCGCGATCGCGGCGGCGGTGTTGGTTTGCTCGTTGGCTTGCTTCCAGAGGATGGCGGCGCAGCCCTCGGGGGAGATGACGGAGTACCAGGAGTATTCAAGCATTGCTACTCGGTCTGCGACGGCGATGCCTAGGGCGCCGCCTGAGCCGCCCTCACCTATGACGATGGACACGATGGGAACCTTTAATCGGCTCATTTCACGGAGATTGACGGCGATTGCTTCGGCTTGCCCTCGTTCTTCTGCACCGAGTCCTGGGTAGGCGCCGGGGGTGTCTACGAAGGTGACGATGGGGAGGCCGAATTTCTCTGCTATTTTCATCTTTGCGAGTGCCTTGCGGTAGCCTTCTGGGTGGGCACATCCGAAGTGGCAGGCGAGTTTTTCTTGGGTGGTTTTGCCTTTTTGGTGTCCGACGATGAGGCATTTGCGGTTGCCGATACGTCCGAAGCCGGTGATGAGGGCGGGGTCGTCTCCGAAGTTTCGGTCGCCGTGGAGTTCGCAGAAGTCTCGGCAGATGTGTTTGATGTAATCGCGGGATTGCGGGCGGTTTGGGTGTCGTGCGACGCGGACGGTATTCCAGGGGGAGAGGTCTGTGTAGACATCTTTGAGCATTTGGATGCGGCGTTTTTCGAGGAGGGCGATGTCGGATTGATTTGGTTTAATATCCGGGGCTTCGATCCCGCCTAGGGCTGGGACTTCGACTCCGGGGGATTCGATGGCTTGTTGGGTGAGTTTGATCTCCGCTTCGATGGCGACGACCGGTTTTTCGAACTCAAGCTGGTAGAAAGTGGACATATGGGTTTCCTTGTTTGGATTCTTTCTTTGGCTGGCTCAATTGTACCGCATTGGGGGAGTCGGGTACGCTATGGGTATGAAGAGTATCGAGATTCCACTTCTATTCGTCGGCGGGGGCACGATGGCGCATGCAATTATCGCAGGGGCTCAGAAATCTGGGGCCGTGAGTGGGGAGCGGATTGGGGTTCTTGATCCAAGCGCGGAGCGGCGGGAGATGTTCGAGCATGGGTTTGAATCGGCTCAGGGGGCGTTTGAGTGGCTCAGGAGCGTTGATGACGGGGGGTATGGGATTGTATTGGCTGTGAAGCCTCAGATGCTGGGAGCGGCGACAGAGCCGTTGCGGTTGCTAGTTGAACAGAGTGGTGTTTCGCCGGCGGTGATTTCGATTCTGGCGGGGACTCGATCGGGGCAGGTTTTTGAGTCTATGGGTGGTAGGGTGCGGGTGGTTCGGGTGATGCCCAATACCCCGGCGCAGATCGGGATGGGGATAGCGGCGATTGCGGGGAGTGAGACATCGACTGGTGAGGATCTGGAGTTGGCTGAGCGGTTGATGGGGGCGGTTGGGGAGACTGTTCGGATCGATGAGTCGATGATGGATGCGTTTACGGCTGTTGCGGGGAGTGGCCCGGCGTATGTGTTCTATCTCACTGAGGCGATGACCAAGGCGGCGGCGTCGCTGGGATTTGATCCGGAGCTGGCCCGGCGGATTGTTGAGCAGACGGTTGTGGGGTCTGCGGCGCTGCTTGGTGAGTCGGATGACGACGCTTCGATGCTGCGGGCGCGGGTGACTTCCAAGAACGGGACGACGCATGCAGCAACCACCGCGCTCGATGGGCTCGGGGTGATGGATGCGTTTGCGGCGGCGCTGACGGCGGCGCGTGATCGTGGGATTGAGTTGTCAGAAGAGGGTTAGAAATCTCTTCGTACAAAGATCACACAGCAGAGGCCTAGCAGCAAGAACTCGTAGGCGAATGATGTGCCTAGGACCCAGGTGATTGATCGTTTGCGCATGATCTCGGTCATTCTGTTGGCGGCCCTTGGATCATCGAATGCAGGGCTGTCTTCGGACCGATTGTTGTTCCCGGATTGGGAATCGAATCCTGTGAGTTTGGCCATTTCTTCATCGGTGATGAGATGGCGTTCGAGGAGGCGGACGGTGTCTTGGGTCTTTGGGAGAATTGATTTGAGGGTGAAGACTCGTGCGGCCCAGGCTGTCCAGGTTTTCTCGCTGTCTTTGGCTTCAACTAGGCGGGAACGGGACATTCTGAGTGCGGGGTTGACTGCTTCTTGGATGTCTTCGTAGCCATCTTCGAGCGGGTTGCCTTCGTCACCTGGGACAGGCTTGCCTTGTTCGCGGAGTTGTTCGATCCGTTTGTTGGCGAAATCGATCTGTTTCTCGATGTCGAGTTGGCGATCTTCGACTCGGACGATGGAGCCTTCGCGTTGCATGATGAACATCTGGTCGCCGGTGTTGACGATCCAGATCGCGAGCCAGAAGAGTATGGTGAGGAGGAGTGCGGCGATGGTTGATTTGGTGATGAGCCCTACGAAGGCGCAGAATGCGTAGAGGTAGCTAAAGAATGCGAGGACGATGGGGATTGCGAGGAGGAGGTTGAAGTTCCATGCACCGCCTCGGATGCCCATGACGAGCATGCAGCCGACGGTGAATACGAGGACCTGTAGTGCGACGAACATCAGTCCGGTCATGTACTTTGTGAGAAAGAGTCTTGAGCGTCCGATGGGTTTGGAGAGGACGGGTTCGATAGCGCCGCCTGAGACCATTTCGGGGACGATTCCGGCGGTGGAGATGAGCGCGAGGATCGCGGTTGCCCATGTGAGCCAGATGGGGACGCCCCAGGTGGTGAACTGGAGGGTGTAGAAGAGCTCTTTGGAGACGAGTGCGGTGTTGAAGAACTTGGATTCGAAGTTCCAGTGGAGGAGGGTGACGCCTTTTTCGTTGATGCCGAGTGAGGCGTAGAGGACGACGACGAGGAGGTTGAGGCCGAGGGTGAGCCAGAAGAGTTTTTTGGCGTTGAGTTCTCGGTAGGCGTCGATGAAGATAGCTTTTGTTTGGGTAAGGATCATGACTTAGCTCCCTTCTTTGTCGCTTTGGCTCCGGAGATGGCTCCGGGTTTATCGCCGTGGTTGGTGTCGACGACTTGCATGAAGAGTTCCTCGAGTGATGGGCGTTTGAAGCCTGCGGATTCGATGATGATGTTCTGTTTGCGGAGCGCGTCGATGGCGGGCTGAACTGAGGCGGCGTTGTCGGTTCTAAAGGTCATACGGGCCGGGTCTTTGCCTTCTAGAATCGGGGGTATTTGCGGGAGTGTGCTGATCTGGCTCAGGAGTGATTGGTCGATTGGGGCGTTGGTGGCGATCTCGAAACCGCTTTGGTCTGCGGTGAGTTCTTCGATGGTGCCTTGGGTTGAGACGAGGCCGTGGACCATGATTGCTACGCGGTCGCAGACCATTTCGAGTTCGCTGAGGAGGTGTGAGTTGAGGAAGATTGTTCTTCCTTCGTCTTTGAGATGAGTCAGAATATTCCGGATGTCCCGGCGTCCTGAGGGGTCAACACCGTCGGTGGGCTCGTCAAGGATGACGAGCTGTGGGTCGTTCATGAGTGCTTGTGCGAGCCCGACGCGTTGGCGCATGCCTTTGGAGTAGGAGCCGAGTTTGTCTTTGTGCCAGGATTCCATGCCGACAAGTTCGAGGAGTTCGGATGCTCTGGCTTTGCGGTCTTTGCGGTTGATCCCGGACATGGCTCCGTAGTACTCGAGGACCTGTCGTCCGGTGAGATATGGTGGGAAGCGGTGGTGTTCTGGGAGGTAGCCGATATCACGGAGTGCGGCTTTGTCGCCGACTTTTTTGCCGAGGACGGTGCCTTGGCATTTGCTGGCGTGGATGACGGTGGTCATGATCTTGACGAGGGTGGACTTTCCGGCACCGTTTGGGCCTAGGAGTCCGAAGATCTCGCCTTCGCCAACGCTGAGGTCAACGCCGCGCAATGCTTTGATGCGTCGGTTGTAAGTTTTTTCGACGCCTTGGATGTCAATAACAGCACTCATGAAACGGATCCTTGTTTGCGGTCGGCTCTCTTTAGGGCGACTATGTGGAAGACATGCCAGTGTTTGTGGTTTTCGCCTTCGTGCTTGGATGGCCTGTCCTCCTCGGTGAAGGACTCCAGTATGTATTGGTCAAACAGGTTTAGAGTTTCACCGCGGGTTAGATGGGTGCGATCGTCGATGATGGCCCAGTCGTCTCGGTCGCCGAAGATCTGGCCGCTGAAGCGTCCTCCGGGCTCGATGGCGGCGTCTATTTGTTGCCAGAGGGCGGGGAAGTGGGCTGGGGGGCAGAATGGGAGGGAGAAGCTGGCGTTGACGAGGCTGGCTTTGGGGATCTGGAGGCCTTCGAAGTCGGCTTGTGCGATTTCGATACTGCTGTTGGTAAGGGCGGATTTGATTACTGGGCGTTCTTTGGCTCTGGCGATTCCGTCGGCGCTGCCGTCTTGTGCCCAGACTTTCCAGCCTGCGGCGAGCATCGCTTCGGCGTCGCGTCCGGCTCCGCAGCCTAGGTCTACAGCCAAGGGAGGGTTTGATGGGTCGATGTCTCCGAAACTGGCCAATGCTTTGAGGACGGTGTCGCGGGCTGGCTTGCCTTCCATGCGGTCGAAGTAGGCGGGCCAGTCGCGGCGTTGGGCGGCTTCGTGGACTGGGGGGGTATTTGTCATGCTTTATCCTTTAAATCGTGATACGCTTGGATTATGTATCCCGATTTGACATCTTATATTCGTGCGCTTGATGGGGCTGGGGAGCTTATTCGGATTGGCGAGCCTGTGGACCCGGTGCTTGAAATCACCGAACTGGCACAGCGGCAGTCTAGGTTGGGTGCGGCGTTGGGATCGGATTCGTCTCAGCGGACGGATCCTGGGTTTGCAGGGGTTGGTGGGAAGGCGTTGTTGATTGAGAATCCGGTGGGGTCTGGATTCCCGGTGCTGATTAATGCGTTTGGGTCGTACAGGCGGATCGAGATGGCGCTTGGGGATCGGGCTCTTGAAGAAACAGCGGGGACGATCCGACAGCTTGTCAAGCCCGAGCTTCCAAAGTCGATTGGGGAGGCGATCAGTAAGGCACGGCAGTTCATGCCGCTGCTGCAGATCGCTCCGAAGCGATCGAGCAAGGCGGGGCGGTGCCAGGAAGTGGTTCATACCGGGGGGGCGATTGATCTGGCGACGCTGCCGATTTTGAAGTGCTGGCCTGATGATGGGGACTTCGAGCGGTTTGGGTATCCGGCGGGGCTTAATGACGGTATTGCTGGGCTTGGGCATCCTGAGATTGATGATGCGGAATGGGGCGCGAAGTACCGGGGGCGGTTTATTACGCTGGCGGGGATCCACACGATCCATGCGGATGACCGGAATGAGGCGAAGCCAAAGTCACACAATATCGGGATGTACCGCATCCAGTTGCTTGGGAAGGATCGCGTTGCGATGCACTGGCACATGCATCATGATGGGGCGGCGCACTGGCGCTCTTGGAAGAAGATTGGGGAGCCGATGCCGGTGGCGATTGCGCTTGGGGGATCGAGTGTGCTCCCTTATGCGGCGACCTGTCCGTTGCCGCCTGGGATTTCAGAGCTACTAATGGCGGGGTTTTTGCAGGGTAAGGGTGTGAAAATGTGCCGGGCCAAGACGGTGCCTTTGTGGGTGCCGAGTGATGCGGAGATTGTGATTGAGGGGTATGTGGATACGGATGCAGGTCATCCGGGGTGGGATCCGCGTGATGAAGATGCTGGGGACATCGGGAAGGGTGCGGCGTTTGAGGGGCCGTTTGGGGATCATACCGGTTTTTATTCGATGCCAGATCGGTATCCAGTGACGACGGTGACGGCGTTTACACATAAGCGGGATGCGGTGTATCCGACGACGGTGGTGGGGCTGCCGCCTCAGGAGGATTACTTCCTTGGGAAAGCGACGGAGCGGATTATGCTGCCGTTGCTTGAGACGATTCTTCCGGATGTTTTGGATTACGATTTGCCACTGTTCGGATGCTTCCATAACGCGGTGTTCATTAAGATCAAGAAGGAATACCCGATGCATGCGCGGAAAGTGATGCACGCGATCTGGGGAGCGGGGCAGATGGCGTGGACCAAGACGATCTTTGTTGTTGATGAGGATGTCGATGTGCATGATTTATCGAGCGTGATGGGGGCGGTGCACACTCATTGTAAACCATCGCGGGATATTGAGAAGGTGTTTGGGGCTGTGGATATTTTGGATCATTCTGGGGCCCACTTTGGGACGGGGATGAAGATCGGGTTTGATGCGACGCGGAAGGTCGTTTCGGAGGATATTGATGGGGCGGTTATTGAGGGGGTTGCTGATCTTCCATCGGAATCAGAGTGCAAACAGGCGGTAGCGTGGGCCAAGTCTATCGGGGGAGTGCTTGATGCGGCGACTTCGGACAAGGTGCCCGGGTGGTTGTTTGTGAGGGCTGATCGTGGGTATGGAGAATCGGAACCAGCGTTGATGGGTGGAGCGATTCTCGGTGAGATTTGGAAAGGGGCGACGGCTCAGAAGTTTGTTGTTGTCGTCGGGCGGGATGTGAATATCGATGACCCGCAAGAGGCGATGTTCCACTGGGTGGCCAACTGCGACTTTACGCGCGACGGGCAGTGGGACCAGACGAATGGCGATCGGGTGGGGTTTGATTCAATGCCGAAGACGCCGGTTGATGCTCGGAACGATCAGCCAGTGCGTGCTTGGCCTTCGGTGCTGGCGATGGCTCAGCCGGTTAAGGATCGGGTTGATGAAATCCGTATGGATTGAACTGGATTAGACTAGTTTGGTCATTAGCCGCCGAGTCCTGTGGTTTGTTCTTCGAGGTAGGCATCGATTTCTGTAACAACATCTTGGATGAAGGGTTTGGCTGCGCGGGAGCCGCTGCCGGGCTTGATGTTGTTGAGGATGATCGAGAAGGCTGCTCTTCGGCCGTTTGGGTGTTCGAGGACTCCTGAGAGCGCGTAGACACCGTTGAGGTATCCGCTCTTGGCGTAGAGTTTAGAGTTGAGGTTCGCGTTTGTGAAACGGCGTTTGAGAGTGCCGTTTCCGGGGGTTGCGAGGGAGGCTTTGAATGTGTTCCAGTTGTCAAGGCGTGAAAGTACACCAATCCATTTTGTGAGGGTTTTGGGTGTGACTTTGTTGTCTCGGCTCATGCCTGAGCCGTCGGCGATGATGGTGCTTTGGGCGGCCGATGCGTTGACATGCTGACTCAGGAGGAGCCTGATGACCGAGGCACCGTTTTCCCATGATCCTGGGTCGCCGGTGATTTCGTGTCCGATGCGTTTGAGAAGGGACTCGGCGTAGAGGTTGTATGAGTCTGTGTTCGTTCGTTTGATTACATCGGCGATGGGTGTAGTGACGACTGCGATTGGTGTTGAATCCCAGATATCGGTTGGGCTGGCGAGTCGGACTGATTCTTCGATGTAGCCTTTGTTGTTGATATTGATGCCGCGTTTGCTGAGTGCGTGTGCGAAGACTCTGCCGGCGAAGAGTGATGGCTGATGGACACTGACGGGGATGTCTGTTTTGCCTCGGACATTGCCGTAGAGGGTGAACTTGTTTGCGGGGGTAGGGCGAGCGACCCAGGCGCTGTCTCGCCCTTTGGAGATTGTTTTGGCTTTGATTTGCACATCGATCCATGGAAGATCTGGCTGCATTTCTAGGAGTGGGGTCCCTCCGAGGGAGCCGGGGATGGGGAACATTCTGATGACATTGGTTTGGAAGTTGAGCCCGCCGACTTCGGCGCAGTACCATCGGTTGAGCTGGTCGATGGGCCAATCCGGGTGGGCCCATATCCGATCAAAGACGCGGTCGTCAACAACGATTTCATGTATTGATTCGATGCCCCGGTCTGTGAGTGCTTTGGCGATTGCGTCGAAGAGGGCTTCGTGAGAGAGTGCTTGCTGTTCGTCTTCGAAGATGCCTGGGTCGCCTAGGGCGGGATCGCCTGAGCCTCTGATGATGAGTGTGTTTCGACCGTCTTGTTCGTAGATGTCGAATGTGGTTTTAAACTCGAAGTCTTTGCCGAGGATCATGAAGGCTGCGCCGGAGCTGAGGAGTTTCATGTTGGAGGCGGGGATCATGAGTTCGGTGCTCTGGTATTCACCGAGTTCGCGGCCCGAGTTGAGATCGACGATGTGGATGGCGGCTTTGCCGCCTGCGAGGCTGGCGTTGCCTACGAGATGGTCGAGTGTTGAGTCGAGGGGGCCGGCGAGGCAGATGGAGTACAGCAATGACAGCACGCCCAGGATGCTGATTGTCCGGAAGTGGATCGGGTGTCTTTGGGTCATAGATGCGGGTCTCCTGTATCCTACTTTCGGGTGGTGGGGGGTCGGTTCTCCACATCCTGCCCGGGATAGGGGGATTGTGACTCATCGTGTCGTGTAGTATGATGTCACTTGCTAGTCTACCGGGATTGGGCCTCCAATGATTCAGTAGCTGAAAGGATTTGATTGCTATGAGTACCAACCCACCGACAATGTCAGAAGCGGATGAATCATCTGAGGTTATTCATCAGGGCGTGCTGATTGTTGATGACAATGAGCAGAACCTTGAGTTGCTTCAGGCATACCTTGATGATCTGGGCGGGCCTGTCCGGGTTGTATCTGATGGGATCCAGGCGATCGAATCTGTGAAAGACAATCCGCCGGACATTATTTTGCTTGACATCATGATGCCCAAGATGAGCGGGTATCAGGTTTGCCAGCAGCTCAAGGGGGCGGATGAGACGCGGGATATCCCGATCATCATGGTGACGGCTCTGAGTGAGGTGGGGGATGTAGAGCGGGCGATTGATGTGGGGGCGGATGATTTTTTAACCAAGCCTGTGAACAAACTGGAGTTGTTGACGCGGGTTCGATCATTGCTGCGTGTGCGTCAGCTCAAGCGGAATCTGGATGACGCGGTGGCTGAGGTGCGTGCGCTGCGAGACCAAGCCGGCGATTAAACCGGTTGGTGGTGGGTTCAGATTTTGGATCTGGTTATGGACAGCCTGCGGAGAACAGGGTGAGGAATGCGCTGATGTCGAAGAAGTCCCAGGTCACACTGTTGTCGAGGTCTGCAAGCGGATCCTGATTAGTGAACGCGGTTAGGAATGCGGAGATATCGAAGAAGTCGAGGACATTGTCGTCGACGTAGTCCGGTGGTGTTGGGCAGGGGTCAACAGCTGCGGGTTCAAAGATGAAGTCGATAATCACCGGTCTGTGATCTGATGAGAAGCCTGAGACTGTGAATGGGTTGATGGGGAATGAGCGAGCGGGCTCTGGGATTTGTGAGGCATCGACCATACCTGAGCCGGTTGATCGGAAGATGAACTGGCGGCGGGGGGTCACGATTGAATCTTGGTAGATCAAGTAGTCGAGTGTGGAGTTGTTGCCTTGTGTTGATATGTCGCCTGAGATTGGCTGGAATGCCTGGTCGATGGTGGAGTCTGATTGGTCGCGGTCGGTACCGTCGGTTCCGCCGTTGATTGCGGCTTTGGCGATGAACTCTGCTGGCCCGTTTCCTGGGTTTTGATTGAGATCGCCCCCGACAATCACTGGGGTATTGGGGCCAAGGATAGTTCCTGTGGTTGGGAGGGAAACCTTGCTGTGCGGGTCACTCATGCCTGTGCCTGCTCCGTTGTAGTAGTAGTCGATGAGGTATGCGATGTTTTCGCTTGCTCGTGCGCGTTGCTCGAAGTCGCTTGAATCGCCGCCTGCTTTGAGGTGGCCGTTGCCGACTACGACATCTCCGGCGTAGAGGTTGTCTGGGAGGTCGATTTCCGCGAACTGGTACCCGCGGATGCCTCCGGTGCCGCCGGTTTGGTATTCATCAGGTTGGAGTACGAATGTGGAGTAGGTGGCGCCGCCGCCATTGAGGTCTGCGAATGGGAACCGTGAGAGGATGAGGTTCCGGTTAAAGCCGTCGTTTGCTTCGCTTGCGTAGATGTATGGGAGGTCGTATCCCGTGCCTGTGAAGAGTTGGATGTACGATGTGACCGCGCCACCGAGGAAGGGGTCGTTTCCGCCTTGTACGAGGAGTTCTGAGACGGTGGTGAGATCTGCGATGGAGTCAACGCCTGATCCCGTGCCGTTGCCTGAGTTGTCTCCGCATTCTTGGAGGATCAGGATGTCGGGTTGCATTGATGCGATAATACGGACGATCCCATTCCAGTTATTGAAAGCATCGGTCTTTGGGTTCGTTTTGCAGATGCCGTCTTGGACATTCCATGTCATGATGCGGATGTCGGTTTGATCTGATTTGAGCCAGTCGCCGTTGTCTGGGTCCCACTGTGCTGCGGCTGAGCCGCAGATCAATGCTAGTGCGGAACCTGCGATGATTGAACTGTATTTCATTGGCTCTCTCCTCAAAACTGATGACTACCGGAACATACTACATCTTTTGTCAGGTTCACAGCCAAAGTGTTTGCCCGAGTATGAGATTGCGTTTTTTCGATTGGGTTCAAGAAACGCCCGCGCTGTTAAGCGCGGGCGTTTGAAGCTTATTTGGGCGGCTCAAGAGTGAGCAACCCGTTTGATGAGCATTATGGGCATCCGGCGCTGAATGCGGTCAGGAATGCCGAGATGTCGAAGAAGTCAAAGGTGGTGTCACCGTTGAAGTCAACCATGTTGGAAAGGAAGAAGGAGATGTCGAAGAAGTCAAGGGCGCCGTCGCCGTTGAGGTCTGCTTGACATGCGACTTCATCTTGGTAGTAGCCGACATACAGGCCAACAGAGTATGACTCGTCAGCAGGGAATGCTGGATCGAAGAATACTGAGGTTGGGTTGTTGTAGCGGCCGTCCTCGTTTGTGTCGTAGGTGATCTGGGTACCAAAGATCAAGCCACCGTTGGTGATCGGATCTGATGTGTCCACAGTTGAGACATCGGAGTTGTTCCATGCGAACTCAGCCATGTTGGATGAGTAGATGGTGCCTGGGGTAGCTCCGCCGGCGCCGGTTGATGAGCCGAGGAAGTCAACGCGGTACTTGAGGCCCGAGTTGAGTCCTGCGAAGACCTGTCCGGTTTCGAGGATCATTTCGAGCTTGTAGGAGAAGGTTGCTGGGTTGTAGATCGCTCGGATCAGGGCACCATCAAAGTCAGGTTCGCCGTTTGGACCACGATCAAGGAGCTTGACTGCGGACAAGAACCAGATGTTACCGACGGAGTCGATTGCTGGTGCGGACATGCCTGGGCCCAGTGGGAGACCGCCGGTGATGTCTGGGAGGTCGGTGATCATGCCGATGACAGCGCCGCTGGCATCGCAGATTTCTTTACTGGTGTTAACTGCAGGATTGAATGCGTTTGCCTGGTCGACATATGCGGCCAAGGTCCATTCTTCGGTTCCTGTTGCTGAATCGTAACGGCAGACGACGATCTGATTTGCAAAGTCGTCTTGGAAGCCGTTCTCGTTGACCATTGCGGCCATCAGACCACGGCCTGCCTGGTCGCGACCGATCGCGATGTGGCCTACGCCACCACGGAAGAGGGTGGATCCGCCGTAGTTGTTTGGCTGGCCCTGACCGGTGTAGTTGATGACGAAGCCGTCATCGTTGTCTGTGATCGAGAATGGGATCTCGAAGCCCTTGTTGCCGAGGACTGCGCCTGCTGTATCGACGCTGGTGACATTGAGGATGCGGGTTTCGCCGCCGCCTGCTTGTGCGTCCTTGGCGAGGACTGCGAGGGTGTAATCAGCGCCATTTCCCAAGAAATCGTGGGTGGTGGTGCCGAAGGAGCCGCGGTGATCGCCACCGATTCCGCCGGTGGTATCGAGGTGAGCGGTTGTTTGGGTATGTGACCCGGTGTCAGCAACAACCAGTTCAGCACTCGCACCGAAGGCTGTGCCATCGACTGAGAGACCGTTGCCGCCGGCGACGCGTGCGGGGATGTTGTTGGGTACGCCCAGGACATCTGGGTGTGCAACGACCAGGCGATCGGTCGCATCAAGTGTTGGGGCTCCAGAGATGAGATTCATAGTTCCGCAGTTGCGGTCTATGAGGCGGGTGCGGAAGAGGTTGTTCCCAGCGAGTTGGTTTGCACCAACTGAGCCGTTGTTGTCACCACGGTAGAAGATGTTGCCATTGGCATCGACGGAGAGGCCGCCGAACTGTGAAGAGTCGCCTGCGAACTCATCTGGCATGTTGACAGCAGCCTGGCGGCGGTCAACATAGAGACGGTTTGCGTCGGATGCGTCGTAGTTTACATAGGCACCGATGATGCCGTTGAAGCTGGCGCCGCCTTCTGCGGTGCCGAACTCATTGAGTGCGATCGCGAAGCGTGATGCTTGGCCGGCTGGTGTTACTGGTGTGCCTTGGGAGTTCATTTCGCCATGAACGCCTCCACCTGGAGTGTTTTCCCAGAGTGAGTATGTTGGAGTTGAGTACATAACGCCTGTTGATGTACTTGGGCTGATTGTGCTCGACGAGAACAGGTTATTAAAGTTTGTGCTGCCGATCTGTGTTGTCTTGAGCAATGGGGCGACACCGAATTGGTGGCCCTGTGTGCTTGTGAACGGTGATAGATCTACGACATACGAGGCGCAGTTTGGATTCCAGGGATTCAGGGCATCGCCTGGGAGGTCGCCGCCCAAAATGCTGACACTGTCTTGTGCGAAGGCGGGGGCACAAATACCTGCCGCCAATACGATCGCTGCGATTCTATGTTGCTTACGCATATCTCAATCTCCTTTGGTTGATGATGTCTCCCACACGCGCGGGGTCATCGCTCTCACTTGATGGTGTATTCGGGCACAACTCTGCATGCCCGAGTTCTCTCGGATTGGGCAACTCAACACCTAATACAACTCAGACTTCCCAAGTCTTCTGGTGAATCGGGGCGCAATCACAGCCGTTATCGTAGCACAGATGGGGAGAATCCGTTGAATCCAATTGGTCAGAATCAGTCAATATTGTGTCAAGATGCCCGATAAACGGGTGCATGTAAGGGGGATGGTTGGCGTGTTATTCAATGTGTACTGCAAGTCGTGCTGCGAGCGAGGTGTTGGCTCTGATCAAGGCGAGATTTGCTCTAAGTGTTTCCCCGTCAGAGACTTCGTGTAATCGGCCGAGGATGGCGGGTGTCATTGCTCGGCCGGTGACCCCGGATTGTTCCGCTTCTGATGTGGCTTGGTTTAGCCAGCCTTGCCATTGGTCGTTATCGAGTTCGTGTTCAACGGGAATGGGATTGGCTACGACGATGCCTCGACCTGTGCGTGCGAGTTCGCTCTTGATGAGTTGTGCAAGGTCTGTGGGGTCATCGATTCGAACATCGACCTGGGCATTGGATTCACGTAGGTAAAAGGCTGGGAATGAATCGGTTTGGTATCCGATGACGAGAACTCCCAATGTTTCGAGTGCTTCGCGGGTAGATTCGACATCGAGGATAGATTTGACTCCACTGGTAACGACGGCGACGGGGAACCGAGTGAAAGCCGCGAGATCACTGGAGATGTCGAGGTGCTGGCTGTACCCCTTGTGGATTCCGCCGATCCCGCCTGTGGCGAAGAGTTTCACGCCTGCTGCGGCTGCGAGTTCCATTGTCGTGCTCACGGTTGTGGCCGCGTGGATTTTTTGATGGAATGCGACTCCGAGGTTTGCGGTATTGGCTTTGAGGACACTGTCTTGGGCGAGCATGGAGTCGAGTTCTTGGTCGGTCATTCCGACAGTCGGGACTCCATCGATCACTCCGATGAGTGCGGGATTGGCGCCTTGCTCGGTGACGATTTGCTCGAGTTCTCTCGCTAGCGGCTGGGCGGCATCTGATGGGACGCCATGGACTAGGAGCGTTGTTTCGAGGGCAACGGCGTTGGGTAGTGATCGATTCACAAGATTCAGCATTCATATCCCTTTCGTGACGAGTCGTGCTCCCACGATACGCTGTGCAATGGGCTGTCCTGTTGTGAGGGTGTAAAAAAGAACACACCCCGGACTGAGCCGGGGTGTGTTGATGATCAGATGATCTCAAATCGTGTCGGTATTAGACGCGATCCTTGAGTGCCTTGAGTGGGCGGACCTTGACGACATTACGTGCCGGCTTGGCTTTGAAGACCATTTCTTCCTTGGTGAATGGGTTTACGCCCTTGCGTGCCTTGGTTGCTGGCTTGCGCTGGACGGAAACTTTCATCATTCCTGGGACATTGAATGAGCCGCAGGAGGTCTTCTTGAGGTCGACCTGGATCATGTCACCCATGACATCAAAGACTTGGGCGGCTTCCTTCTTGGAGATGCCGACATGGTCTGAGATGATGGTCAGGACTTCTGACTTGGTGCGTGGTTTTTCCTTCGCAGCGGTGATCTTGGCGACCTTCTTGGCTGCAGGAGCGGCCTTCTTAGGTGCTGCTTTCTTCTTGGCTGCTGGCTTGCGAGCTGCGGCCTTCTTGGCTGGTTTACGGGCTGCTTTTTTCTTTGTTTTCTTCGCCATTTGTAATCTCCATATGTGCAAAGTTGTGAATTCGTGTGCGGCTTCCACCCACACCTACAGTTGTTTTTACCGGACTTCTATCGGCACGATAACACCATTTCCCCCTGTTTTCATAGGGTTTTTGAGATATTTTTCTAAATGTACCTTTCTCGTGACACAATCTGGTCTGTAACGCATGCCAAAGTTCACGAATGATGCGTCCTATCCTCAGGCATGGAAACCCCTCAAAAACAAGTCCGGATCACACGCTCAATACCCGGAAAGCTCGAAATACCAGACGCTTGCATGCAGGTACTCGGTGAGGGGCTCGCTACTCGAGAAACGCTCAGGCCCTTTGTTTTAGGGGCTCATGCGCTCGTCACGATGTACACCGATCCGGTGGACAAGGACATGCTCGATGCGGCGGGGGAACAGCTCCAAATTGTGAATAACTTCGCAGTGGGGATCGACAACATTGATCTTGAGGCCTGCAAAGACAGGGGAATTGCGGTTTGTAATACCCCCGATGCGGTCACCGAGGGGACTGCCAATGTTGCCTTTTTGCTTATGCTCAGCGTCGCTCGCCGGTTGATTCAGGCGGATCGGTACGCTCGTTCGTCGGACTATTCGGCTAACGGGCAGCTCGGGATGGCTGATTTCATTGGGCTCGATCTGTGCGGCAAAGAACTATTGATCATTGGGGCGGGGCGGATTGGGTATGCAATGGCGCTGCGGGCCAAGTCGCTCGGGATGCGGGTGGCGTATGTGGCTCGGTCGAGGCATCTGGAGTTTGAGATGGCACCGATTGGTGCACGGCGGGTGGAGCTTGATGAGGGGATTGGGGAGGCGGATGCGGTTAGTATTCATACGCCATTGACACCTGAGACTCGGCATTTGATCGATGCCAAACGGCTCAAGAACATGAAACCTGATGCAATTCTGGTCAATACCGCACGGGGGCCGATTGTTGATGAGGCGGCGTTGGTTGAGGCGTTGGATTCAGGGCATCTTTGGGGGGCGGGGCTCGATGTGTATGAGAATGAGCCGGCGGTGCATCCGGGGTTGGTTGCGTGTGACCGTGCGGTGCTGACCCCGCATATTGGGAGTGCTGAAGAGCGATGGCGCCGTGCGATGACAGAAATGGTCCAGACGAGCGTGACGGCGGTGTTTAATGGGGAGGAGCCGCCAAATCGGGTGGTTTAACTGTTGCGTGATTGGCTGGTGAACTCGAGTTCGAGGTAGCGTGCGACATAGTCGATAATGGAGTCGGCTTGTGGGATGTCTGGGTTGCTGGTGTTGCCGTGGGGTTCAAATCGCATGCCTTTGAAGCGTTTGACGGCTTCGTCGACCGGGAGTCCATATTGAAGGGCGATGGAGAATGCTCTGCAGAATGCTTGGCACATGCCTGAGATTGCGGAGCCTTCTTTGGCGATTTTGATGAAGATTTCGCCCGGGGTGCCGTCGGCGTAGAGGCCGATGGTGAGGTAGCCCTCGTGGCGTCCGATGGTGAATTTGTGGGTGAGGGATTCGCGGGTGGGGGTCAGGGCTTGGCGGGTTGCGAGCATCGTGGCGTCCTTGTCGGTCATCGGTCGGAATCATTCAAATTTGTCCCCGGCTTCCGTGCTCGGGGACTTCAACTCTATCGGACCTTGGCAGAAATATCCTTTGACAATGGCGGAGGAGTTCTCCCATTGAGTGATCAGGCGGGGTGAGGGGCTGAATATGGATTCGGGGGTCAAAAAACAGCCTCAGATCTCCAGTGGAACTTGCTCGGGCGGGTCTCAATGCCGATACTTACGGAACTTAACCATGATGACATCCACACCTCCATCTCAACCGATTTCCACGACGAGCCGCCCATCCCGGGCGACGAGCTGGGTTGTGGCTGCGATCGCGATGCATTTGCTTGTAACGAGTATGGCATCTGCGGCGACGACTTGCAGCGAGACAATGGAGCGCACTCGCGTGACCAGGCTTTCGCACTGTGTCGCTCAGGCGATCCGGGAACTTGTTGAGCAAGGCGGCGAGAGCGCTTTGGTGGTGGTTGTTGATCATGATCCAGAGCCGACAACTGCGGTAAGTGTCGCTGGCACGATTTGTGTTCTGTCGATTGATCGGCTCAGCCCTTGGATTCTCAGTTTGCCGCCTCCGGCGTTGGCCTGATCCGAGTCCCTTTCGTTTTACCCAAAATATTCAATCATTTAGTCGATGTGCAGGCGCTCGGGTTCGAGCCCGTCTGCGGATCGGTTCACTGGCCGGCGATTCAGATATGAACCGGCCTGATCACAAGCAAGAGATCCAAACATGTCCAGCTCAGAAATTCCCGTCATCGGAAGCATTCTTTCCAAACTATTCGGCTCACGCAATGAGCGTGTTGTTAAGCGATACACAAGTCGTGTGGAGTTGATTGCTCAGCTCGAATCGCAGATGCGTGTATTGACCGACGCGGAACTCAAGGCCAAGACAGGGGAGTTTCGAGATCGCTTTGATGCGGGCGAGACATCCAATGATTTGTTGGTCGAGGTCTTTGCGGCGGGCCGCGAGGCGATGGACCGGTCTGTTGGTATCCGGAATATCTTTAACCCGGTGCATGAGTTTGATGCTTCACAGCTGAGCGGTTCTGTTCGCCAAACTTACGACCGGATCAAGGCGGAGATCGAGGCACTCGAGCCAGCCGAGGCGGTTGACGATTACCTTGGCTGCCAGGAAGAGGTTCCGGGGTTTATTCAGGTTGATATTCCAAATGAGATCTACGATGCGGTGCGGGAGATTTACCCTGAGTCGCGTCCGCCGTTTAGAGCGAGGCCGTTTGACGTGCAGCTCATCGGTGGGATGGTGCTTGGGCAGGGCAAGATTGCGGAAATGAAGACCGGTGAGGGTAAAACCATTGTGGCGCCGCTCGCGGCGTATATGGCGGCGGTGACCCATCAGCAGGTCCATATTGTGACTGTGAACGATTACTTGGTCCAGCGTGACCGGGACTGGACCTTCCCGTTCTTTGCCAAGGTCGGGCTCACGGTTGGTGCGATCCACCCGATGCACATGCAGCCTGAGGAGATCAAGCGTTCGATGTACCGGTGTGATGTGGTCTACGGGACGACTTCGGAGTTTGGTTTCATT
>Ga0209344_10001305_pt1 | contig 33412 bp, 34 predicted proteins | sample Cruoilmetagenom6_FD_187293 | JGI IMG/M metagenome (GOLD analysis project Ga0209344, IMG submission 187293) | Oil polluted marine microbial communities from Coal Oil Point, Santa Barbara, California, USA - Santa Barbara Oil Seep Sample 6 (SPAdes)... | ecosystem: Environmental > Aquatic > Marine...
CACAAATAAACACGGTAATTTTTGATAAAACAGGAACGATTACATCTAACAAAAACAGTAATGCAGAATACGATGGCGAATTACTTTCAGATTCAGAAAATATAGTACTTAAAAATTCCTTGAGAGGTTCAAACCATCCTTTAAGCCGAACCTTATATACCATTTTAAAAGAAAACAATATTATTACACTTGATGCTTTTGAAGAACATATTGGTAAAGGTATTGAGGCCAAACACGAATCGGTTAATATGAAAATTGGTTCTGCTAGTTTTGTAGGCAATCCTAATGAAAGTACGGTTTTAAATACTACTGTTCATGTGAGTAGTAATAATGTCTATAAAGGAAAATTCACCTTTTACAACAGCTACAGAAAAGGAGTATCAAAATTATTTAATCAATTAAAGCGGCATTTTGATTTGGTTATTCTCTCAGGAGATAATGAAGGTGAACTTGAAAATTTAAAAAAGTTATTACCGGCTAAAACCAAATTAATTTTCAATCAGAAACCAGAAGATAAATTAGAGTTTATTAAGTACCATCAATCAGAAGGAGCTAAAGTTTTAATGATTGGTGATGGTTTAAATGATGCTGGTGCATTAGCACAGAGTAATGTTGGCATCGCCATATCAGAAGATGTAAACGTCTTCTCACCTGCTTGTGATGCTATTTTAGATGCTTCAAAATTTAAGCAATTATACAACTATATTTTAGCCTCTAAATCAGCTATAAAAATTATTAAATGGAGCTTTGTCGTCTCATTTTTTTATAATATTATTGGATTATACTTTGCTACAACCGGACAATTAGAACCCGTAGTTGCAGCAATATTAATGCCTTTAAGCTCAATTAGTATTGTTGTATTTACAACAGTTGCGACAAATCTTCTAGGAAAACGATTAGAATGATTAAAAATAAGGAAATATGATAAAAATCATGTTTTCAAAACTAGTTCAAACGTAATTTTGGACCATAACTTCAGTAGGTATGAGTGTTATTTATATTTTATTATCAGTTAGCGTCGTCATTGGCGTGGCTTTCTTTGTCATTTTTATAATGGCAGTCAAGTCTGGGCAATATGATGATGACTATACTCCATCTGTACGCATGCTTTTTGAAGACGAATTAATTAAAGAGCAAACCAATACATCTAAACAAACTAAAACTGACTAATTATATTAAATATGGAAATGCAACAATTCTATTACGATAATAAAATCGTTAAAAAATTCCTTTATGCTACCATTCTATGGGGAGTTGTTGGAATGCTTGTAGGGCTCATTTTGGCCTTTATGTTTTTATTCCCTAACATGACCGATGGTATCTCTTGGTTGAGTTTTGGTCGATTAAGACCATTACACACCAACGCGGTCATCTTTGCCTTTGTTGGTAATGCTATTTTTGCTGGTGTATATTACTCTACCCAGCGTCTATTGAAGGCAAGAATGTTTAGTGACTTTTTAAGTAACTTAAATTTCTGGGGATGGCAACTTATTATCGTCGCAGCCGCTATAACATTGCCTTTAGGTTATTCTACATCTAAAGAATATGCAGAGCTAGAATGGCCTATAGATATTGCTATTGCCTTAATTTGGGTTGCATTTGGTATTAACCTTATTGGTACCATGATAAAACGTCGTCAACGTCACTTATATGTTGCTCTATGGTTTTACTTAGCAACGTTTGTAACGGTTGCGGTACTTCACATATTTAATAGTTTAGCACTTCCTGTAAGCTTTACTGGTATGAAGAGTTATTCTGTTTATGCAGGTGTACAAGATGCCTTAGTACAATGGTGGTATGGTCATAATGCTGTTGCATTTTTCTTAACAACACCATTCTTAGGTTTAATGTATTACTTTGTACCTAAAGCGGCCAACAGACCTGTTTACTCTTATAGATTATCTATCGTTCACTTTTGGTCGTTAATCTTTATCTATATATGGGCAGGACCACACCACTTATTATATACTGCTCTACCAGAATGGGCACAACACTTAGGTGTTGCGTTCTCAATTATGTTATTAATGCCATCTTGGGGTGGTATGATTAACGGACTATTAACTTTGCGTGGTGCGTGGGACAAAGTACGTACAGATCCTGTTTTAAAATTTATGGTAGTGGCCATTACCGGTTATGGTATGGCAACATTTGAAGGTCCAATGCTTTCGCTTAAAAATGTAAATGCTATTGCTCACTTTACCGATTGGATTATTGCTCACGTTCACGTTGGAGCATTAGCTTGGAATGGTTTCTTAGCCTTTGGTATGATTTATTGGTTAATCCCAAGATTATTTAAAACCAAATTATACTCTATTGGTTTAGCCAATATGCATTTCTGGATAGGTACTTTAGGTATCATGTTATATGCATTACCACTTTATGTAGCTGGTTTTGCACAAGCAAGTATGTGGAAACAATTTAATCCAGATGGCACATTAGTTTATGGTAACTTTTTAGAAACTGTAACCGAAATTATGCCAATGTATTGGATGCGTGCTGTTGGTGGTACACTTTATATTACGGGTATGCTAATTTTAGTATATAATGTTATAAGAACTGTTGCTAAATCTGATCATAAAGTAACTGATGAATTAGCCGAAGCACCTGCATTAAAACGTGTGTCTAAAGGTCGTGTTGCAGGAGAAGGATGGCACACTTGGTTAGAGCGTAAGCCTGTACTATTAACTATATATGCTACCATAGCTATTTTAATTGGTGGTATTGTTCAAATTGTACCAACTATTGTTGTAAAATCAAATATTCCAACAATTAGCACGGTTAAACCATATACTCCTTTAGAACTTGAAGGTAGAGATCTTTATATTAGAGAAGGTTGTGTGGGCTGTCACTCACAAATGATACGTCCTTTTAGATCTGAAGTAGAGCGTTATGGAGAATACTCTAAAGCAGGTGAATTTGTTTACGATCATCCATTCCTTTGGGGAAGTAAACGTACAGGGCCAGATTTACATCGTATAGGAGGCAAGTACTCAGACAACTGGCACTTTAACCACATGTACGATCCACAAAGTACATCTTCAGGCTCTATTATGCCAGCTTACCAATGGTTAATTAGAAATGAACTAGACAAGTCTAGCACTGAAATGAAAATGGAAACAATGGTTTCATTAGGTGTACCATATACTGAAGAAGATATTGCAAACGCACAAGTAGATATGCTAGAGCAAGGTATTCAAATTGAAAAAAACCTATACAATGATCCAGATTTTGTAGCCTCTTATGAAGCTGATAAAGCTGCTTCAGGTGATGAATTCGTAGAAATGCGAAATAGAGAAATCGTGGCTTTAATTGCTTATTTACAGCGATTAGGAACCGATATTAAAGTAAAAGATATTTTAGACGAAACCGCTCAAAACTAACTCATTATGTTCAAATTTGTAAAAGGCCATTTGGAAAGTATCATAGGTATAGAAATATACCCTATGATATCCCTTCTTATTTTCTTTATCTTCTTTGTTGTATTATTCTACTGGGTAATCACAGCTAAGAAAGATTATATAACCACTGTTAGTAATATACCATTAGACAACCAAAACGATACCGAAATATGAGACATTTAATCCCATCATACGTAAGAGTACCTGTAGTGTTTTTTGCCATTGCCGGACTCATAGAATACTTTGTAGATTCAGGAGATCAGCCTGCCTTTATGGAGCAGCCTATTATCTTACTCTTTTTACTATTAGTATTATTAGTGCTTATTGCTATTGAAGGTATTGTAAATTCATTAGATAATATTCTCTATCAAAGTTTAGATGAAGAAGGTAAAAAACGTTATTTAGCTTCTCAAACTAAAACACCTCAGTTTACAAAAGTTAAAGCACTTTACTCAAAATTAGTAGGAAAGCATAAACCTATTGAAGAAGAAGGCGAAATTATTCTAGATCATAATTACGACGGTATTAGAGAATTAGATAATAATTTACCGCCATGGTGGATATATTCCTTCTACATCTCAATAATTTTCGCTGTAGTTTATATGGTACGTTATCATGTTTTGGATGCAGACAATCAATTTGTAGAATATGAAATTGAATATGCAGAGGCTAACAAAGCAATTGAAGAATACAAGAAAACAGCAAAAGGTTTAGTTGACTTTAATACTGTGGAACTATTGACCGAAACAGCAGATTTAAACGCTGGTAAAAAGATTTTTGAAACCAACTGTGTTGCTTGTCACATGGCAGATGGTGGTGGTGGTATTGGACCAAACCTTACCGATGACCACTGGATTTTAGGTGGAGGTATCAAAAATGTTTTTAAAACAGTTTCTGAAGGCGGACGCTCTGGTAAAGGAATGATTGCATGGAAACAAAGTTTAAAGCCTCTAGAAATGGCTCAGGTAGCCAGTTATGTTTTACAGTTTCAAGGCACTACTCCTGCTAATCCTAAAGAAGCAGAAGGTGATATTTGGGTAGATGATGACTCTAAAGAGTAATAAAGAAACAATATAATAAGATTTGTTTCTAATTAATATTTAAGTTGAAAAACAATGGAAACGCCAGAAAATGAAGTTTTTAGAGATTCAATTGGAACAATTGATGAAGAAGGTAAACGTAAATGGGTCTTCCCTAAAAAACCCTCTGGACCATTATATGAAAAGCGTAAATTAATAAGCTATTTTTTATTAGCATTTTTACTGGCTGCTCCGTTCATAAAAATTAATGGTAATCAGTTTCTATTATTTAACATATTAGAAAGGCGCTTTAATATTTTTGGATTTCCATTTTGGCCTCAAGATTTTTACCTCTTTGTGGTATCCATGCTAATAGGTGTTGTTTTTATTACACTATTTACCGTAGGCTTTGGTCGTGTGTTTTGTGGATGGATTTGTCCGCAAACCATCTTTTTAGAAATGGTTTTTAGACGTATTGAATATTGGATCGATGGTGATCGTAACAAACAAATGCGTTTAGATCGTCAGAAATGGGATGCTGAAAAAATCAAAAAACGCCTATTAAAATGGTTTATCTTTTTAGTTATATCATTTTTAATTGCAAATGTTTTCTTAGCCTATTTAATAGGTGGAGATAAACTTATAAAATACATAACCGAAGGCCCTTTTGAACATACAGGTACACTTATCCCGCTTCTAATATTTACAGCTGTATTCTATTTTGTATTTGCCTGGTTTAGAGAACAAGTATGTATCATTGCATGTCCTTATGGTCGCCTGCAAGGTGTACTTTTAGATAATAAATCTATCGTTGTTGCATACGATTACAAACGTGGCGAAGCTGAAAATGGTAGAAAGAAATTCAGAAAAAACGAAGACAGAAAAGCTCTAGGTCATGGAGATTGTATTGATTGTTCTCAATGTGTTAACGTTTGTCCAACAGGAATAGACATTAGAAACGGTACCCAATTAGAATGTGTTAACTGCACTGCATGTATAGATGAATGTGATCATATCATGGAAAGTATTAACCTGCCAAAAGGGTTGATACGTTTTGCTAGTGAAGATAATATTGAGAAAAAAGAGCCTTTTAAACTCACGGCTCGAATGAAAGGCTACATAGCTGTACTTACCATTTTAATTGGCATATTAGCAGGTATGTTACTTTTACGTAGTGATGTTGAAGCTAGAATATTACGATTACCAGGACAATTATATGAGCACAAGGATAACGATATTATAAGCAACGTTTATACCTTTAAACTGGTAAATAAAACCTCTAGAGAAATAGATGATCTAACCTTTAAACTAAGAGGTTGGGATGGAGATATACATATTGTTTCTACCTCTGAGACCTTTGTTGTTGAGCCACAAGGCATAGCCGAAGGCACATTGTTTATAGAACTTAAACAAAGTGATTTATCAGGAGATAAAAATGACGTTATGATAGATCTCTATAGTAAAGATGAACTCATTGAAACCACCTCTGTAACCTTCTTAGGTCCTAGAAGTTTTAATTAGTGATCATTACAAATTAATGTTGACCTGAGTTTAATTCAGGGTGACAAAATAAATATAATTATGAAAATAAATTGGGGAACAGGAATCGTTATTGCATTTGTATGTTTTATTTCGTTTATCATGTACTTTGTCATAAGCATGAGTACAGATAAAAAGTATGACCACGATTTAGTAATTGAAGATTATTACGGACAAGAGCTGCAATTTCAAGCTGATTTAGATCACGAAGAAAATGCAAAAAATCTTAAAACCAATGTGTCTTGGAAAAAAACTAATGAAGGCATTGTTATTTCATTTCCAGAAGATTTAGATATTCAAAAGATTGAAGGTAAAGTGTTCCTATATAGACCATCTAACAAGCAATTAGATTTTGAAACACCGATTTCACTGTCTAACCACAATTTGCTCATACCTGACAAACGCTTGTTGGATGGTCGTTGGAACATTAAAGTAGATTGGAAATATAACACAAATTCTTATCTCTTTAAAAAAGAAATCACCTATTAAATGTTAGCATCTGCATTCATATTAGGGTTATTAGGTAGCCTACACTGCGTTGGTATGTGTGGTCCTATTGCCTTTATGTTGCCTGTAGATAGATCTAACTCCTTTAAAAAAGTAAGCCAAATTAGTATATACCACTTTGGTAGACTACTAGCTTACAGTATTATAGGCTTAGTTTTTGGACTCGTTGGAAAAAGTTTTTCACTTTTTGGAATACAACAGCAACTTTCTATTGTTATTGGAATTTTAATGATAGTTATAGTCCTCTTACCTCAAAACATAATAGGAAAGTACAACCTCACAAAACCGTTATACAAAGGTATTTCTAAAGTTAAATCCTCTTTAGGAAAAGCTTTAAAAAAGAAAACGGCAGATACGTTTTTAACTATTGGTTTTCTCAATGGCTTTTTGCCTTGTGGCTTAGTCTACATGGCTGTCTTTGGATCTATAGCCACTGGCAGTTTGTTAGAAGGTAGTATTTATATGATTTTATTCGGACTCGGAACCATTCCTTTAATGACAACAGCCATTTATTTAGGTAAATTTTTAAATAGTACTATAAAACAACGTATTCAAAAAGCAATTCCTGTTTTTGTTGTAGTTATTGGATTATTATTTATTCTGCGTGGTTTAGGCTTAGGTATTCCTTACCTCTCGCCTGCTCCAGTAATAGAGATGGCTTCAAGTGCTATTGAATGCCATTAAACATATTTTAATTGAGACAAAACTATCTTATTTAAAATATATAACTTATCTTTGTTATATAAATTAACAAACCTATGTTTTCTAAAGCTTGTGAATACGGAATTAAAGCCAGCATTTTTATTGCAGTAAATTCTTCTGAAAACAGACGTGTTAGTCCTAAAGAAATTTCTGAAGAGATTGATTCACCTCAAGCATTTACCGCAAAAATATTGCAAGCCTTAGTTAGAAACAACATTGTAAAATCGGTTAGAGGAGCTTACGGTGGTTTTGAAATTGATAAAGATAAAATTGCCACAATAAAACTCTCTCAAATTGTTTTTGCTATTGATGGAGATAACATTTATAAGGGCTGCGGATTAGGTTTACATACCTGCGATGAAAATCATCCTTGCCCTGTACATGATAAATTTAAAGTCGTTAGAGAAGAACTAAGAGAAATGCTAGAAAACACAACTTTAGAGCAATTAGCCATAGATATTAAATCTGGGGTCACATTTCTAAAGATCTAAAAAAAATTTGAACACAAATAGGATGAATTTATCCGAAATAAAATTATAATATGGAAACACTTCAAAAAAATACCCAAAAAGAGATAGGACAATATGTTGCCGATGATTTTAGAACCGCAGCTATTTTTTCTAAATACAAAATTGATTTTTGTTGTAATGGTAATCGAACAATAGAAGAAGCTTGCGATAAAAAAGGTATTGATAGCAATCAGCTCATGGATGAACTTAATCAGGTTTTAAACTCTAATGGTGCTGAAACTATAGATTACAAATCTTGGCCTTTAGATTTATTGGCTGAATATATTGAAAAGAAACATCACCGATATGTCGAAGAGAAAACCCCTGTGCTACGTCAGTTTTTAGATAAATTATGTCGTGTGCACGGCGAGCGTCATCCAGAATTGTTTAAAATTAATGAATTGTTTACAGCTTCTGCAGGAGAATTAGCATCACACATGAAAAAAGAGGAACTCATCCTTTTTCCATTCATTAAAAAGATGGTAAACGCTAAATTAGAAGATCAAACAGTACAATCTCCTCAATTTGGAACCGTTGAAAACCCTATTGCCATGATGATGGAAGAGCACGATAACGAAGGAGCTCGATTTAGAGAGATTGATGCACTCACTAATAATTACACTCCACCTGTAGATGCTTGTAATACCTATAAAGTCACTTTTGCGATGTTGGAAGAGTTTGAAAAAGATTTGCATTTACATATTCATTTAGAGAATAATATTTTATTCCCTGAAGCTATAAAATTAGAACAACAGTTTAGTTAATAGCAATCCCTTAATACATTTCTAAACTTGAAAATCCTAAAATGTTATCCCTTGCATTTTGGGATTTTCTTCTTATTAATCTGTATATTTCTAAATCGTAATCTTAACGATGCCAAAAAAGTTAGTTGTTATATGCCTAATTAATTTTCTAATTGCAGCCCTAATGGGTTTGGCACTGCGCTTTTCATTTTTAGAATCTATTGGTATAAATTATCGGTTTTTAACACATGCGCACTCTCATGTTGCCATGTTAGGTTGGGTGTACTTAATGCTGTTTACACTGTTTGTTCATTATTTTATTCCTAATGAGCCTAAGATTTTTAATCGCTTGTTTTGGCTCACAGAACTTGCTGTTGTTAGTATGATGATTAGTTTCCCCATACAAGGTTATGCAGCACTATCCATAACATTTTCAACATTACATATCTTTTGTAGTTACTACTTTGTGTTTCTCATCTGGAAACATCTTAAGACAAAGTCTACTACAACCGAAAAATTATTAAAAGTAGCACTCACATTTATGATGATTTCTACCATTGGAGTTTGGTGTTTAGGACCTGCGGTTTCCATACTTGGATCAACTTCGGCCTTTTATCACATTGCCATTCAGTTCTTTTTACACTTTCAGTTTAACGGTTGGTTTTTAATTGCTGTTATTACTGTGTTTTTTCACCTATTAAAAGTTGAAGACTCTAAACTATTTAGGCAGTTTTACAGGTTGTTAATTGCATCTACAATACTAACATTTGCCTTACCAATTCAATGGTTTGCGCCTCATTCAAGCTTGCCATGGATTAATGGTGTGGGTGTTATACTTCAAGTTTTAATGCTTTATAAATTCTTTCAACTTATAAAGCCTAATTCGTATTTAGCATGGTACAAAGAATCAAAGCTTGTGACTTATATGTACGGTTTTGCATTGGTCTGTTTTATCTTAAAAGTACTGTTTCAAACCGTATCTATTTGGCCGGAATTCTCTACAGTTGTTTACAATCACCGCAATTTTGTTATCGGATTTATTCACCTACTTATGCTGGGTGTCATTTCAGGCTTTTTATGGGCTTTTATTTTAAAAAGCAATTTCGTAAGCAATTCTAAAACTTTAAATTTTGGTGTGTACAGTTTCCTTTTAGGCTTTGTTTTAACTGAAGTGCTGCTGTTAATTCAAGGAATTATGTTTTACTTCGGAACCGGAATTCTACCCCATTATTACCTGTTATTATTTTTATTTAGCATCCTTTTACCATTAGGTATCAGTGCTTTATTATTCACTATTATTAAACAAGAAACTTATGCAACCTAAACCACAAAAACGCCATAAAGCACTTCAACCATTAAGCAGAGAACATCATCATGGCTTATTATTATCTTGGAAAATTAGAGCCGGATTTAGTAAAGACATCTCCCCTAAACGCATTAGAGCTTATGCCGATTGGTTTTTTGAAAATCACTTAATTCCCCATTTTGAAATAGAAGAAACTCACATTTTCACCGTTTTAGAGCCTGAAAACGAATTAATAAAACGCGCATTAGCGGAACACAGAAGATTAAAGCGTTTGTTTGAAGATCGTAACGACGACTTAAAAATCTTGAGTAAAATTGAAGAAGAATTAGAACAGCACATCCGATTTGAAGAACGCATCTTATTTCCCGAAATTCAGAAAGCAGCAACTGAGGCACAATTACGTCACATTGAAATTATACATCAACCTGAAAAATTTGAAGACAACGAAAGTGATGTCTTTTGGAAATCGTAAATTCAATTCATGATTTATGTCATTGCAGTTATTAATAAGTTTCCGTAACTTTAAGTAAAAGTTTTTTAATCATGAAAAAAGTACTTTTACTTACAGATTTTTCTAAGAATGCTACAAATGCAATTAGGTATGCAATGCAGTTTTTTGAGTCTAAAACATGTACATTTTACACTATGTATGTGCATAAAGTAAGTGGATATGTTACAGACGATTTATTAATGTCGCCAAAAAATTCTATTCACGATTCTATCACTAAAAAACCACAAGAGAAACTCGATGCCTTAATCGAAAAATTGAAAAATGATACCAAAACTCAAGATTATCATTTTGAAACGATAATAGATTTTGATGTGTTTACCGATGCAATTAACCAGGTGGTTCAGAAATTTTCTATCGATTTTGTAGTCATGGGAAGTAACGGAGCGTCTAATGTAAAAGAAGTTATTTTTGGTAGTAACACCATTAATGTTGTTGAGAAAGTAAAATGTAAAACCATAGTTGTACCAAGTAATTATAGTTTTTCGCCTGTTAAAGAATTTTTGGTATCCTTAAATACAGATGATCGTTTTAGTAGTCACTTACTAGAACATATTATAGATTTTATAGAAGATTTTAAACTGAAACTTCACATTCTTAGAATTAGCTCAGAAAATGATACCTCTAACATTTCATTACAAGATAAGGAAAGCATTGCATTATTAGATTCTAAATACCACCTTGTAGAAGGTGTACCCATAGATTATGCTGTTTCAAGCTACATACAAACCAACCCCATAGATATAACCGCTTTTATTACTCAAGATAAATCCTTTTTAAAACGCTTATTTAGTGCCTCTCCAAGTAAAGAGTTAAAATCTAGAATGAAATTACCACTCTTAGTATTGCACTGTCATTAAACCTATGTTAAAATAAATCTAAACCTTAAAAATTATGATAAAGTCCTTAAATAAAGAAGAGTGCCAATTAATTTTGAGCCAAAATTACATAGGGCATCTAGCATATATTTATCAAAACAAACCTTTTGTTGTACCTATTACTTATTTTTATTCAGATAATAGAATTATTTGTTACTCAGGTGATGGACATAAAATTAGCGCCATGCGTCAACACGATAAAGTAGCATTAGAAGTTGCTGAAATAACCTCAATTACCAACTGGAGATCTGCTGTAGCTCATGGTCAATTTATAGAACTGGAACGCAGTAGTGCAAAAGCCATGTTACATGAATTTTCTTTAGGAGTAAAAGATGTTATAATGCGAAAAGAGTTACGCGATTTAGATTTTATTAGTGAGTTTTCTGCTAAAATAGATTCTGACGATATTCCTACAGTTTTTGTTATAAATATTGAAGAATTTACAGGAAAAATAAGACATGACTAAATAGACTTCCTAAGTCTTAAAGACTACAGCAGTGTCTTTTAAATTCGTTATAAAACTATTGAAACACAATGCTGTTTCTTTTTAAATTTCCCCTAATATTGGGAATTATGCTAAGCTTTAATTATTCAGTGTTGTTTTAAATAAACTTGGTTTAACCGTAATCATTAACCAAGCCCAATTGTTAGCATTGTCTTTATTGCCCGCTTTTAAAACCTCCATCGTTTCTGTGGCAAACATTTGCGAATAGCCTGCGTTAAAACTGATGTCTTTGGTCCACTTATAACCCAATACCAAATCTAATTCGGTGCCCAATGCATTGCTCATTTCTTTTCCTGTCTGGTCTACAACAGTTGCCGCAGATGAAAATATATGAGGCGTTAGTTTTGCTGAAAATCGCTCTTTTTGATACTCTAAGCTCGCTTTAAGATCTAGTAATCCTACAGAATTAGAATGGTTACCCACATAAAAATAATCCATCAATCCATTAAATTTATGATTCGTACCAAACCAAGGATTAAATGATTTTAGCTTGTTTTCAGTAGTGTTCATATCAGTACCTGAAAGATATTCTATACCTAATCCCGTTTTAAATTCAGCATTAATTTTATAAAAGGCATTAGCCGCAATATTAAAAGCACTCAAATCTGTGTTTGCTATTGCCCCAGTTTGAAAATAGATAGACGCATCAGTCTGCCATTTGTTTTTTTGGAATGTCATTCTAGAACCTATGGTCTGGTTATAATCTACTTTTTGCTCATCGTTTTCATCCATATAGGTTAAACCGTTGTTTAATAGTAAAACACTTAATCCAACATTTTTCAGATTAGTATGATACCATATATATTGAAATGCCTTATAATTATTAATGGCATAATCTGTGTCAAAAACAGTTTCTTCATTTGCATTTAGAGCCAAACCAAAATCGAAACGATTCGTTGTATTTGGTTGGAAAGTGGTAACTATAGCATCATGGCTTCTGGCTTGTTGTGCCCAGCCTACATTTCCAAAAATTCTGTGGTCATCGTAATTGATTTCTTGTCGACCTAATTTTACGGCTAATTTTGGATTAAAAACTAATTCTGCCCAAGCTTCATGCAATGCAATTCCGTTTTTGTCTTCCAAAGACGTAGTTGGAACATCGCCCCAAACTCTCACATTTTGAAACGATACAAAAGCATTCAATGTTTCACTTCCGTAATTAAAATTTAATCGTGTACGTTGCGATATAAATGTTGCAGCGTCTACATCATCTGGAATCAGCGTTTTATAACCATGTCTGTATTCAAATCGTGGTCTTAATTCTGCCGAAATTTCAAATTCTTGAGCATAGAATGTCATTACAACTCCTAAGCAAAGAATTGTTAGTAGTATTTTCATCTTTAAATTAGTATTGGGTTAACTGAAGGATGGCTTCAATAGTTTCTTTATTATCTACGCCTAAACCTTCTTGTTGGTGTTTTAATTCTCCTGCTGGATTAAACACACTAATAATATTAGAATGCGAAAAGTCTATTGGAGAAATCTCTTTATATTTTACCGATAATACATTGGCAAATTCTCTAACTCCATCAACTGTACCTTGTAAAAACGTCCATTGCTCACCGTCCATTTCATTTTCTATGGCGAATGCTTTTAGACGCTCAGGAGTATCTGTTTCAGGATCAATAGAGACCAATGCGAATTGTACATTCTTAATATTTTCAGTAGGAATTTTAGCTTCAATATTTCGCATATCGGCCACCAATCTTGGGCAAGCTGCTTTACACGAGGTATAAATCATTACCATAACTAAAGTTTTTCCTTTAAGGTCTTCAAGTTGAATTTCATTACCTTCTTCAGTATGCCATTTACTCGTTAAGTTGAAAATAGATTCCTCTGAAATCTCATCAGTTTCTATATCTTTTGAAGCTGTTTCTAATTGTTTTAAATCCATGTTACAAACAGGACAGCTACCTACTTCATCATAAGTTTTGTCTCCTTCGCATTGCATTGGACATTGGTACATAACTAATGCTGTGTCAGATGTTTTTGATGCATCCGATTTGCATGATGTTACAACCATTAACAATACCAACACTGAGATTGTTAATTTTAAATAGTTACTCACGTTATTTATATGGATGACGTGTTTGTGATTTTTCTTTGAAACGTTCATTTGTTTTCTTTTTTAATATCTTGTACGCATCTAAAGCCTAGGTTTTTCATAGAGTATTTAGCTTTTAAACTTCCTCTAATGGCATAACGCATAAATGCAGCATAATTCATTAAATCTGTAGCATTAACTGCTGCACTTCCACAGAATAGATTACTATCCTTATCTACATCTTTTCTAGATTCCCCAGTGATTAATACCGAATTAAAATCTAAAGTCCATTCCCAAACTAAACCGTGTAAATCGTAAATGCCCCAAGCATTTTTTGGTGTTTCACCGATGCGGCTTTCCTTTGTTCTAGGAGCTTCGTACCAAGCTAAAATTTGTGCGTTATAAGATGGTTTAACACGTGCATCTTTTGTGGTTTCGTCTGCCATGGCAACATATTCCCATTCGTCAATTGTTGGTAAACGTTTATTTTGACATTCGCAATAGGCTTTTGCAGCAAACCACGACACGTAGTTAACCGGACTATTAGGATGAATAGAGTCGTTTGGTTCTAAATCGGTTTTCCAATTAGATAAATAGCTTTTATCTGCAAATAACGACACGATCTTAGATTTCCTCCATTTAGGATTATCTTTTAAAAACTGCTTATAATTTTCAGTAGATACAGGATAGATATCCATCTTAAAATCTTTGACTTCAACGACTGTAGAATCTCTTCCGTATAAAGGAATATAACGACTCCCTTCTATAAGAACCATGTCTTTAGTCTGCCCAAACATTAAAGATTGAACTCCCAAACACAACATGAACAAACTAAAGACTTTGGTTTTCATAATATTATTTCTTTTTAACGTCGTCAACCATCTTTTTGGTTACTACTTTTTTAGAATTTCCCCAACTGTTGTAAACGTAAGTTAATACATTTGCGACATCATCTGAAGAAATCATTTGCTTGGTCATAACGCTATTATACTTCTCACCGTTTACAGTGATTTCGCCACTTAATCCATTGATAACAACTCCAATTGCTCTATCTACATCGGCATTTAAATAATCTGACTTTGCCAAAGGAGGAAACGCATTAGGAATACCTTGCCCTTCGGCTTGGTGACAAGCAAAACAGGTTTGCATATAGATTTGTTTTCCAAATTCCATTTGTTCTTCAAAAGATTTTGCTGGAATTTCAGACTCAACAATTTCATCAGTTGTTGGCATGTTTTGTATTCCTGGTCCTTCAGGCAAATAAATACCTTCTCTAATTTCACCAGAGTAGATTTTCTTTTCTTCTTCACCTTCCACTTTAAGCATTCCTAAAGCCCCTTTATTAAAGGCTCTAAAAATGGAATGATCTACTAAGATAAATGTTCCTGGAACATCAACTCTAAACTCTACTATAGCTGCACCTCCTGCCGGAATTAATGTAGTTTGTACATTTTCATTTACGAGGTCACCACCTTCAACGTGTACTTTATCAAATATTTCACCAATAACATGGAAAGAAGAGACGAGGTTTGGTCCACCATTACCAACATAAAGTCTAACTGTTTCGCCGACTTTGGCTGTTATGGCATTATCACCAGTTAAGGCACCAACGCTTCCGTTAAATACAACATAGTCGGCATTTTCGTCAACGGCTTTTTGCATATCAAAAGGCTGTAAGCCACGTTCACCGTTTTTACCTTTGGTGTAAAAATCACCTTGCATAATATAATATTCCTTATCTACTTGTGGTAGTCCGCCTTCTGGTTCTACGAGAATAAGACCATACATTCCATTTGCAATATGCATTCCTACAGGTGCTGTTGCACAGTGGTAAACATAAAGGCCTGGGTTTAATGTTTTAAAGGAAAATGTTTTTTCATGTCCTGGTGCCACAAAAGAAGATTCTGCTCCACCTCCTGGCCCCGTTACAGCATGTAAATCTATATTGTGTGGTAGTTTATTGTCTGGGTGATTAGATAATGTAAATTCTACTTCATCACCTACGCGTGTTCTAATAAAACTACCTGGTACAGAACCTCCAAAGGTCCAATACACATACTTTACTCCATCTGTTAATTCGCCTTCTTCTTCAAGAATTTCCATATTAACAATAAGCTTTTTTGCCTTTCGTCTACCAACTGGTGTTGGTACATTTGGCGGAGCAGTTAATTCTGCTATCATTTCTCTACTTACGGGAATTTCTGCGGTACTAGAATTCTCTTTTTGATCATTCTCTTTACAAGATGATAAAATGAGTAATCCTGAAACTACAATGCCTAATAATAATTTTAATGTTCTCATTTTGGTTGTGGTTTTTAGTGTTTAAAAATATAATTACATCTATCTATTTTAAATAGGATAAAATTGTCTTATTAATAATCAAAAGTAACTTATAGTATATATTAAAAATATGATATTTATCAGGATAAGGCGTCATTTACTAAAAATGAGTCTCTAAAACAAAAAATGCCAGAAAACTTAATCTCTGGCATTTTAGTTTGATATTAAAAAACTAACTACTAAAATATCAAAATTATATTTTGAATGTCATAACTGGTAAAGTAGAATGATTTGCTATATCTTCAGAGATACTACCTTCAAAAATATGCGACAAGCCTTTTCTACCATGGGTTGCAACAGCAATAACATCTGCTCCAATAACATTAGAGAAGTTAAGAATCCCTTTCTCTATAGAATAATCGGAAACCACATTAACACTTTTCAAATTGTCTAAATTACCTTCTGCTTTTCTTAAAAAGTTAGCGACTTTTTTATCTATTTCAGAAGAGCTTCTAAAATTACCATCAGGAGAATTTACATAAACCAAATGCATTTTAGAACCAAGTTTATTGAAAGTTGTCTTTGCTTTTAAATACGGAGCAACAGCTTCTTCTGAAAAATCACTAGCAAAAACAGCATTTTCAAAATCTAACAAAATTGGATTATGTTTAATGACTAAGACCGGAATATTAGCATACCTAACAACTTTTTGAGTATTAGAACCTATCAAAACTTCTTTTACTCCACTTATGCCTTGAGATCCCATCACAATAAGATCTGCACCATGCTCTTCTGCGAGATCATTAACTTCGCTCCAAACTTTAAAATGTTTTACTATTGGTGTTACTTTTACATCCTTTAAATAAGGTTTATCTAAAAAAGTTTCAAACTTTTGTTCTGCTAATTTTAAATAAAAAACAACTTCTTGGTTTTGTGATTCTGTGGCTGACGATATAATTGCATAAGACAATTCTAGCATGTGCAATACAATAAGCTCAGAGCCATATTTATTAGCTAAACCTGCAGCAGCTTCGAGTGCAAATTCAGAATGTTCTGAAAAATCTACTGGTACAATTATTTTTTTCATTGTATTAAAGTTTTAAATTGTCATTGAAAACAACTGTGTTTCTGGCTTTTTTCGTTGCAATAACAGATCAAAAGCCATACATATATTTCTTATAAAAGGTTTTCCTTTTTCTGTAACAATCACTTGGTTTGTTCTAAATTGAAGCAAACCATCCAATTCAAATTCTTTTAATTTTATGAGAATTTCGGGTAATTCTTCAAATGATAAATTAGCTTCCTTCCATGACGTTTCAAAATTGCACATCAGATTAAGAATGTGTTTTCTAATCACTAAATCTTCAGCATTTAAAATATGCCCTTTAAAAACAGGAATTATATCTTTACTTAACAACTCATAATATTCCTCATTAGATTTTACATTCTGAGCAAAACCATACCAACTATCACTAATTGAAGACACTCCTAAACCAATCATTGCTTGTGTTTTAGAAGCTGTGTACCCCATAAAATTGCGATGTAACGTTTTATTTTCCATCGCTTTATAAAGTGAATCACTTTTTAAAGCAAAATGATCCATGCCAATTTCTACATAACCAGCCTCTTCAAAATATTGTTTTCCTGTTTCGTATTGTAAACGCTTAGATTCTGGGGTTGGCAAATCGGTTTCACTAAATCCTCGCTGTCCATTTCCTTTAATCCAAGGGACATGTGCATAACTATAAAACGCAATGCGATCTGGCATTAACGCTTTAGTTTTATTGATCGTTTCTGTAACATCTATTTCGGTTTGAAATGGTAAACCAAAAATAATATCATGTCCAACAGAGGTATAACCAATTTTACGAGCTAAATCTGTGGCACGTTTTACGTTTTCAAAAGGCTGAATGCGATTGATGGCTTTTTGAATATTAAGGTTATAATCTTGAACTCCATAGCTAACACGTCTAAACCCTAAATCGTACAAAGTTTGAAGATGTGCTTCCGTGGTATTATTAGGATGACCTTCAAAACTAAATTCGTAGTCTTCTGCCAATTCTGCATTCGTTAAAAGTCCCGAAATCAAAAACTGAAGATTCTCAGGAGAGAAAAATGTGGGTGTACCACCACCGAGATGTAATTCTTTAATCCTTGGTTTGCTTCCTAATAATTTGAGGTATAAGCTCCACTCTTTTAAAACCGCTTTTATATATGGCGATTCTACTTCATGTCGTTTGGTTATACGTTTATGGCAACCACAAAAGGTACAAAGACTTTCGCAAAACGGTAAATGAATATAAAGGCTTAAGCCTTCAGACGTGTTACTTTCTTCAAAAGATCGTTTTAAAGAAGCTTTCCATTGTTCTAAAGAAAATGATTCCAAATTCCAATAAGGGACCGTTGGATAGCTTGTATAACGAGGTCCAGAAACATTATATTTACTAATTAAAGAGTGACTCATGGCTTAAAATTCACAGCCAAAATTAATGGTATATAGACTTTTAAAATATGATATTTGTCATATAGAATAAAATATCATATTTAAGAATCTCAATTCACCTTGCACAAAAGTATTTATCTGCTTAACTTTACTAAAAAATTAAAACTCAGCTTATGAAAAGCATAAAATTCTTATCTGTACTTCTAGTTATTTCTTTAGTGTTTACCTCTTGTAAACAAGAAAAAGAAAAGGAAGAGGTTAAAAAAGAAACCGTTGAAAACACAATTAAATACATTGTTAAACCAGAAGCAACTTCTGTAAAATGGACAGCTTATAAGACAACCGAAAAAGTACCTGTTGGTGGAGAATTTACAACTTTGAATTTTAAAGAAAAAGAAGGTGCATCTCCAAGTGAAGCTCTAAATAATTTAGATTTTTCTATTCCAATTAGTAGCTTGTTTACAAAAGACGAATCTAGAGATGAAAAACTAAAAGCATCATTCTTTGGTGCTATGTTAAATACTGACTTACTAAAAGGTACAATTAAATATATGGATAACGCATATATTGCCTCTATTACAATGAATGGGGTTACTGCAGATTTACCTTTAGAGGTTAACATTACTGATGAAAGACGTGTTACTATGAAAGGTACAATGCAACTAAAAGATTGGGATGCATTAGGAGCATTAGAAACATTAAACAAAGCTTGTTTTGATCTTCATAAAGGTGCTGATGGAGTTAGCAAAACTTGGGAAGATGTTGCTATTGAGGTGAGTACTTATTTACGTGATAAATAATAAAAACTGTATATACAATCTACTTATTGTTCATCTAATCACTAGCAAATGCATTAATAATATTATTGATTGAGTTCTTTAATCATTCCTTACTTCCATAATTTTAACACACACACTTAAGATATCTTTATGGCATCTGTTTAGATACGCTCGTAATATCGTTTTTGATAAAAAAGGACTGTATCACAGAATTAAAGAATGTGCACTTTAGTGATTTGCATGGTTCAGGCTTGAGCATTGTAAAAGGTATTGGAGACAAATTAATGTCAAGTATTCTTATACAAGCAAAACAACTTATAAGACAACCACAAAGACTACTGGTATCAAAAAGTTTGTAATTCAGTTACATTATTAACTTTAGTAAAATAATTAAAATCAATCATGAGAAGTTTAAAATTAATAGCACTTGCATTTGCAATGATATTTGCAATAGCTTGTAAAGACTCAAAAAAAGATTCTGAAACCAAGGTTAAAACCGAAGATGTTACAGAACAAAATTCAACTGAAAAAAGATTATCGGTATCACTATACCCAAAAAGCGGCAGTAATGTAGAAGGTACCATTAATTTTGTAGAAAAAAACGGTTTTGTAACTATGGTTGGAACTGTTAAAGGTTTAGAAGAAGGGCAACATGCCATACATATTCATGAAAAAGCTGATTGCTCTTCAGAAGACGGATCGTCTTCTGGCGGTCATTGGAATCCTACTGGGCAACCACATGGTGCTTGGGGAGACAAAGCGGGCTATCACAAAGGTGATATTGGTAATATCACAGCAAATGCAAACGGTCGTGCAACTGTAAGTAAATCTACAAATGAATGGTGTATTGGTTGTGGAGACGAAACAAAGGATATTTTAGACAAAGCAATTATTGTACATATTGGTATCGATGATTTAACATCACAACCTTCTGGTAATGCTGGCGCTCGTATTGGATGTGCTGGTATTATTAAGTAATTATAAAATACCACTCATAAAGGTATCATAACATAAGATACCTAAATATATCGCATAAAAAAAGCGACCTGAAATTCAGGTCGCTTTTTTTATTACAGATAACTTTCTTATTATGATTTCGTAACAATAGTTAACTCATCAACAATATGTTTTGCATTAGAGTATTTATCAATTAACCATAGTACATATCTAATATCTACATTAATGGTACGTTGTAAATCTTTATCGAAAATTACATCACCTGCCATAGCTTCAATGTTTCCATCAAATGCTAAACCAATTAATTCTCCTTTTCCATTAACAACAGGCGAACCAGAATTACCTCCAGTAATGTCATTATCTGTTAAGAAGTTTACAGGTAATTGACCACGTTCGTTAGCATAACGTCCATAATCTTTCTTTTCGTAGATATCTAACATGCTTTGGTCTAAATCAAACTCACTATCGTTAGGCTTGTACTTTTTAATCATACCTTGAAACGTAGTATAATTGTTTTCATTTGCATCGTTTCTTTTATCTGCAGGTAAAGCTCTCACTTTTCCGTAAGATAAACGTAAAGTAGAATTTGCATCAGGATATTTTATATCACTTAATCCAGATTCTCGTAAACCTTTTACTAATAATCTAAAAGACGCCTGATAATCGTTTGTTGGCTGCTCTAAACTCTCAGGACTTTCTCTATATTTATCTAATAATTGGTTTGATAATTTTAATAACGGATCATTCTCTAAAATAGCTTTATCAGGATACTGTAAGAATGCTAAAGCACCTTCTTTAGATGAAAACAGGCTTAAATCAAAAATAGCGTTAGTATAAGCTGTAAAATCATTATTGTTTTTTTCTCCTATTTCTGCCACTAATTCTGGTAAAGAATAATTAGATTTTGAAGCCAACAAGCCTAATTGTTTCGCTAAAATTTCCTTTTCTAATGGCAAATGATAATTTTGATAAGAGTTTTCAATAAAAGCTTCAAGTCTTGGTAAAAGGTTTTTACGTTCTGCTTCACTAGCATTCACATATTGAGTTAAACCAGACCCAATTCTGTAAGGTAAAACGGCAAATTTACTAGAGCGTAACATTCCTAATAAATAATTACTTTGTCTCGCTTTTTCATTTGTTAAGTTATAATAGTTATTGATATTTTCAATAACTTTTCCGTACATAGCTTTATTCGCTTTCTTATTAGCCCATTTATTAAATTTAGCTTCAGTTTTGCTCTTTTTTTCTACGGTTTTATGCTCAGTTAAAGCTTTTATCATTCCTGCTCTATTTTTCCAATAGTTAGCAATACTAGCATAGCTTGATGCATACATTAGGTTTACAGATTCGTCTGCGTCCATGTATTTTTTCATCACATCCATACTTAATTTTGAGCCTTCAACCCAAGCAGGATATGCATATTTTACATTTTGCTCTACACCTTGTGCTGGCATCCAACGGTTGGTACGACCAGGATATCCCAAAATCATAGCAAAATCATTTTCCTTTACTCCATCAATATTAACAGGTAAATGATATTTTGCTTTTAAAGGCACATTATCAGTTGAATATTCTGCTGGATTTCCATCTGCATCTGCATAAACTCTGAATAATGAAAAATCACCAGTATGTCTTGGCCATTCCCAGTTATCTGTGTCTCCACCATATTTACCTACATTCTCTGGAGGTGTTCCTACTAAACGCACATCAGTATAATCTTCGTAAACGAAATAATAAAACTCATTTCCTTGATAAAATGAACGTACAGAAACAGTGTATTTTCCTCCTTCATTATTTTCTTGTTCAATTTTAGCTATTTCTTTGTTAAGTGCAGCTTCACGCTCTTTTTCACTCATGCTATCATTTACTTGAGCTAACATACGCTTAGAGACATCATCCATTCTTACGAAAAAGCGAACATATAGGCTTTCTGGCTTCATTTCTTCTGCCAATGATCCTGCCCAAAATCCATTCTTTAAATGGTTTTGTTCTGCAGTAGATAATTCAGCAATAGCATCATAACCACAGTGATGATTTGTTAGTACCAATCCACTATCTGAAACAATACTTGCTGTACAACCACCATTAAACTGTATAATGGCATCCTTTAAACTCTGATTGTTAATACTGTAAATTTCTTCGGGTGTTAATTGTAAACCCATTTTTTGCATATCGCGATGATTTAAACGCTCAATATGCATTAAAAACCACATACCTTCATTTGCCATTGCTGGCGATAATGAAATGATAAAGGCAATAATTGTAAGGGATATTCTCTTCATGTTTTGTTGTTTTATTTATGGCCATAAAAATACAGAAATTTAAGTTGTTTTTATAGCCGATAAAGTGTTAAAGCTTTATATTTTTAAATAAAAAAGTGTCTATTCTTTAAAGCCCATATTTCCATTAACAAAAACTCAAAACCACCATAAAAAACTCATAACACAATACATTAGCACTTCTCATACAGCAAGTGCTTCAATTAAAGGACATCAATGTTACAACTCCTAAGATTGCTGTGGCAAGCAAAATTTTGTTAACAAAATAAATTAATGATTTATAACTATAAAAATTTAACTTTGCAGCTTCAATCTTTATGTTATGAATCCATCAGCTAATGGCTGGATAAAAAAATTACTCAATCAAGTTTCTGAAATCGTGTATTCTCAGAATGAGACTGATGCGTTTTATATTAATTTAAAACGTACTGGGTTTATATATGGAAGTAATATTAAAGTGGTATTAGATATTGTTAAACCCTTTGAACTTAGTGAAGAAGAACGTTGTAAAACCAATTTACTGCTAACCTTCTATTACATTTTCAACAAGGAAAATCCCAAGGAACAATTCACCGAAAGCCTCATTAAATATTACAAGTCTATCAGTGACCAAAAACAATCATTTTTTGAAGATTTATTTAGCGATAAATCACCTGATAGTTTGTTGGAAAAAATCATTCATAAGCGTATACATATTGATGATAATTTTATTTCAAAAAGTTTTAATTATTTTTTAATTAACGCCCTTTTATTCGTTGATGTTTTAGGGTATCATCGTTTTTTAAAAGACGAAAAAAACATTAAAAACTATGTTGAAAATCTTGAATCTGCATTAGAAACTATTGTGTTTTCAGTTATTGAAAACAAGACTGTAAAATCTGAATACGATGAAAACCTTATTAAACTGTTTGAAGGTTCTATTCGTTATAAAAACGCTGAGCTTCTAACCTATAATGATGCTATTTCAATTATAAATGAACCTTTAGAAAAGCTGTACGTCATAGATTTAGTCTGTATGGCATCGTGGACTGACAAGATTATAGACAACGAAGAAAAAAGCTTTTTAAATCAATTAAAAAAAGATTTAAGTGTCGATAATACGGTTATTGTAAGATCCATAAATGACATTAACCTGTTTTATGATGAGCATAAAGATGAGGTCGCGTTTTTAAGTTCTAAAAATTTAGCACAAAGTTTTTATGATAATAGTAGTAAAGTCGTTTCAAAATTGATTAAACGAAACAGCAAACGTTTAATTAAAGAGTTGTCTGAAAGTAAAGAAGCCTTATACCTATTAACCCAATCTACACAACGCAATTTAACGGACGAAGAACAGAAAAAAATTCAAACGCAACTCATAGACATCTTTAAATCCATACCTAGTTTAGCCATCTTTATGTTACCTGGCGGTATGTTACTTTTACCCTTGTTTATTAAGTTTATTCCTAAGTTATTACCTTCAGCTTTTGACGACAATAGAATAGACGACAAGGAATAGAACCAAACTATGAAGCACATTTTAGTCATATTAATAATCATAGTATTTACAAGTTGTGCTGAAAAACAACATACAGCATCTGAGCAAATAAAAACATACTATAACGGCTATAAAAATTCGGATTACAAACTGATAAAAAAAGCATTAGCTGATAGTCTTACAACAGTCTTTGGAGACTATATCACAACGTATTCACAACAGAGTTATTACGAACAATTTAAATGGGACTCCATCTTTAAACCCGATTATGAATTAGTTGATTTAAGCTATGAGGATGGACAACTTGTTGCGACTGTTTCTATGCATTCTTTAAAACTTGAATTTTTAAAGAATAACCCAATGAGCTGTCGCTATCAGTTTCAATTTACAGCAGGAAAAATATCAAGAATCAAAGAACTAGATTGTAAGGATGTTAATTGGACCGTATGGCAAAATGAAGTGAACGCTCTTGCCAATTGGATTAAACTTCATCATCCTGAAATGGATGGCTTTATTCACGATTTAAGTATGAAAGGTGCTCTAGATTATGTAAAGGCTATTGAATTATATAAAAACCGCGAGGTCGATTAATACTACAATTAGCTTTACTGTCTTTATTCAAAAATTCAACTTTATTTCCCTTTAACATTAATGTAATTTAGAACAGCTTCTTTAGTCGTATACCAATTACGCCCTTCTTTATGAGCATCTATTTTACCTTGACGTGCCAATAAACTGACATACTCTTGGCTATATGGCACCTCTGGTTCTTCAACAATATTAGAAATCGCCTCATAATCGTTATCTGAACCCGGAATAGCACTCATGTATATATTTATTGAGCGCTCACAAGCCTGAGCCATTAATAGCATCAGTTTGCTGTAATTTCCTTTATTAGCTTGATTTAAGGCTGCGTAATATTTAACTCTATCATTAGTAAGAATGATGGCTGGGGGAAAACCATAGCGCATCAATACTAAATTCATGGCAAGCCGAATGTTACGACCATTACCATCAAAAAATGGATGAATCCATACAAATTTATGATGAAAAACCGTGGCCAACTCAATAGGGTTTAGCCCTTGTGGATTTGTATTTATATAGTTTATTAATGTCTCTAAGTATTCTGAAACTTTACGAGCATTAGGAGGTATAAAATTAGCACCAGAAATACGAACAGCAGCGTTTCGTATACGCCCTGCATAATCATCTTCTATAGAACGCAATACCAAACCATGAAGCTCTAAAACATCTTTAGCATTTAGAACACAATCATTCTTTACTAAAGAGTACAACTTATGTATAGCCGTTTCGTGATTTTTAGCTTCAAAATGCTCTCGTAATGATTTACCTTTTATGGTAATGCCTTCTAGTAATACCATTTGTATTTCCCTTAAAATAAGCGTATTACCTTCTATACTGTTACTATTATAGGTCCCCTCTATGAGAAGTGATTCTTTAATATTTTGTAATACAATATTGGGCAATGGTCTGGCTGCATTTAAAACCTTAACCTTGCCTAATAACCTACTAAATGTAGCCTCTAAATCGTTGCGACATGCAGTATTAACGTCCCACATATCACAAAGGCACAGCTTTTATCGGTTACACATAATTTTAAACCTATCCGATATTACTCTAACCAATTTTTAAAATCTTTAACACGTTCTCTAGCCACTATAATATCTTGCTCGTTAAAACGGTTAAGTTTTATTTGAAGTCGTGAGTTGGTATAGCTCACCATATCTTTTATGGCATTGATATTCACGTAGAACTTTCTACTGATTCTGAAGAATATATCAGGTTCTAAATCGGCTTCTAACTCATCTAAAGTCGCGTCTAAAAGATAATTACGGCCTTCGGTGGTAAATGCATAAGTGCCTTTGTTTTCACTATAAATACATTCGATATCTTCAATATTAATAAGCTTTAAATGCTGACCAACTTTTACTGAAAAGCGTTTTTTGTACTCGCGCTCAATCGGGTTCACCAATAAATTTTTAATATCATTAAAATCTAAGGTAACAGATTGTTTTTGAGGTAATCTGCCTTTATATTTTTCAACAGCCGTTTTTAAGTCCTCATTATCAATGGGCTTTAATAAATAATCGATGCTATTAAGTTTGAAGGCCTGTAAAGCATATTCATCATAGGCCGTTGTAAAAATCACAGCCGATTTTATATCGATAGCTTCAAAGATTTCAAAAGACAAACCATCACTCAACTGAATATCTAAAAAAATCAAATCTGGATGCTCATTATTTTGAAACCATTCTATAGACTCTTCAACCGAATGTAACATGGTTTCAGCATTTAGATCTACAGCTTTTAGCATACGTTGTAATCGTCTTGCTGATGGTTTTTCGTCTTCTATTATGATTACATTCATGACTTAAAATTTATATATTTTGATTCTTAATTTTATAAAACGTGTTATTCCCAAAAGGTAGTTTTCTCTTCTTTTTCCTTTAGGAATTTTTCTGCTTTTTTATCTTCCCAACTTTTCTTAAAGATGTGTTTGCCTTTAAAAACATTTAATCCATGCACAACTATAAAAACCGTCCATACTACTATTACACTGAGGTTTAAGCTGATAATATTATTTTTGTAGGGGCCAGCAACAATATATAAATTAAATAGAAGAAGCCCTACTCCAACGATGTATCCTGCTAAGTGGATATAGAAAATTTTAATTTTCCTCACCTTATCTTTTGCTTTTCTAAACTGCTCTTTTTCTTCGTTATGCATTTGTATAATTTTACTCTTCACTCTTCAATTTTCACTCTTAACTAAATTTATTCCCAATTCTGCTCCTCTTTTTTCATAAATTCTTCAATTTTTCGTTTTTCCCAATTCTTTCCAAAGAGGAAATTGGTACCAAAAACACCTAGAAAATGAAAAGCTAATCCAATTCCCCAGAAAAATGCGGTAGCATAAGGACCAAATCCTGAAAATCCTTCGTTAGAATTAACGGCTATTAAAATTATTAAAAACAAATTCACGATAATATATACTGCCAAATGCCAGTAAAAACCTACGATAGCATCTACTTTTTTCTTGGCTCTTAAATACGCTTCTTCTTTTCTAAAATCTGTGGCATCATTATGCTCGTCATAGGGTTCAATATTATATTTCTCCATTACTCGTAATTTTTATCTTGTTGCAATTCTTCATTCATATATTGTTGTATTTTTCGCTCTTCCCAGTCGTCACCAACTATAAGAGGCAGACCAAACACAGAAAAAGCATGTATAACAATTACTAATCCCCAGACTAGCCATGAAGCCACAGTAGAAAAATCAAAAAAGGCCTCTTCAAATGTTTCTCCCATATTCATATTACTCATCACCTTTACTACAGTAATAATGGTGTTAATTACAAAGTATACACCAAGATGCGTATAAAAACGCTTTAGTTTTTCAACCTTATTCTTGGCTTTTCTAAAATTTGATTTGTTAATATCCATAATTGTATCATTTATTTCCATCGTCTGGTGTCTTCTTCCTTACGCATATATTCTTCTATTTTTCGTTTTTCCCATCCTGCGCCAAGCGCTCCATCATCTACAAATACTCTATACGCCTGAAACACTAAACTCAATCCCCAACCAAAAGCAGGGAACCAAAACCATTGGATGGTCATATAAGAATACTTATACCATATAAATACTAAAAAGGGGATAACAAATACATAAGATATTAAACTGTAATAAAAGGCTTTTAATTCCTCTACACGCTTGCGTGCTCTTACATAATCGTCGTTAAGACGCTCTTGTGATCTTTGTACTGTTCTCATGATTGATACTTGTTTTGTGAGCATAGGAATTGCGACAGCAAAATCCTTTTCTCGTTGATTGATGTGTACTTTTTTATTTGTAAGTAATTGGTAACGTTGTTTTATATTTTCTAATCCAACTCCACTACTCTTTTTTACAATTTGTTTCGGCTGAAGATTGTTCATCACCACTAAATAATTATCATCTTCATATATTTTAACATGCAAGGGTTTACTCGATGTTACCATATTATGCTTTACCGCATTTTCTAAAAGCAACTGTAGCGATAAGGGCACCACTTTACTTTCTGGATTTGACGCTTTATCCGGAATCTCAAAAATGATACTATCCTCAAAGCGCATTTTTAAAAGCAACATGTAGGTTCTGGCAAAATTTAACTCTTCATCTACAGTGACTAACTCTTTGCTTTTCTGCTCTAAAACGTAACGATATACTTTAGATAATGAGGTCGTGAATTTTTGAGCATTTTCTGGGTTTTCCTCAATTAAACTCGTTAAAACATTTAAACTGTTAAACAAAAAATGCGGATCTAACTGATTCTTTAAAGCGTCGAACTTGGCACTTGCCGTACCAGCAATTACTTTTTGTTCTTTTATCTTATTTTTTTGATAGCGATTATAGAAATAAACCACATGAAAAACAGAAACAATACTCAATGTTATCCAGATACCAAACGAGTAGGCTTTCCAGGATTCCTTTTCCATAAACACATTAAAGTCTGTTCCATAATAAAACACTGCTGTTCCTGCTCGTAAAAGAAAGAGACCTACTAAAGTGATGACTGTACTCCCTATAATACCTATAAGTATACGTTTAATATAATCTCCTTTTTCCCAAGTTCGGCTTTCCATATAATCGAAAAACGCCATATTTGAATACCCTAAAACAAAGGCGTAGAGTTGATAAAATCCAAATTGAATACTGAAGTCATTAAATGAATCATACTCAAAACCATCAGATAAAAGATTACCTATTACAAATACCACACATCCAATGGCGAAGGTTAGAATTATTTTTTTTAATGACTTCATCATAATTTATTAGGCTTTACAATCTTTAGCAACAGCTACTGCGCGTTCTTTTCCCCAATTAGGGTGTAATTTACTCTCTGGCTTAAAGGTATTAAAAAGTTCAATGGATGCTTCTATGTCTTTACAATAAGGCGCTGTATCTTTTCCAAAATATTTTGCACTTCCCATAGCCCACTCTGCCTTACCTAAAGCTGCTCTTGGATTTGTAGGATCTAAAGCTGTAGCTTTATCATACAACTCCGCTATTTTAGCTCCGTATTTCATACCGTAGGTCATACCATCAAACGCCACCCAATTAGTAAAAACTTGAGCCTGCATAACCAGTAATTCTGTGTTATTTTCACTTTTTAACATAGCTGCATCTATATGTTGTTGTGCCTTATCTAATTGCGCTTTTAAAACTGTAGCATCTTTTTCTGTCCAACTTTTTAGGCTATTAATCTGAGCGATATAATAATCTGGCAACCACTCTTCAGGTTCTGCCTTAGCAATACGCTCAAACATATTTTCGGCTTCATCTGTTTTATCTAATTGCCATAGATCAAAAGCTTTGGTCATGCTTTTTTCAAAATTGGTTTGTGCTTGTGTTAGTCCTGAAATTGTAAGTAAAGTAATGAGTATTAAATATTTCATATTAGAGTTTTATCGTTAGTATTTTATCGTTTTTTAATTCAAATTTAGCATCTACCCATTTTGGTGGTCCCATAAAACCCGTTGCACTATTAGAACAACCGTAATTTTCTTTAGGAATGCCTAAAAAATTAGTATCCAATTTTCCATTATCATTTTCATCATGAAAAACAGAAACGGCATATGTGTCTTTAGGCATCCCTTCAAAAGTTACCGTACAGGTTTGATCTTCTATTTTACTCATAGCACCTTTATAAGACGTTTCTAAAAATCCATTTTCAGAATTATAAAGTGCTACAAACATTTTCCCTTTGTCATTATTGGTATTTGTTACGGTTACTGTAACCGAATAATTGTCTTGAGCCTGTAACTGATAACTTAAAACGTTAAGCAAAAGAATGACTATGATTTTTACAAGTATATTCATGGTTTTGGTTTTGTTTGACACAAATATCTAATAGAAGTGCTAGTTTAAAAAACAGAAATAACCGAAATGTTATTTTTTAATGATGAATTGTAACTTTTTAAAAATTTATTTAAAAAACAGTAACTTACAGGTATAATTCTATACTTATATCTTATAACGACAATTAAAACCAACCAAAGCATGAAAAACCGCATATTTATTATTGCGTTAACACTCGTTTCGACATTAGTGTTTTCACAAACCGACAAACGCCTTAAAGGCATAGAAAAGCAATTTAACGCTGTTTTAGAAAGCACAAAAGCTCCAGGTTTTGCCATAGCTATTGTAGAAGGAGATAAAATTATTTATGCCAAAGGTTTTGGTTATGCTGATTATGAAAATAAAATTCCCGCAGATGCCAACACACTTTTTGCCATTGGTTCTACCACAAAAGCATTTACATCTGCGCTTTTAGGATTGCATCGTGAGGACGACAAATTGACGTTTGACGATCGTCCGAGAAAACACATTCCTGAGTTAGAATTTTACAATGATGAAATGAATAACACTATTATCATTAAAGATTTAATGCGTCATAGCACAGGTTTACCAAGACACGACGGTTCATGGTATTTTTTCCCAAGTCATAGTAAAGACAGCTTAGTAACCAAAATAAAATATCACGAACCTTTTACGGGAGTACGCGAACAGTGGTATTATAACAATTTTGGGTTTTTATTACAAGGGGTAATTACAGAAAGAATTACAGGTAAAACGTGGGAAGAAAATATTGAGAACGCATTTTTTAAGCCGTTAGGTATGGATCGTTCTAAAACCACCATTGCAGGTATGACATCTAGCGCTAATGCAGCTTTAGGCTACGAGTTAGATAAAGATAGAAACATCTCTAAAATGGATTATTACGATATTGCTGCGATGTCGCCTGCAGGAAGTATTAACAGTAGCGTAAATGACATGAGCAAATGGTTAATGACCTGGATTAACAACGGAAAATATAAAGGCGAGCAAATTATTCCTGAGAATTACGTAAAAGAAGCTATGAGTTCTCAAATGGTTGTGGCAGCAGGATTTCCTTCTAAAGAACTACCAGATGCACAATTCGCAAATTACGGTTACGGCTGGTTTTTACATTCGTATAAAGGTCATTATATGGTAGAACATGGTGGTAATATTGATGGTTTTTCGGCTAGCGTTGCTTTGTATCCTTCAGACAGTTTAGGTATTGTTGTTTTAGCCAATCAAAATGGCTCTCAAGTCCCTAAACTTATTAGAAATATTGCCGCTGATTATATGTTAAAAGTCAATAAGACCGAATGGGCAAAAAAGCACAAGGAAGATTTGGAAAAATCTTTAGAAGCGATGAAAGAAGCTAAAGACGATATGGGAACTTCTAATGTAAAAAACACCAAACCCTCACATACCAAATTAGACTACACAGGGACTTATGAGCAAAAAGGCTATGGTAAATTTGAAATAAAATTAGAAAACGACTCGCTATTTTCTCAATTGAATGGAAAAAAATTATTTTTAAATCATTTTCATTACGATACGTTTGAATTTCTCGATGTTAAAAACGGAAAAGTAGACACCACAGATATTGGTAATTCGGTTAAAATAAACTTTAGTACCAATATTGCAGGAGATATAGATTATGGCCGTATAGATATTGAAGGCTTACTGGATCCTATAGCATTTAAACGCTCACCTAACACTATAGATGTAGATGCAAAAACCTTAGAGCAGTATGTTGGTGATTTTGATTTAATGGGTACCGAAATAAAAGCCTATATTAAAGATAAAAATGTACTTTATGTTTTTATTAAAGGCCAGCCAGAATATGCCTTAATCCCAACAGCTACACACAAATTTAACTTTAAAACACTTGAAGGCTTTAAAGTTGAGTTTATAGAAAGTGAAGATAAAAGCATTAATGAAGTAAAATTTATTCAGCCTAATGGTACGTTTGTCGCCAAACGAAAACTAAAAGATTAATGCATACTTAACTTTACGTATATATAAAGTTATTCCGTAATTTTAGTTTGTCTGAAGTTATTGAAAAAAAATGAGAAAGTCAAGTTTACTATTTTATTTAACACTAACAAACACTTGACTGACAACTTCTTAGATTGGTGTTTTTCAATAACTCATCATTTTTAGAAATTTAAATGCTAATGATTCGAAAAAAGCTTTTATTTTAAAACAAGCCATATATCGGTATATAACCAATTTTAAAACAAAACAATGTCTGGTGGCTGGACAAGATATGTAGCGTCGTCCATACTACGTATTTTGAGCTTAAAGTAGATAATTATATCTAAATTTAAAATAAAGATCATGGAGAACTATAAACCGAATAAAAAATAAAATACTAAACACAACAGCGCATATAAAAAATAGCTGAGACATTGATATCATTTATTTTTCGTTTCTTTATAGAAGATATTTAAATCCGAAAAGCAGTTGATCATCAAGACGCTACTTTTCATATACGCGCACCGTTACCAACAAGCTGAACAAAAATCCTGCTAATAAACAAACTTTCGTCTGAAAATCTAAATCTTCTGCCAAATCCGAATGAATTACAAAAGATTTGCAAATCCATTTCTGCTTTGGAAGCAATTATTTGTCCTGAATGGGAATACAGATATTATTCTTACCAAAAAGAATGGAGTGAAACAGAAGAGTTTTGCGAAATGAGAAACGGACAAGGAGACCAAATGTTAATGGTTTTTAGCAAAAACGGAACTTGTATTAACGGATTTGCTCACGAAAGCGAAATGAATGGTTGGAAAAACATTCCAATTGAGGAAAAAAAATCTTTTGTAGAAAAACTATTTGGTTCAAAAAAAGAAACTAAAACGGAATTAACTCAAATAATTCCAAAAGGAGTTGTGGATAATTTACCAAAAGTATTTAATGACTTTATATTCGGAGAACCTGTGAAAAGTATTGGAACAACTTTTTGTGTTTGGCAAACTGAATTAGATAATAATTGGAAAATAGGAAAAGTCGATTTACCAAAAGACGAATACAAAGATGGCTCTAATGATTTACTACAATTATTAGATGGAAAACCTTTGACTTACAAAAATTGGGCGGAAGAATATTACGAGGAAAATTTTGAGGAAAACGAACTCAAATTGGAACTTGTAGAAAAGATTTATAAAGGAGCAATAATAACAAAAGAATTAGTTCTCGAATTAAATCCAGAATTAGATGATTTTGAACAATTGAAATCTGATTTAAACGAAATCGGATATGAACATAAAATATAAAAGCCAGTTGGTAACACTGTGTATAAAAAAATGCTAAATTAGTGCTTAAACAAGTCAGTTGCTTTTTTGTTACGTCTGATTTTCCTGCGGAAAATCCTCGCATACAAAAACGCATCTTTTCATACACGTATTCCAAGATCAAATCCTAGTAATATTTAGTTTTATTTTTTAGGCTGCATATTGCTGAAGAACCACATAAGGTGTTCCTCTTTTTACTACTGCAAATGCTCTAGCTATCAACTTATTTCTAACGTTATTTATGGCCAGCATTTTATCCTTCCCCTCCGCTAATTTTCTATTGTAATATAATCGTAATTCACTATCATGTTGTATTGCTGAAACACTTGCCATACTTAGCAAACTCTTCATTTTTCTATCAC
>Ga0209344_10001306_pt1 | contig 33398 bp, 31 predicted proteins | sample Cruoilmetagenom6_FD_187293 | JGI IMG/M metagenome (GOLD analysis project Ga0209344, IMG submission 187293) | Oil polluted marine microbial communities from Coal Oil Point, Santa Barbara, California, USA - Santa Barbara Oil Seep Sample 6 (SPAdes)... | ecosystem: Environmental > Aquatic > Marine...
AAATTGACAGGTTCAGTAACCTTGAAATGGCTATTAAATAATGTGGATAAAGTTAAACAACTTGATAGTTCTATTCAAAAATCTATTGGTGATAAATTAAATGATGAATTAATAACTTTGGATTGGTTATTAAGCAATGTAAATACAGTTAAGTTATTTGACTGTAAACTTCAAGGTGCTATTGGTGATAAATTGACAGGTTCAGTAACCTTGAAATGGCTATTAAATAATGTGGATAAAGTTAAACAACTTGATAGTTCTATTCAAAAATCTATTGGTGATAAATTAAGTGATGAATCAATAGAATTAGAAGAGATGAAAAATAATAAGGAAAAAATTAGTAAGTTTAGTTCCGAGATTCAGAAGATTTTTATTGATAGGCTATCAGATAGATCAATAACTCCAGAACGGTTATTGAACAATATGTGGCTAGTTAAAAAGTTTGGTGGATATGCACAAAAAAATAAGCTTGTCCAAGAAGCTATCGCTAATAAATTAACAGACAGTAATCTAGATTTATTGTGGTTATTAGAGCATGAAGAAAATATTAATTTACACTTTGAAGAAAATTTAAAAAAAGCTATCGGAAGCAGAGTTTCAGATAAAATAAAACAAGAGAAATTATTGAAAATTATAAAAATTAAAAGAGAGGAGATGCGTCATCAACATGAAAGAGAGTTTGCTGAATGTATGTGGCTAAGTGCTTTTGAAAAAATATTCAGTAAAACTAGTCTTATTGGTGATTATGAGCAAGATTTAGTACAAAAAAATTCTAAACTTTTAGCATTTGCGGCTTTGCGTAACAATGGATTTATTATTGAACAAAAAAAAATCCCAATCATTTTGTTATTTATACAGCAGAATAATTTTAGAATTATGATCGAAATAACAAATATTTTAAAAAACAAAAAAGAAAAAGATTTTAAGTCACAATATCAAGCGGTAGAGCAATTTACCAGACCAGCTGACTTATTAACAAATTCGGAGCAATCTGATTTTAATAATAAAAATGATAGAAAACTAGTATTTTATTTTCGCAATCGTGGAGATAAGAAGTATGCATGGCAAGGATCTTGTGCTGTTCAAACAGGTCTAATGATTGAGGATGCGACAATGGCAGTGATTTCAAAACAATTATTGAGTTTTAATAAAATTATAGTAGTACCAAGAATGTCCAAGATGGATGATTTCCCTTATTTTATATTACCAAATATTAAGCGCAAATTATTGGCTACAAATAAATATGAAACCGTCGCTATTAGTCAAACAAATAATGCTATCTTGGTTAATGAAAAAGTAATTTTAGAGTTTTCTGACAATTTTAAGAAATATGAGAACGATGACAAATCTCACTTTGTTGAGCTGGCGCACGGAACACCACAACAAAAACTAGGAGTATTGGGGGATATATTTTATTGTGATAAAAAATATAATAAAAATCTTGATAATATAAAATATTTTAAGTCAAATGTTTTATGGGTAGATGATGAAACTCCTCTATCACTATTACCATTATTACAAAAAAAGTTATTAACGAGTAATAATATTGCAGAATCTAGGAAAACAACTCTATCTGCCATCAAATATCTTGATGAATATATTTATAATTTAAAAAAGTTTTGAGTGAAAATTCTTTGAAATTTACAATATAAACTCGTAAATAGTTTTTGGATTATCAAAATATTTTTGACTGACAATTTGATGTTTTTTGATCCCGATTTTATTAGCACGACGAACTAATGTTTTGAGATATTGTTCTGTGGTAGTTAATTTAACTTCGTAAGCAATTTTTTTTGTCGACAATAAAACCAATTTCTTGCCCGTCTTTTTATTGCCAATATTGTACTTCGCCAAAACGGCGGAAAAAAATTATCTCGTGCTGAAAAGCGCGAGTCAAGGACGGATTTTTTATCTACTTGGAATTAATCAGGTGGAGTCGGGCTATGAAAATAACCGACTAAAAAGGTGAGAAAGCACCAATGTGATTGAATTTTAATCACACAAAAAAATTGATGATTTTCAAAGATTCACAGGCGAGATAGAATAGTTCATTTCTATCTCGCCCTAACAATTAAACATTCCATAGGGTGGAATGTTTATAGTTAGCTTTAAAATTAAACAGAAAGTTCTATTCCATGAGTTTTGATTTCGTGAATAAGAGAATCATATTTATTGTCAAAATCTTCAGGTGTAAAACCATGGGCTTCAATATAATAAGGCTCTTGGTTAACAGTTTTATGGTTTAGATAATGAAGTGCTTCAAAGCGATCTTTAAATTTTGGGGAGACTATAGCAATATCAACATCACTCCATTTATGTTGAGTTCCTTTAGCAAAAGAACCAAAAAGAATTACCTTATTTATTGGTAAATTATCTTCTTGTAAAATATTAGTATATTCTTTAATATGTTGTTTTAATTTTTTGGATATTTTCTTTTTAACCATAAGTGTATATCTTTAGTAATATTAAAATATTTTTCTGCATATTCTTTATCACATTTTTTGTAAAATCCTGATTTTATTTCAGGATAACGCCCAGAAATATTGAATTCGGTAATAGTTTTTAAGTTATTAATTATTTGCTCAGTAGAATCGTTAATGTTTGACAATTTGAGTAATCTTTCTAAATCGTGAATATAAGGAGCAGGTTTATTTATTTCCGCTACAACTAATCCTTTGAGAATTTTTTATAGGCTAAGATGGCAAAAAAATAGGCAAGTATCATATCGTTTTAAACCAAATAAATCTTTAGCAGTTTTTAAATCACGCTCTGAAGTTTCTTGCCAATAGATCAATTGTCTTTGTAAATCTGTCATAATGTTTTCAGTATAACAAATAAAAGTAATAAAAGTCAAAAGAATTTTATTTGACAGGTGGGTTAGTATTTGCTATTCTTTATATGAGGTTGAAAGGAGAGTCAGATTCGCATGAAAAGCGAATCTTTTTTATAAAGTAGATTATGAAAGTAAACTTTCTCTAAAATTTCAATGAGCTAATCAACCAATTTCTTATTAATTTTTGTTTTAAGAAATTGATAAGACCTTAATTTAATAATTTACATTTACGCAAAATAATATGGCAAAAAAGCAAGAAGAAAAAACAGGTATAAATTCAACAGAATTTGACGGTGCCATTTCTCAAATTTGTGATGAAAAAGGAATAGATAAGAAAAAAGTTATGGAAACAGTGGGAGCAGCATTAGCAGCTGCTTATAAAAAAGATTATGGTAAAAAAAGTCAAAATATTAGAGCTGAATTTAGCCAAGTTTCTGGACAAGTTGATTTCTATTTAGTTAAAGAAGTAGTCAATGAAAGTACTCGAGAGATTATTGATTTTGATGAAATTAAAGAACAAGAGGAAAAGACTGAAAAAGAAAAAGAGAGTGAAAATAAAAAAGAGGTTGGTAGAAAGGAAAAAGCTTATAAGAAAAAAGAAACTGATGAAGAAAGAATTCCTAGATTCAATCCTGAAAGAGATATTTTACTTGAAGATGCTAAAGATATAAAAAAAGGCGTTAAAGTAGGCGATGTCATTGAAACTAAACTTGAAGCTCACGGAGATTATGGAAGAGTAGCTGCTCAAACAGCTAAGCAAGTTATTATTCAAAGGATCAGGGAGGCGGAAAAAGACGCTATGTATGCTGAATACAAAGAGAAAGAAGGAGAAATATTAAATGGAACTGTGCAAAGAGTTGAGGGTCACAACATTTTCGTTGATTTAGGAAAAGCTACAGGTATTTTATTTCCCTCTGAACAAATAAAGGGTGAAAATTATAGAATAGGTCAAAGAATTAAAGTTTATTTAGGAAAAATTGAAGCAGATACTCGTGGTCCAGGAATAGTTTTGAGTAGGGTTCATGAAGATTTAGTTAAAAGACTGTTTGAATTGGAAGTCCCAGAAATATTTTCTGGAACAGTGGAAATAAAAGCTATTTCTAGAGAAGCTGGGTCAAGAACTAAAATAGCGGTAACGGCTACTGAAGACGGAATCGATCCAATCGGTTCTTGTGTTGGACAAAAGGGAACCAGAGTGCAAGCTATAATTGATGAATTAGGGGGAGAAAAAATAGATATTATTGAGTGGAATGAAGATATCGAAAAATTTATCGCATCATCATTAAGTCCAGCAAAAGTTATTTCAATTAAAATAAAAAAAGGTGATGAAAAAAATGTTGCAGTTACTGTTCCTAATGATCAACTATCTTTGGCAATTGGTCAGAGAGGTCAGAATGTAAGATTAGCTGCTAAATTAACTGGTTACAGAATTGATGTATTAGGTGAAGAAAAAATTGAAAAAACTGAGGATACTGAAAGTGTTGAAGATGTTAAAGAAGAAAAATCTAAACTTTGTAAGAATGATGAGATAAAGAAAGTAATCAAAAAGAAACCTGAAAAAAAGAAACGATTAAACCTAAAAAAAGAAAACAAGAAAAAATCTAAAAAATCTATCAAATAATTTTTTTAATATCAGTAATGGTAGGCTAATTTGTTAGCCACTAAATACTAGTTACTAATCACTATGAATCTTTGGCACGAAATAAGTTCAGGAAAAAAAGTTCCTAAAACAATAAATGTAATTATTGAAATACCTAGGGGATCAAAAAATAAATATGAAATCGATAAGAAAACTGGAGTAATTAAACTTGATAGAGCGATGAAAACAGCTCAAGATTATCCTTTTGATTATGGATTTGTTCCGCAAACCTATTGGGAAGATGGGGATGCTTTAGATGTGGTTGTTTTAACAACATACCCACTTTCTACTGGAATTTTAGTGGAAGCTCGTCCTGTCGGAATAATGAAAATGATTGATGGAGGGGATTCTGATGATAAAATTATTAGTGTGCCAAAAGATGATCCTCGTTGGGATAGTGTCAAAGACATTAAAGATGTTAATCCACATACCTTAAAAGAAATTAGACATTTTTTTGAAACATATAAAACTATTGAAAATAAGAAAGTTGAAGTCGGTGCATTCGGCGGAAAAGGTAAGGCTGAAAAAGCGATAAAAAAAGGAATTAAATTGTATAATAAAGAATTTAAAAAATAAAATAATTAAATTTATGACTATAAAAAAATTGGATGATTCAAAAGTAGAAATCAAAAGTAATATTGTGTGGGATGATTGGAAACTTTTTTTAGAAAAAGCTGTTGAGGAGGCTTCCAAGGATTTAAAGATAGAGGGTTTTCGACCAGGAAAAGCTCCCCGAAAAATAATTGAACAGAAAATAGGTAAAGAAGCTTTACTTAGATCAGCTGCGGATAAAGCTATATCAAAAAATTATCCAGAAGTTTTAAAAAAAGAAAAGATAAATGCCATTGGTGCTCCTCAAATTAAAATTGACATGCTAGAGGAAGAAAAAGATTTAAATTATACGGCAATAACTGCGGTGATACCAGAGATTAAATTAGAATCTTGGAAAAGTGAAGTAGGAAAAGTAAATAAAGAATTTGTAAATAAAAAGGTAGAAATTGCAGAAAAAGAATTAAATAGTGAATTAGATAAACTAGCTAACAGTCGAGTAAAACTTATTACTGTAAAAAGAGAAGCCAAAAAAGGTGATGCGGTTCAAGTTGATTTTAAGGTTAGTAAAGATGGTGTACCAGTAGAGGGCGGGACAGCTAATGATCATAATTTAATTTTGGGAAATAATGTTTTTATTCCTGGATTTGAGGATGAGGTTATCGGAATGAAAGAGGGTGATGAAAAAGAATTTGATTTGAAATTTCCAGATGAATACCACGAAAAGAATTTAGCTGGTCAAAAAGCACACTTTAAAATTAAGATGAAATTAGTTCAAAAAAGAGAAATCCCAGAAGTGAATGATAATTTTGCTAAATCTTTAGGAGAATTTAAAAACATTGAAGAATTAAAAAAGAATATTAAAGAGGGACTTACAAAAGAAAGAGAAATGAAAAATAAAGAAAAAAGAAGAGGTGAAATATCTGAAAAAATTATAGAAAAAGCAACAGTGAAATTACCTGAAATTTTGATTGATGAAGAATTGCATAAAATGACTCACGAACTTGAAGCTCAAATTCAAGGAGCAGGAATGCAATTGGATCAATATTTGGAGCAGATGAAAAAAACCAAAGAGGATTTAAGAAAAGATTGGAAGCCACAAGCGGAAAAAAGATTAAAAATTTCTTTAGCTTTGGAGCAAATAGCTAAAGATGAAGAAGTTAGCATAGGTAGTGAAAAAATAGAAGAAGAAATGAATAAAACACTTCAATATTATAAGGGAGCAAAGGATGCGAAAAAAAATATTGATACAAAAAGATTATATGATTATACAAAAGCGGTATTGCAAAATGAAAAAGTATTTCGAATATTGGAAAAGATATAATAATAAATTTATGAAAAAAAATATAGCTAATCAATTTTTGATACCTACTGTTATTGAAAAAACAGGATACGGGGAGCGAGCTTATGATATTTATTCAAGGTTACTTAAAGATAGAATTATTTTCATTGGAGCTCCTATTGAAGATGGAATGGCCAATACAGTGATTGCACAGTTGCTTTTTTTAGAATCACAAAGTACCAAAGAAGATGTTAAAATATATATCAATTCTCCCGGGGGTGTAGTTTCTTCTGCTTTAGCTATTTATGATACTATGCAATATATTAAACCAGCTGTACAAACAATTTGTGTTGGTTTAGCTGCTTCATCTGCTTCTGTTTTGTTGGCGGCTGGAGCAAAGGGTAAGCGAATGATTCTTCCTAACGGAGAGGTTATGATTCATCAAGTTATGGGAGGAACGCAGGGACAAGCTACTGACATTGATATTCACGCTAAACATATCTTAAAAATTAAGGATAGACTTAATAAAATACTAGCTAGACACACTGGTCAAAAAAATAAAAAAGTAGAAATAGATTCTGACCGTGATTATTTTATGTGTGCTGAAGAGGCTAAAAAATATGGCATAGTGGACAAGATTATATAAAAATTACGATAAGTCTTTGAGAGTTTTCAAACAAGGTGTTATAATAAAATTGTCTGTGAGATAGAAACAAAAATAAAAGTAGAGAGCAAAAACAAATATGTCGAAATTTCTCTTCGTAGCCAAAAATTATGATGGCGAAACAAAAACTGGTGAAATAGTTGCCAAGGATGAAAGGGGTGTTGCTCAGCAACTTAAATCAGATGGTTTTTTGGTTACCTCAGTAAAAGAAATGAAATTTGAAGATGATAAAAAAGTTAAAATAAAATTTGTAGATAGATTTTCAAAAGTTTCCTTGAGTGATAAAATGATGTTTGCCAGAAATTTGAGTGTAATGATAACTGCTGGATTAACTATTGCTAAATCAGTAAAGAATTTATCTGAACAAACAAAAAATAAAAAACTTAGCCAAGTCCTTCTTAGTATATATGAAGATATTAATGCTGGAAAAAATTTGAGCGATAGTATGGCTAGATTTCCGGGAATCTTCGATGAACTTTTTGTCAATATGGTTAAGGTTGGTGAAATAGGTGGTAACCTTGATGAAACTTTGCAAATAGTATCTATTCAATTAGAAAAAGAATATACCTTAAGAAGTAAAGTGCGAGGGGCGATGATTTATCCAGCAGTTATTTTAATAGCTATGCTAGGGGTTGCTTTTTTGATGCTTACTTATATACTTCCTCAAATTACAGGAGTTTTCAAAGATATGGATGTAGAACTGCCTAAATCAACTCAATTTGTTATAAATTTAAGTGAATTTTTGTCTAATCACAGTGTATTTTCTCTTGTTTTAATAATATCTTTTATTGTTTTAGGTAAACTTTTTCTAAGAACAAAAATCGGAAAAAAGATCCTTAGCTTTATAGTTTTAAAACTTCCAGGGGTAAAAAGTATGGTTATTAAAATTAACTGTGCTAGATTTTCAAGAATATATAGCTCTCTTTTAAAAAGTGGAGTTTCATCTATTGATGCACTCAAGATAGTTTCTAACACATTGTCAAATTTTTATTATAAAAAAGTTGTCAATGAAAGTGTTAAAGAGATTCAAAAAGGAGTTGATTTGAGTCAGGTAATTAGAAGAAATAAAGCCACTTTTCCAATTTTGGTTTCTCAAATGATTGAAGTTGGAGAGCAAACTGGAGAAACGGAGGCAATCTTATTGAAAATGGCTGAGTTTTATGAAGAACAAGTTGATCAAGCTACTAAAAATTTATCTTCAATTATAGAACCAGTCCTTATGATAGTTATGGGTATTGGTGTGGGGTTCTTTGCGGTTTCTATGCTTCAACCAATGTACGGACTAATGGAAAATATTAAATAGATACATCTATAGAAGTCTCTAAAATAAGTAGGGTTATTTTAACTTAAACCTTATTGCCTAATAGTTATTGACAATAGTTAGAATTTGTAATATTATTTTATAAGTATAATACATCGCGGGGTAGAGCAGTTTGGCAGCTCGTCTGGCTCATAACCAGGAGGTCGCCGGTTCAAATCCGGCTCCCGCAACAAATTAGGGCAGGATAGCTCAGTCGGTTAGAGCGCAGGACTCATAAGCCTGAGGTCGTGAGTTCAATTCTCACTCCTGCTACATACGGGGGCGTAGCTCAGCTGGTTAGAGCGATTGCCTGTCACGCAATAGGTCGAGGGTTCGAGTCCCTTCGCTCCCGCAAGCGAAAAAATCCTTTATCCAAGGGGTTTTTTGATACTTAAAAATAGGGCGAGTGAACATACTATAACTTTTATGGTAGAATGGAAGTATGAAAAATAATTTAAAAACAACGAGGGGAGCAACTTTAATATTAATTTCTTCATTGATGTTTGGAAGTTACGGAGTATGGTCGCGTCTTATGGGGCAGGATTTTGGAATTTTCTATCAAGGATGGACACGTGCATTAGTAATAGTAATTATTCTTTTTCCATTTTTGTATTTTAGAAAAGAAATAGGAAAAATAGATAAAAATGATCGAGGATGGTTATGCGTATATTTAATTTTTACATCGCTAACTCAAGCTCCAATATTTTATGCTTTCAATCATATGGATATTAGTTCAGCTACACTATTATTCTTTGCCACTATGCTTTTAACGATGTATACTGTTGGGTTTATCTTTTTGGGCGAAAAAATATCAAAGATTAAGATAGTTTCATTTTTATTAGCTCTAGCTGGTATGTATTTAGTGTTTTCTTTTTCTATAGTAGCATTTACTTTATTAGCAGCAGCTATGGCTATTTTAAATGGAATTGCTAGCGGTGGAGAGGTTTCATTTTCTAAAAAATTATCTGACAAGTATTCAGCTTTATATTTAACTTGGTTGAGTTGGTTAATAATTATTCCTACAAATGGAATTGCCTCTATAGTATTTGGTGAAAAACAACACCTTCCATCGTTTGATATTGTTTGGCTTTATCAGGGTGGCTATATAGTGGCTGGTATTATTGGTTTCTGGTTTATTATAGAGGGACTTAAATATATTGAGTCAAGTATTGGAGGGTTATTAGGTTTACTTGAAATAGTTTTTAGTATCACTCTCGGAATAATGGTCTTTGGCGAAACTCTAACTGGGAATGTCATTGCTGGAGCATTGATTATTATTTCAGCATCAGCTCTACCGCATATAAGTAGGCTTTTTAGAAATAATATTGCAGTAAATCCATCTTAATGTAATCTGCAATTTTCTAAAAATATTAAAACTTAAACTTAAAATTAAATGTTACGGATATTTTGATTAGGAATATAATAATACTCATCACACTCTTTAAAATAAGTTATAATCCCATCCACTAAGTCCCGCAAAAAAACATATCAATATGGATATGTTTTTTATTATTTATTCAAAAATCTTTGTGCTATAATAGATACATCTGTAGATACATCTGTAGATGTATCTAAAAATAATAAATTAAAATAAAAAATATGGAAAAAAATGTTCGCAAGTTAAATAAGAGTAGCAAGTATAGTTATTCAATAAATCTTCCTAAAGAAGTTATTGGAAAATATGGTTGGAAAGCAAAACAGAAATTAACTGTAGAGGACAAAGGTAAGGGAGTTTTACAAATTAAAGATTGGAGAAGAAGATAAAAATATGAAAAAGTTAATTCCTCAGAAAATTAAGAATGTATATCATTTAATCCAAGCAGTTTTGGCTAATTTTTATTTTGGTTTTCCTTCAAAAAATTTGAGAGTTATCGGGATAACAGGGACTAACGGAAAAACTACGACTGTGCAAATGATAACTAAGATTTTAGAAAAATCTGGACATAAAGTAGCGATGGCTTCAACTATAAACTTCAAGTTGGGAGATAAAGAATGGGTGAATAAAACCAAATTTACTACTTTATCTGCTTGGAAAATCCAAAGGTTTATAAAAAAAGCTGTGAAGAAAAAATGTGAATATTTAGTTTTGGAAACATCTTCTCATTCTCTGGATCAATATAGAGTTTGGGGAGTCGATTACAATATTGCTGTTATCACTAACGTTACCAGAGAACATCTTGATTATCATAAAAAAATATCATATTACCGAAAAGCGAAATTGAAATTATTTAAAGGAGTGGATGTGGTAATTGTTAATTTAGAGATGAGTAATCCAGAGGAGTTTTTGGCGGTTGATGCTGAAAATAAATTTGCTTATTCAACTAGAAATGAAAAAAATAATCCAGAAATTGAAATCTTTAAACCTCGTGTTATTAGAGCTCAAAATATTAGTTTAGGAATGCTAAGTTCTTCTTATCGGATAGATAATGTTATTTACAATTTAAATTTGCCAGGAATATTTAATATTGAAAATGCTTTAGCAGCGACCTGTGTAGGTTTAGCGGAGGGTATAGAAGGGAATGTTATTGCTGATGCATTCAGAGAAATAAAGGGTATTTTTGGAAGAATGGAATATGTTGCTAACGATGAGGGACTGAATATAATTATTGATTATGCGGTAACACCAGACTCTTTAGAAAAATTATATGAGTTAATTGAAAATATAAATAAAAGTAAGAAAAATATTATTTCAGTTTTTGGTGCTTGTGGAGAAAGAGACAAAGGAAAAAGACCTATTATGGGAAAAATAGTTTCTAAATTTGCTAACTTTGTAATAGTAACTAATGAAGATCCATACAATGAAGATCTTGAAAAAATAATTGAAGAAGTGGCTTTTGGTATAAAAAATAAAAGAGAAGGAGAAAATTTTTGGAAAATTCTCGATAGACGAGAGGCGATTAATAAGGCTTTAAAAATAGCTAGTCCAGGAGACTTTGTAGTGATTACTGGGAAAGGTGCAGAAGAGACAATGGCGATAGGTAATAAAAGAATTTCTTGGAACGATAAAAAGGTTATTTTAGAAGAACTTAAGAAACTTGATTAATTATTCTATTTTTCAATCAATGTCATCTCGGAAGTTAGAAATTCTTAGCGACCCTGCTCTTTGCGAAGGGCGGGGAAACTTTAGAATTTTTTACTATCCGTGATCTAGAATTATTATTTTTCTCTGGATCACGGATAAGCGAATATCTATGGTTCGTAAACTCATCTAGATATTCTGCTTTTCGAGATGACAAGCTGTAAATTTTGTGGATAATGGTGGATGGTTGTAAAAAATGCTAATTGTTTTTTTAAAAATTTTTATTTCAAGAGCATTATTAATAAAACAGTAAAGAATAGACCAACGACAATTCCAGCGAGTACTTCGCTAATTCTATGTCCCATTCTTTCTTTAAGGTGGGGATATTTTTTGTTGTCTATGTTTAATTTTTCTTTTATTAGATTTATATATTCACTGTGATGACCCATATAAACTCGAAGTTGAGTAGCATCATTAACAATAATAATTGACATAACAACTGAAATAGCAAAAGCTCCAGAATATATTCCTGCGTAATATCCGACAGAAGTAACCGTCGATGTCATAAAGGCAGTATGGACGCTGGGCATATGCCCGTAACTCATAGCGTGTTTCATTGTGTAGCGAATTTTTTTGTTGTGACGAAAATAGAATATAATAAACTTTATTATTCTTGTAAGTAAAAGAACAAAAATAGGTATTAGAAAAATATTGTAGTTAGTATTGTAAATCACAATAAAAGAAATTAATTTTTTAAGATAATTTAAGTATACTACAAAATAGAGGAGTTATACAACTTTCTATTTTGCTAAATTAAGAAATGATGTATAATAAAGTAGGTTTAGAGATAAACTTTAAAAAATAATTAGTAAAAAACTCTTTTTTATTTGTTGTAAAACATTTAAGTGGAGATAAAAATATGACTATCGGTTTAATTTTGTTGGGAGTAATTGGCGTGATTCTTATTTGGGCGATTGCACTATATAATGGTCTTATCAGATTAAAAAATAGAGTGGATGAAGCTTGGAGTGATATTGATGTACAATTAAAGAGGCGTTACGATTTAATTCCAAATCTGATTAGTACAGTGAAAGGTTATGCTAAGCATGAAAGTGGAACATTTCAAAAAGTAACTGAGGCAAGAACAGCAGCTATGCAGGCTCAAGAAACAGGTGATGCCAAGACTCAAGCTGAAGCAGAAAATATGCTTTCTTCAACGTTAAAATCTGTTTTTGCTCTTGCTGAAAATTATCCAGATTTGAAAGCTAATGAAAATTTTTTGGAATTGCAAAGAGAATTATCTGATACAGAAGATAAGATACAGGCGTCCAGAAGATTCTACAACGGAAATGTTAGGGATTTCAACACAAAAATTGAACTTTTTCCAAATAACATTATTGCTGGAATATTGAGTTTTACTAAGAGAGAATTTTTTGAAATAGAAAATGAAAAAGAAAAAGAGAATATAAAGGTAGAATTTTAAAAAAGTAGAAAGCATTAAGTAAAAAACATTAAGTAGCAAGTAATATAATTTTAGCTTGCTATTTACTATTATTATGGCAACATTATATAATCAGTCAGACAGAAATAAAAGATTAACTATTGTTTATATTACAGGTTTTTTAATTTTTGTTATAGGTGTGGGTTATGTTTTTGCAGGAGCAATGGGAAATAATTGGATTTTATATGGAGCCGTAATATTTTCAGTATTGATGAGTTTTTCTTCTTATTGGTGGAGCGATAAAATTATTTTGAAAATGAATAATGCTAAAGAGGTTACTCACGAAAATGCTCGAGAGATTTATCATATTGTTGAAAATCTTTGTATTACGGCGGGATTACCAATTCCAAAAATTTATATAATTCAGGACGAAGCACTTAATGCTTTTGCTACAGGGAGAGACCCAGAACACGGAGTTATTTGTTTGACGACAGGAATAATAAAAAAACTTGAGAAGTCTGAATTAGAAGGAGTAATTGCTCACGAACTTTCCCACATTGGTAATAGAGATATTTTATTAGCAACAGTGGTTGTTGTGTTGGTTGGCTTCGTGGCAATTTTGGCTAGCTTTTTTAGGCACTGGGCTTTTTTTGGGGGAAGAAATAATAATGACGGAGGAGGAAGATTGAAATTATTTTTAATAATAACTGCGGTAATTTTATCTATATTTGCTCCTTTTGCTACGGTACTAATGCAATTGGCTATTTCTAGAAAAAGAGAATTTCTTGCAGATGCTTCTGGAGCGTTGCTTACTCGTTATCCAGACGGCTTAGCAAGAGCATTAGAAAAAATATCAGCTGATTCGAAATCGTTAGATTCTGCTAATCGAGCAACTGCTCATCTTTTTATTACTCATCCATTCAAGGGTAAGAAAGCTAAAAGTTTATTTATGACTCACCCTCCAGTCGAAGAACGGATTTCTAAGTTAAGAGGTATGGATATATAATATGGAAAGTTTAGAAAGAAATACTAAAAGAGAAGATACTTTACCAAATTCATTGAAGAGTTATTTTAAAGATAAAGACGATTTTATTGAAAAAGTAAAATGTGAATATAAAAAAGCAGAAGACTATAAATTTGACATAAAAAATATTCGTTTTGTTGAAAAACTAATTGGAAGAAAAAAAACAGAATATTTATCTGCTGAGGAAAGAAAAACTTTTTTTAAAGAAATTGAAAGTGCTCTTTATAAAATAAAGAAAAGAAAAAAGATGGTTGCAGAACATTGGAATAATGAGGCAAAAAGAGCAGGATTTATTAGTGGTAATGATTATACAGGCAACGATATCAGTACTGTTGGAGATGGTAAAGGATTGAGAGAATTTTTGAAAGACAATTAAGTTTATGCAATTTAAAAGACCAGAAAATTCAGATAGATATTATTGGACTAGGCATAGTATTGGAAAAATGATGCAATATGGATTAAGTGTTCAAAGAATAACCAGAGTTATCAATGGGTATAAGAGAATAGAATTGGGAGTAGCTAAAAATACAATAGCCGTTATGCAACCAATTTCAACTCGCAGGGATGAACAAGGAAAATTAAAATGGAAACAAGAAATTTGGGTAATGTATCAGAAACGGAAAAAGAATGAAAAGTCTAAGATTATAAACAAAGAAGGTAAGATTGAATCAATTTTAAATAAAAAAAATCAACTTAAAATTATTAGTGCTTGGAAATTTCCAGGAGTAAGTCCTAAAAATAATCCTATACCTCAAAAAATACTAGATGAGCTTGAAAATGTGCTGTAAGTAGTTTTTTCTTTTGTAGCCCGTAGGGGAATCGAACCCCTGTTACCAGGATGAAAACCTGGCGTCCTAACCACTAGACGAACGGGCCATAAAATTTCAACTGAATACTTTAATATGCATAACGAATATCATAATATCATTGAAATAAATTTTAATCAAGTATTTTTTGTGAAATTTTGGAAAAAATGTGGTAAAATGTGAGCTTGATTTTTATGTGAAAGTAGTGTATAATAAAAATAAGTCGAAAAGCGAGTGTGAAATCTCGTTTTTTATATTTTTTACAAACAATATGTGTAAATTTATACAAAGATACAATAAAATAAAGGTTATTATAGGTGCTATGGCTAAAAGCACACTTGTTTTGAATAAAAAAAAATTTAATAATTTTGTAAATATAGAAAAAAATCACTTAAAAAATACTTTATTCGTGATAACTTTAATATTTTTAGGAAGCTTTTCTTTAATAGTTGTAATTTCCGCAAAACAAATTGAGAAAAAATTATTAAACATAAATATTGTGCAAATTAAGAACAATATCAATCCAGCGTTAGAAAAGAAAATCAAAGAACTTACAGATGGATATCCTATAGAGAGAATGACTCGGTATATTGCTGTTGAAGATAAAGAGGTAGCAGCGTTTATTATTTCGATAGCTAAGAAGGAAAGTAATTGGGGGAAAAGAACTCCCAAACTTAATGGAGAAGAATGTTATAATTATTGGGGATTTAGACAAAAAAGAGAAAGAATGGGCAGTGGAGGGCATACCTGTTTTGATAGTCCAAAAGATGCGGTGAAGGCTGTGTCTAGCAGAGTGAAAGACTTAATTGAAAAGGGTGTGAATACTCCAGAAAAAATGGTTGTTTGGAAATGTGGATATAATTGTGAAAGCCACAATCAGCAGAGTGTTCAAAAGTGGATTAATGATGTAAAATTATATTATAATAAAATTTAAACTCAGCAGATTTTGAATTTTGCATATTTTACGGTTAAATAAGTACTCAAGTAAGTACCTAAGTACTTACTTTTAAAAAATAACAAAAAGGTTTTGTAAAAAAACTTATAATTATCAAAACAATATGAAAAATCAATCTAAAAATATAAACTATATTCAAATTTTAAAAAATGCTTGGAAAATTACTTGGGAAAATAAATTTCTTTGGTGGTTTGGTTTTTTTGTTGCATTAGGTGGAGGAGGGGTGTTTAATCATAATTTTAATTCGTCTGAAAATAACAATGCTGGAGAAGAAATTTATCCAGAGATTGTTGAGAAAATGAGTTATTATTGGAGTATGTATAGTGAATGGATAATAACAGGAATAATTATTTTAATTTTAATTATATTCATTTTGTGTGCTTTAGGTATTATTGGAAGAGGTGGATTGATAAATTCTTTAATTGAAATAAATAAAAATAATAAAACTAAATTTTCTTTTGGATTTAAAAAAGGAAAGAAATTTTTTTGGAAACTCTTTGTTTTAAATTTAATTCTTGGAATAATATTAATACTTATTCTTGCTATTTTTTCTTTTCCAATTGTTAGCCTTTTATTCGCAGAGGCTTATGGGTCAGCTGTTCTACTGAGTATAATTGCTATCCCTATCGTTATTTCAGTTTTCATTTTAGTATCCTTTTTAAGAACATATTCACAGATTTATTTAGTTGGAAATGAAACTCGCATAGTGAAGTCCATAAGTTTAGCTTATAATATTTTAAAAAAGAATATAGGAAAAAGTGTATTAATGAGCATTATTTTGATGGCAGTCGGAATTATTATTGGAATTGCTATAATAATAATTATTCTTATTTTAAGTATTCCATTTATTATATGGGGTATTGCTTCTTTTTCAACAGGATCTTTAAATTTAGTAGCTATTATAATAACAGGTTTATTTTCATTTGTATCGTATTTTATTTTCAAATCAGCTTACATAGTTTTTGTTCAAGCTACTTGGATTTTGTTTTTCAATGAAATTGCAACAAGTATTATTAATAATCCTAAAAAAGAATTGCAAATAGAAACAGAAAAAGTTTCTAATTTGGGACACTCTGAGATTTTGTCAAAAAAATCATCACAAAATGAAAAAAGTTAATTAGATTTTTTAAAGAAATCAAAAATAAAACCATACTTGAGATTAGTGTGGTTTTATTTTTTCTTGGATAGAGTTTTTGTAACTTTACAGAATTTTTAATAAAGGACACATTCACTATTCCCTGCAGTATTTCCAAGGGAACCTATTCCTATTCCGCCTGGTAAGTTTCCATTTGGCATAAGGTTTCCAAGGGCATCTCTAAAATCTTGAGAAGTATTACAAATTTCATCATTTATTTCATTTTGAACATTTTGTCTAGCATTTCCGATGCCTTGTTTTATTACTTGACTAGCAATTTTTCCAACGACTAATCCAACCATTTCTCCTGGATTAGTAGCAGTGGCTATAGCTTGATCGCTTATTGTATTAGCGGAAGCAGTAATTTCTTCTAGTGTTGATCCTGGAGTTAATACTATTCCATTTTCAGATTTTTTAGCTTTAAATCCTTGATAAGAGATAGCTTCAGCTTTAGCTTCTTCTTCTTTTTCTCTTACTTTTTTTTCATATACACTTTCGGCAATTAGTTGATAAGCTATCGGATTGTTATTAGGTTGCATAAAAGCTATGTAAGCGTCCCATGTTCCTTGATCGAACATTTTAATTGTATCACAGGCATATTCTTCAAAGTCGGATTGAAGAGCTGTATAATCGACTTCTGTATTGATATATTGTTTAGCCTTAGAAGTTCTCCATTCAGTAAAACTTTCTCCCCCACAAGCTGATTGAAAATTTCCAGAAGATTTTCCTCTGCTAGTTACTGTAAAAAAATCATTCATATAGGCACCAGCCTCATTTCGAGGGCTATTGAATAAATAATCTTCCCAATCAGTTATAAAAAGTGATCCTGCTTGGGTAGTTCCAGAAATTAAATTATTAACAGTTTCATTAATTGTATCAATAGCCGCTTGTTTTAAGGCACCAAGAAGAGCAGCCATGATTTGTTCTTTTATTTCATCCAGAGCTGCTCCATAAGTAAATCCAATTATATCAGGCCAAGTAGCTTTAGCACTTGGAACAAAAGCGAAAGAATTAAAAATTAGAATTATTGCGAATAAAGATATTTTTATTTTTTTATGCATAGTTTAACTTTATTATTTAATTTTCGTTGTTTACTAAATCATCAAATTCGTTTTCTAAAATGTCGTGGTTATCGTCATCTTGCTCTTCAATATTATTCTCTGAAAAGTCATCAGAATTATCTTTTAAAATAATGCCATCTTCACTCTGTTTTTCTAGCTTTTCTATGAAATCAGAACTCATAACTAAAAGACTTTCTACACTAGACAGACTAACTATAGAAGAAACAGGATCATTTTTATCAATTTTTACTTTATCTTTTAATGAAATTGAATATTTAGCTAATTGCAATCCCTCAATATGAGTATCAACCATACTTTCAGGCACTTCTGTATCTTTTAGTTGATCTAAAATAGTCTCGCCTTTATCGGCGAGATCATTAAAGTATTCCATCTCTTCTGGAGAGGAATATAGAGTACTTATTTTTGAAGTAATTTCATTTAGAAATGAAGTGGCTTCATTTTCTAAAGAAATATTATGAGGAAGATTGCTTGAAGTTATGTATAATACAGTAGATAAATAATCATCATTATCTTCTTCGATTTTTTGCTCCCGTTGCTCTTCAGTAAGTTTCGAATAACTTTGATCTTTAATATTTATCTCTGATTTATCTATTTCTGGTAGTTCTCCTGTATTTGTATTGCTCGGAATATTTTCATCTATCATGGAATTTATATCTCCTATAGTTATTTCTTCAGAATCGTCATTGGATATCATAACAGCTATTTTTGCGGACAAATCTTCAGTTAAATTTCTGTCAGAAGAAAGGTCTGTGTCGATATCTAAACCTTCAGGATTTTTATTGAAAGATTTTTCAGCCGAATTTTCAACTATTTTATCTCCTGGAGCGGGTTTTAACGGATCATAGCCACCTTTTATTTCAGCGCCATCAGAATATCCATCTCCATCAGTGTCTTGCTTTTTTGGATCCGTGCCGTAAGAAATTTCTTCCGTGTCACTCAGACCATCTTGGTCGGAATCAAGAAATATATTGTCATTACTTAAAGAATTATTTTCAGCAAAAATGGAAGCCGATAATCCAAAAGTGGTTAATAAGAAAAAGATAAGCAGAGTTATTTTAGCCTGTCTTACCGACAGACAAGCCTGTTTTGCCGATAGATACATTTTTTTTATTTTTGTTTGCATATTTTTTGAATTTAATTTGAAATAGTTTCTTAAATGTGAATTCACCAAAATTATAACATAAAATTTCTTGATTTGCCAACAAGTTTGATGGTATCCTAAGATTATTGAAAAATCTGATTTTAATGAGAGGTATCTTTCCAAAATTTCTACATTTTTTTATTCAAACATAATATTTTTTTCTTCGATTTTCACTCTATTTTATATTAATTTTAGGAATAGATCCGACAGCTACGAAAAAACATTATGTCTTCATAAAAAATATTGATATTTCTTGTAATGGAATTAAGTGTTTAAATAAATATTTATAAAAAAATGAAAAAATTGTTTAATAAAATAGAAACCTTAATAGAAAAAATAGAAAATTATCCAATAACTTTTTTTATTTGGTTAATATCTTTTTCAGGTATTATTTTGATAAGAATTTTATTTGAAAGTTGGATTGATGGAATTATAAATAGGTCAGCTAGTTATATTTTTTATAATATAGCCAACACTTTTATTTTCTTTCTATTTGCTTATATAATATTTCTTGGTTTTTTGAATAAATTTTTAAAAATTAGTATAAAGAAAGTAGCAAATATAATGCTATGGGGGTATTTAATAATAATGTTTCCTCCAGTTATCGATCATATAATTTTTGGCGATAGTCGATATTTAAATTTTTATGGAATTTACGGATTGTCAGAAATGTTCCAGAGATTTTTCTTATTTTTTGGCGATAATCCTGATTTTGGAGTTACTTATGGAACGAGAATAGAAATTGCTATAACGGTCATTCTCCTTTTTATCTATGCTTATATAAAAACACATAGGTGGATTAAGTCGTTACTTGTGGCTTTTTTCAGTTATGTTATCTTATTTTTTTTAGCGACATTTCCTTCTTGGGTGACTATATTGCTAAAAGGATTTTCAAAAGGTTTTTTAGAAGTGGGAGAGTTGGATATAGTTCAATTATTTATGACGCCTACAAGAATTTTTTCAAAAGAAGTTGGAGATGTTATTAACGCTCTGAGTGTTAAGTTAAGTTTAATTTATTCTCTAATTGTGGTGGCAATATTATTAATAGGATTTTTTCTAAATTATCGTGAAAAACTTTTGATATTTTTGAAAAATACTAGACCAGTTCAAATAATTTACCATTTAGGACTTTTGGGGATAGGTGCGGGATTAGGAATTAAATTTACTACAGTAACTTGGAATATTGATTTATTTAATATAATAAGTTTTTTAAATGTAGCTATAGCAATAATTTTTTCTTGGGTAGCTTCGGTGGTTATTAATGATATTATTGATAAAAAAATTGATTCAATTAGCAATAAACAACGCCCTCTAATTTTGGAAAAATTTTCTAAAAATGAATATAAAATAATTGGAATTGTTTTATTTTTAGCCTCAATTTTATTTGCTACCTTAGTTAGTTCTAAAATAGCTATGTTTTTGGTGGCTTATCAGGTGTTGGCTTGGATTTATTCTGTGCCTCCGTTCAGATTTAAAAGAGTACCTATCGTAGCAACTTTAATTAGTGCTATTGCGTCTCTTCTGATATTATTTTCTGGATTTGTTTTGATTTCTCCTGATCAAAATATTTCTCAATTACCATCACAAATAATTTGGTTATTGATAATCTCTTTAGTTATTTCTCTTCCAATAAAAGATCTTAAGGATAAAGAAGGCGATAAGTGTGAAAGAGTTTATACTATTCCAGTAATTTTTGGAGAGTACTGGGGAAAAATAGTAATTGGAAGTGGCATTTTCATTTCTTACATTCTGAGTGTTTTATTTTTACGAGAATTTAATTTACTTTTTTGGGCGATAGTTTTTGGAGGAATTTCTTTTTGGATAATAACACTATCTGGTAAAAATAAAAAGATAACTTATCATAATGTTGTTTGGTGGATTATGGGGATAGTTTTTATTTACGGAATAATGTTAATTGGATATATTTAATATGAAAAAAATAATAACAAAAAGTGCAGAAGATACTAAAGAATTAGGAAAAGATTTAGCTAAAAAATTTAAAGGAGGAGAAATCATATGCTTGAAAGGTGATTTAGGTTCTGGCAAAACCACTTTTTCTCAAGGGATACTTGATGGATTGATGGCTGAAAAACCGTATACCAGTCCAACTTTTTTAGTGATGAAAAATTATAAATTAAGTAATAAAAAAATCAAAAATATTTATCATATAGATACCTACCGAGTTGGTGCTGAAGATATCTTGGAATTAGGATGGGAAGAAATAATAGAAGACAATAAAAATATTGTTATTGTAGAATGGCCAGAAAGAATAAGTGAAATACTTCCAGAAAATTCATTGAGAATAAATTTTAAATGGATAAATGATGAAGAGCGAGTAGTATATTTTTTGTAATTTCTGTTATACTTGTTTTATTAGAAATAGTGTTTTTATAAAAACATGAAAATAATAACAATATTAAGTTTGGCAATATTTTTTGTAATAATCTTTTTTGGAGGATGTAGCTTTCTCGTTCCAGAAGATGATCTGAATGGAAATAATGAAAAAATAGAGAAATTTATTGAATTGTTAGATGTGGAAAAAAAGTCAGAAGTTAATTCTCAAGATTCTGTTCAAACGATGGGACAGCAAAAAACACAAATACCTTCTCATTCACAATCAAAAAAAGAATTACCGTTTGAAAAAATGAAAGAACAGAGTGACTCTGAGATGGAAAAGAGGAGTATGGAATATGTTGAAAAATATAAAAAGGCTACTATTGTAACAAATTATGGTGATATCAAAGTAGAATTTTTTAATGACGATGCTCCTTTGGCTGTAGGCAATTTTACAAGATTAGCCGAAGAAGGTTTTTATGACGAAATAAAATTTCATCGAGTTATAAAAGAATTTATGATTCAGGGAGGAGATCCTAATTCTAAAGATGATGAATGGTCAGATGATGGACAAGGCGGTCCTGGATATAGTTTTAAAGATGAATTTAATGATCATAAATTAGTGCGAGGATCTCTAGCTATGGCTAATTCTGGTTCAAATACAAATGGTTCTCAATTTTTTATTGTAATAGCCAAAAAAGCTACCCATCTTGATGGTAAACATACTAATTTCGGAAAAGTTTTTGAGGGAATGGATGTAGTTGATAAAATTGAAGAGGTAGAAGTTAATGAAAAAGATCATCCCACGGAAGATGTTATTATAGAAAAAATTAGGTTGAGATAATTTGTCGTTTTAATTTTTTAAATTATAAAACTAGTATGAAAAACAAATTGAAAATTGTAGTCGCTATTTTTGTGGTCGCTTTCGTTAGCGGTTGTGGGTTAGGCAATAATAAAGAAAGTGGAGAAGAAATCGAAACAATAAATCCTTTTAGTACTAAAAGTATGAATAATACTTATGAAACTTCAAAAAGTAGAATAAATGATACTGTCCAAATGGAAAATGATAATATCAATAAAGCCCTTGAGGAAAATGGTTTATAAGAAATGACTAATTTTTTATATTTTCCGCTATAGCTCATAAATAGATTATTGAAATAATTAAAAAAATTAGTATAATTTACTACCACATTTCTTCTGAATAGTTTTAATTTCTATTTTTAACTTTTCCATCTTTATACGGTCCCCAGTAATTTAGACAATTATATTAGGTCGGTTGTGGTAGGATAAAAATACTATAAAAAAAGAAAATTCACAGTCAGAGCAGAAAGCATTTCTAGTTCTCTCGGCTCTACGGAAAGAGAAAGTCTCTAATCTTTCATCTCTTCATCAAATTCACAACAATGTCATTAAGCGTTGAAGAAAACAATTAGAAGAAGTAGAAAAAGGATTAACTAAATATTTTGATTTTTACAATAATCATCGTTGGCATCAATCTTTGAATTATAAGACTTCTATAATCAAATATTTTTTCAATAAGAATTTAAGTAATTAATTTTTTAAAATTTCACCTTAATCAACTAATATCATTGTCTTAATAAGAGGGACAGAATACTATTCATGGGGATAACAGATTCTCGACAAGGTGTTTTAGGTATGTTATTCTAATTGAGTAGAAAATTAAAAAGAAAATTATGAATATTCAATATTATGGACATTCTTGTTTTAAATTGATTACTAAGTCAAAAGGAAGAAATACAGAAAGTGTTACAATTTTTATTGACCCTTTTGATAAATGTATAGGGCTAAAGCCTCCTCAAGGAAAAGCGGATGCTGTTTTTATTTCGCATACTCAACACAAGGGTCATAATAATAGTAAAGTTATAAAAGGTAATCCGATTGTTATTGATACACCTGGAGAATTTTCAGTGAAAGGGGTTAATGCTACCGGAGTGGATTTTTTTCATGATAGTAATGGGGGAGAAGAAGGAGGAAAAAATACAATTTTTATTTTAGAAACGGAAGCTATAAAAATATGTCATCTAGGAGATATCGGTACCGAATTAACACCTGAACAAATAGAAAAGATAGGAGAAATTGATATACTTTTAATTCCAGTGGGAGGAGGTTTTACTATAGATGGAAAAGTAGCTGTTAAAATAGCTCAAAAACTAGAACCGTCTTTAATTATACCAATGCATTTTAAAGTTTCTGGTTTAAATCTTGATATAGATGATGAAAAAGAATTTTGCCGTGAAATTGGTGGTTGTCCGAAGAAAAAAATTGTTAAAATAACTTTAAAGAAAAAAAATTTAGTTGATAAAAATATGGAGGTTCTACTTATGAAAGCGTAATTTGTATATGAAGTATATGAATATAAATAAAAAAATTGAAAAAATTCGTCAAAAACCAGAGTATGAAAGAGTTCGGTATGTGTGGGGAATGGTAGCTATTGCTATGTTTTTTATAATCATCTTATGGATAGTGTCGTTAAAAGATACATTTAAAAACAGTAATCAACCTTCAATAAGCGATTCAATTTATCCGCAACAAGTTAATCTGGAGGGGATAGCTGAAGTAGAATAATATGGAAAAAAAAGAGACAATTAAAAAAACAGTTAAGGAATCTGGTATACAAAAGCAAAGAATTGTTAAAGAAGTCCAGCAGTCGTATTTAGACTATGCAATGAGTGTTATTGTAGCAAGAGCGTTGCCAGATGTTCGGGATGGATTAAAACCAGTTCACAGACGAATTCTTTATTCTATGTGGAAAACAGGATTGAAAGCCAGTTCTAAATTTAGAAAATCAGCTACTGTGGTGGGTGAAGTTTTGGGCAAGTATCATCCGCATGGAGATTCGGCTGTTTATGACACTATGGTAAGAATGGCTCAAGAATTTTCATTGCGTTATCCTTTGATTTGGGGACAGGGAAACTTTGGTTCAATGGATGGTGATAGGCCAGCTGCTTATCGTTATACGGAAGCAAAACTTAAAAGAATTGCAGAAGAAATGCTTTTTGATATTGAAAAAAATACTGTTAATTTTGCTCCCAATTTTGATGGAACACATAAGGAGCCAACAGTTTTGCCCTCTAGACTTCCGCAATTGTTACTTAATGGGTCAATGGGAATAGCCGTAGGCATGGCAACAAACATCCCACCACATAATTTGAGAGAGTTGGTAGATGCTGTTAATCATCTTATTGATAATCCAAAAGCTAGTATTGATGATTTATTAGTTTTTATTAAGGGCCCAGACTTTCCAACAGGAGGAACTATTTATAATCAAAAAGATGTACGAGAAGCCTATCAAACAGGAAAAGGAAAAATAACGATGCGGGCTAGAGCAGATATTTTAGAGGATAAAAAAGGAGTATTTAAAATTATTGTAAGCGAAATAACTTATTTAACCAATAAGGCTACTCTTGTGGAAAAAATAGCTTTTTTGGTAAAAGATCAAAAAATTCAAGGTATAAAAGCTTTAAGAGATGAATCAAATAAGGATGGGATAAGAATTGTTATGGAACTTAAGAAGGATTCTTTTCCAGAAAAAATACTTAATAAACTTTATTCGCTAACAGACCTTCAGAAAAATTTTAATGTTAATATGTTAGCATTAGTCGGTGGAATTGAACCGCAAATTCTTAATTTGAAAGCAATCTTAGAATATTACATCAAGCATAGAGAAGAAGTTGTTACTAGACGCACACAATTTGATCTTCAAAAAGCCAAAGATAGAGCTCATATTCTAGAAGGTCTTAAAAAAGCTCTTGATCATATAGATCAAGTAATTAGTACCATTAAAAAATCAAAAACAAGGGCAGATGCTCACATCAATTTGATTAAAAAATTCAAATTTTCTGACAGACAGACAGAAGCTATCTTAGAAATGAAATTGCAAACGCTAGCTGGATTAGAAAGAAAAAAAATAGAGGATGAACTGAAAGAAAAAAAGATTTTAATTACTAAACTGGAGGCTATTTTAAAAAGTAAAACGAAAATTCTTAAAATTGTTAAAAAAGAATTGGAAGAGATTGAGGAAAAATATGGGGATGATAGAAAAACTAAAGTTATAAAAGGGAAAATTGGAGAATTTAATCAAGAGGATTTAGTGGCCAATGAAGAATCAATTATTACAATTTCTCAGAGTGGCTATATTAAAAGGTTAAAACCAGATGTATACAAAACTCAAAAGCGTGGAGGAAAAGGAGTTATTGGAGCTAATATCAAAGAGGATGATGTTGTTTCTCAGGTAAGAGCAGTAATGTCTCATGATAATTTACTATTTTTTACAGATAGTGGAAAGGTTTTTCAAACTAAAGCTTATGAAATTCCAGAATCTAGTCGAACAGCTAAAGGGCAAGCTCTGGTTAATTTTTTACAACTTTCTACGGAGGAAAGAGTTACGGAAATGATTGCTTTTAATAAAGAAGATGATAATTTTAAATATTTATTTATGGCTACAGAGGGTGGTGTAGCGAAAAGAGTTAAAATAGATGAATTTGATAAGGTTAGAAGGAGTGGTCTTATCGCTATAAAATTAGGTAATGGAGATAAATTGAGATGGGTGCGGATGACTACAGGAACAGATGAAATAGTGATGGTAACTTCTGATGGGCAAGCCATTCGATTCAAAGAATCAGATGTGAGAAATATGGGTCGAACGGCAGCTGGAGTGCGTGGCATCAGGCTTAAAGAAGAAGATAAATTAGTTGGAACAAATGCTGTCTTTAAGGAACAAAAAGGAAATCAACTCTTGGTTATTAGTGAAAATGGATATGGAAAAAGAAGTAAATTAAATCTTTTTAAAATTCAAAAACGAGGAGGTTCAGGAATTAAAACAGCTAGTGTTACTGATAAAACAGGAAGATTAGTTGGAGGAAGAATAATTAGCTTGGATGATAGCGAAGGAGATCTTATCGTTACATCCACAAAAGGACAAGTAATACGCATTCCATTGAATAGTATTTCAGTTTTAGGAAGAGCTACTCAAGGGGTTCGAATTATGAATTTAAAAGATGAAGATAAAGTAGGAGCGTTGACTGTGCTTTAGGTAAATTTTCAAAAATTTAAAATTATGTCTGGACATAGCAAATGGTCAACCATTAAACACAAAAAAGCTACGCAAGACGCAAGAAGAGCTAGCGTGTTTACTAAGCTAGGAAATATGATTTCGATTTCTGCTAGTGAAGGAGGAAAAGATTTGGAAACAAATTTTAAATTAAAAATGGCAGTTGAAAAAGCAAGGTCTCTAAATATGCCCAAAGATAACATAGAAAGAGCGATAAAAAGAGGGACGGGAAAATTAAAAAATGAAGATAAAATAGAAGAAATAATTTATGAAGCTTATTTTTCAAGTGAATCAGGGCAAATAGCAATGCTCATTAAAACAGTTACTGATAATAAAAATAGAACAGTTGGAGAAATAAGACACATATTAATAAAAAATAGTGGTAAATTGGTGGCTAGTGGATCAGTAGGATATCTATTTAATACTATCGGAGAAATAATATTAGAAATTGATGAACAAAAAATAGATGAAGCGGAGCTTTTAGTAATTGAAGCTGGTGCGGAAGATATTGAAAAAAATAAAAATACTTTGATTATTTATGCAAAAGCTAATAATTTTCAGAAAGTAAAAGAAAATATCGAAAAAAATAATTTTAAAGTAAAAAGTGCTGAACTTTCTTTTATAGCTAATCAAAAAAATAAACTAACAGAAGAAGACGAGAATAAATATAAAAATTTATTGGAAATTTTGAATGAAAATGATGATGTAGTGGATATTTATGATAATAGACTTCTTACAAGACTTCATTGAGTGAGGGGTTTTGCAGAAAGTTTAATTTAATTTAACTTGAAAATCAAAATGTTACGCATTTTAGGTATCGATCCTGGAACAGCTACAACTGGTTGGGCTGTTTTGGAAGAAAAAAATGGAGATGCTATTCCAGTAGCGTATGGGCATATTAGTACATCTTCTAAAAAAACTACTGCCAAAAGAATAAAAGAAGTAGCTGATGATTTAGAAAAAATTATTAAAAAATATTCTCCGCAAGAGGGTGCAGTAGAGGATATTTTCTTTTTTAAAAATGTTAAGACAGCGGTTAAAGTAAGTCAGGCTAGAGGAGCGATGCTTTTAACTTTAGAGAAAAAAAATATTAAAATATTTGAATATACGCCATTGCAAGTAAAGCAAGCGATTACGGGATACGGAAGAGCAGAAAAAAAACAGATACAGTTAATGGTTAAAAATATATTAAATTTAAAAAAAATACCTAAACCAGACGATGCGGCTGATGCAATTGCCATTGCTCTTTGTCATTTTCAAAGTAGAAAAATACTAAATTTGCATTGACTTTTTGCTTGAGATATTTTACTATAATATTTCTGTGATTGGTGTTATAATTATAGATATAAAGAGATAAATTAATTTGCGAATATAAAATTATTAACTTTTAATTTTTATGCATACTCATTATTTAATTGATTACTTTGTGTTACAGGGTGTTCCCCAAGAGAGTGTTTTGTTGATATTAATGCTTCCGATTGTGGCTACCCTGATATCATTTTTTAGACAGGTTTTTGGAATTAAAGCTTTTGGTATATATACTCCTTTAATTATTACTTTTGCTTTTTTGGCTATGGGTGGAGAAGCTGGGGTTAAGGGTATTAAATATGGTGTAGCTATATTTATTTGCGTTATCTTGGTCGGAATGGGAACTCGTTATATTCTTAAAAAATTTCGCTTACTTTATTTACCAAGAGTGGCTATTATTTTGAGCATAGTAGCCTTTTCAATATTAACTGTTTTAGTTATGGGCGGGTCAATGCAAAGAACGGGATTAGCTGCTATTCCGATACTCCCGCTTTTAATAATGATTACTATTGTTGAGAAATTTGTGGCAGCTCAACTTGAAAAAGGAAATAAAACAGCCTTTATTTTAGCATCAGAAACTTTAATTATTTCGTTAGTGGGGTATTTTATAATAAGCTGGGAAGTGTTAATTGTGGCTATATTGAAATATCCGTGGGCAGTATTGTTAACTATTCCTTTTAATATATTTTTAGGCAAATGGACAGGATTAAGAGTTTCAGAATATTGGAGATTTAGAGATATACTTAAAAAATAAATAATTTTTTTGTAAATAAATAAGTAAGTACTTGAGTACTTACTTTTAAAAAAAGTAAATTTTGTTTATCATTTTCGTTTTATGTTTAAATTTTTAAAAAATAGAAAGAAGGTTGTGGGAATGAATGCAAGAAATCTTCGCTATATTAGACCAAATAATTTAAGGAAAGCAAAAAGAATTTCTGATGATAAGATGTTGAGCAAAAAAGTGCTTAAAAAAGGGGGTGTTCCTGTGCCGAAACTTATTGCTAAAATTTCTTCTCATGAAGATCTCGATAATTTTGATTGGACAAAATTGCCAAATAGTTTTGCCCTTAAACCAAATAAGGGGTTCGGTGGTGGTGGTATTATTGTTGTTTATGGAAAAAAAAGGGGAAAACCTGATGTTTGGATTAAAGCAGACGGAAGTGTAGTAACCATGGATGACTTTAAAAATCATATACGTAATATTTTAGATGGAAATTTTTCTCTTTCTAGCGTTCCCGATACAGCTTTTTTTGAAGAAAGATTGAAATTGCTTAAACTTTTTAAACCATATTCTTTTAAGGGAATACCAGATATTCGTGTAGTTATTTATAATAAAATTCCAGTGATGGCGATGTTAAGACTTCCAACAAAAGATTCGAAAGGTAAAGCTAATTTACAACAAGGAGCCGTTGGTGTTGGAATTGATTTAGCTACAGGTGTAACTACCACTGCTGTGCAGGGTAAACAATCTAAAATAATTGAAAATATTCCAGATTCAAGATTGAGTGTGTCTGGGTTAGCAATTCCATATTGGAGAGAGATTTTAGAGTTAGCGGTTAAATCTCAGGAAATTTCTGACTTAGGTTTTTTGGGTGCAGATATTGCGATTGATAAAGAAAATGGCCCAGTATTTTTAGAATTAAATGCTAGACCTGGATTAACTATTCAAGTGGCTAATATGGCTGGACTTAAAGAAAGAATGGAAAGAATAGAGGGTTTAAAAATAAGAACTATCAAGCGAGGTGTAAATGTGGGGATGGATCTTTTTGGGGGAGATATTGAAGAAGAGGTGGAAGATATTTCTGGTCGTCGAGTTATTGGATCCATAGAAAAAGTAAAACTGATTGGGAGAAATGGCAAAGAAGTGGAGGTAGAAGCTAAGATCGATACGGGGGCTGGCTGGTCTTCAATTGATACTGAGTTAGCTCAGAAACTTGGATATGGAGAAACGGTAAATGAATATGAGAAATTGAATATTAGTTATGACAATATAAAACATCTTAGCAAAAAAGAGAGATGGAATTTGATTAAAGATGTTCCTTACATTGAGTCAAGAGTGGTAATCCATTCTTCTCATGGAACTACCTATCGTCCGATAGTTAAAATAAAAATAATTATGGATAAAAGAGTTATTTATGCTAAAGTGACAATTATTGATAGAACTAACTTGAATTATTCAATTATTATTGGGAAAAGAAATCTAAAGAGATTTTTAATCGATGTTAATAAGCAATAAATTAAAAATGATTAAAAAAAATAAGAATGTAGTAACTGTTTATTTTGGAAATGACTGGAGCAAAGAAACTCCTCTATTAAAAGATGAGCCTACTCGTATTTCTTTTGAGTATTGGCACAAAAAAGGATTAGAACAAGGGGTGCAAATGTATCGAGCTAGTATAAAGTGGTACAACAAGGATAAAAATATATTTGAAAAAGCTTGGGCTTATCGAGATGGGAAATGGATGAAAATTACAGAGCCGATAAAGCCAGATATGATATTTGATAAAATAGCGGGTAAATACGATTATCAATTATTTGATTTTAAAATGGATTTGATAGCTAAAAATAAGGTTAAATTTTTTAATCATCCTATTTTTAGAGTTTCGACAGATAATAAGCTTACTCAATATCTTGTTTTGAAAGAGTTTATGCCAGATTCTTTTTTAGCTACTAATGAAAAAGAGCTAGGCACTGTTTTAAATAAAATTAAGACAACAAAAGTGGTAGTAAAGCCATTGCATGGTTCAGGTGGATTCGGAATTATAATCGATAAAAAAAATAATATTAAAAATAAAGAAATAAAATATCCTGTTTTTGTTCAGGAATTTATAAAAAGTGAAAAAGGAATACCAGGATTTTCTAAGAAAGATGAAGTGGCTGACTTACGCATGATTTATATAAATAATAAGTGTATTTATTCACTTTCAAGGATTGCTAAAAAAGGATCGTTATTTACTAATTTTCATCAAGGAGCTTCTGTTGTATTGGTTCCTGAAAATAAAATTCCAGAAAGTGTAAAAAAAATGGCTGGTGAAATAGTAAAAAAATTAAGTGTTTTTCCAGAAGCTAATTATTCCTTGGATTTTGTTTTTACCAATGAAGGCAATCCGATTTTAATAGAAATGAATACTACCCCAGGGCTTGATCTGTTGCACATAGTAGGAGACGAAAAGATTAAACAGAAAAATTTTGAGGAGTTTATTAAGATTTTATAAAAAATAATTAAATTAAAAATATGAATTTTTATTGTATTGTTAGAAATAAAAACTCAAAAAATAAGTCATTGAAATTACTAGAAGAGTCTTGTGCAAAAAAGAATATAAATTTTGTGTTGATAGGAGCAGGGAGTTACGATTTTACAAAAAATAAAGATTTAAATGAAAATGATTTAATTTATAGAATAGCTACAAGTGCAACGGCGGTTACTATAGAAAAAGAGTTTCTTAATAATAAATGTCTATCGTTCTATTCAGATTATAAACTGGGAATTCAGAAAAATAAATCCAATAGTGATTATATTATTCATAAAAAAGAAAAAGGTGTTCCTATTATTAAAACAATATTTAATTTGCCTACAAATAAGGAATTATTAAAAAAGTATGTAAAATATTTAAATGGTTTCCCGATTGTAGTAAAAGCTATTGGAGGCAGTCACGGCGTGGGAGTTATAAGAATAGATAGTATGGAGTCACTTTTATCTGCAGGTGATTTTTTGAATTCTGATGCTATCCAATCCGTTCAGTCGGACTACATAATGAGAGAATTTATTCCTCATACGGAACAAGCTAGGTTGATTGTTTTGGGGAATAAAGTCATAGCGAGTAAGGGAAATAGAAAGGTTTCAGACGATTTCAGACTTAATAAAGGAAATATAAAAGAATTGTCAAAAAAATATTCTTCTGAAATTGAAAATACAGCTGTACAGGCGGTCAAATCTCTTGGTTGGGAATTTGGAGGAGTGGATGTATTAATTGATGAAAAAAGTGATCACTATTTGGCAGAGGTAAATCTTCCCTGTAATTTTGCTAGGACACAGTTGGTAGCAAAAGTTAATATTGCAGATATGATGGTTGATTATTTGATTAAGAAGAAATTGAAAAAATAAGTTCTAGTAATCTATAATGAATTTTGAAATTCCAACAGAAGAAAAAAGTCTTTATCCCGAAAGAGCGTCGGCTAATTTAAGTGAGTCTATTGAAAAAATAAAAAAATTGGAAAAAGGAGAAGGTATAGTAGAATTAAGCAAAAAGGAAAGAGAAAAATTATTTCAATTTGAAGATGAGTTAGGGGAAGAACTTGAGAGTATTTTCAAAATAAAACCAATCTCTCAAAGATTTTATTTAGATTATTTTTTAACAGAAAAGGGAAGAAAAGACTTTAATGACATAGTTGGCATTGAAATTAAAGGCGATTCAATAAATGAAATAAGTGAATTTCTTTTTAGGGGTAGGAATATAATAAGAAAAATATCTTCATCAGAAAGGAGCTCATTAGGGGGAAGAACTAGGAATTACAGTGATAAAAAAATACAAAATAATCTAGAAAGCACGATGAATGTTAGCGGAGATATTTCAATAAATGATACGGAGGTACCGCGATCGGTTGATTTAGTTCTTACTCCAGAAAAAGCTCTTGGAAAAATTGCTTCTTTACGCAAATTTAAGAAAAAAATAAAAATAATTATTGAAAATATTGAAAAATATGAAGATGGTAATAATTTAGATAAGGCTAAGAAAAAAATAGTTGAGCTATATAAAAGAAAGACAAATGCAATGATTGCTGATCAATTTTATTTAGGAGCTTATGTTTCAAAAATGAATGACTATTTAGAAAACGATGAATTAGTTGAAGAAGAAAAAATTTTATTAGAAATGACACCAGGATTAAGAAATTTAGAGGAAACTTATGCTCGTTATGATAAATTTATTCATGGTGCCTCTTCTGAATATGATGAAAAAAAACAGAAAGTACAAATCCCTGAATATCTTAAAAAATATGTTGAAGAAATAGAAGAGGAATATATTGTTAATGAAATAAATAAACATAAACTTATCAAGGATAAAAATTTGGATAGAAAAAAAATTTATGATAAAAATATTGGTGCTGAACAATTTTCAACTTTGGCGGAAGAATTATTAGATATGTACGGAGAAAAAAGCTCTTTCCCTGTGGATGAGTACGATTCAGATCGAGAAGGTTCGGCACCTGACGGAAAATGGCAGTTTGTACCTAGGCAGGAATTTAAATCAATGGCCGTAAATTCAAGGCAGAAAATTATTAAATCTAGTAGAGCAAAAAAATCTATTTATGGAACACTTACAGTTGCTTTAGGGCATGAAATTGAAGGTCATTTTGTTCAAAATTTAAATTCTGAACAACTTAATCTAAGACTATTTGATAAAGTTAAGGGAGATAGAAGGGTGGCTTTTGCTGAAATGGGAGCGATGCATATTCAAGATAAAGTTTCTCAAGAAATTTTTGGGTTTAAATCTATTCCTCGTCCATATTATATTAAAGCTATGACTACGAGATTGGAGGGTGGTAATTATTTAGATTGTGTTAAATCACATTATGATAGTAGTAAAAAAGTTATTTTAGAAAAAAGAAAAGCGGGAATTATCAGTGATGAACAAATGAATACACAATTGAAGAATAGATTAAAAGTGTCAATAAAATCAACAAAAAGATTATTTAGGGGAGGAATAGATTTAAATTCTAAAAATATGCCACTATTAAAGAGCAAAGATACAGTTTACTTGGAACAAAAGATTATTATGGATATTTTAAAAAAAGAAGGGATGGAAAAATATGCTTT
>Ga0209344_10001308_pt1 | contig 33324 bp, 33 predicted proteins | sample Cruoilmetagenom6_FD_187293 | JGI IMG/M metagenome (GOLD analysis project Ga0209344, IMG submission 187293) | Oil polluted marine microbial communities from Coal Oil Point, Santa Barbara, California, USA - Santa Barbara Oil Seep Sample 6 (SPAdes)... | ecosystem: Environmental > Aquatic > Marine...
CAAAAACCAATAATAATAATAAAAATAAATAATAAAAAATGACACAGAGAATATCAAAATTCAAACGTTTTGTGATGATGAACCCCATCATCCAATTTTTTAAATTTATTTTTTTGAGCCTTAAGGTATTGATAATAGTGGCCGGAGGACACGGAGGTACGCGGGATGCTCATAAATAATGTTATTTCCATCTGCCATTGCTTCAAGATTATTGACTAATTTTATGCTTTAAATGAAATCACTATTTGCCATATCATTTTCTTTCCTCGTTTTATTTCAAAGCGTAGGTGTTGGCATGCAGGATATTCTTCTGCTCGGGCGCTTGGTGCAGCACGCTGAATATCACTCTGAAAACTACGACGATGATTTTTTAACTTTTTTTGAAAAACACTACGGCTCTTTAAAGGCCGAACATCAAAAAAATCATAATGAAGAAGATCAGGAACATCAAGAGCTTCCATTTCAGCATACTTCCTGCCACCATGCGTTAACCGATGTCGTGCTTGTTCCTTTTGATATTTCTATTGTAAAAGTGGAAATAAATACACAGCCATCGCACAGCTTCCACTATGAAAATTTATATTCTTCTCTTGAAAAATTCTCTATTTTTCAGCCACCTAAGTTTGCATAACTAGATTGACCTTTCTCGGGAATAATTATTTCCATTTTTCTTCTAGGGTCACAATTTACCGGTTTCATAGCGGTCACAATCAATTTTTATTATTTCGATTTTCAACGATTTCAAGTTGAAAAAAGATAAACTTATAATTTGTTATGCTAACAAAAATCATTCAATTCAGTATAAAAAACAAACTCATCGTCGGCTTGTTTACGTTATTGCTTATAGGCTTTGGGGTGTTTTCGCTCACTCAGCTTTCAATAGGCGCAGTGCCCGATGTTACCAATAACCAAGTACAGGTTATTACCACTTCCCGCAATCTTTCCACACAGGATATGGAGCAATTTATTACTTATCCCGTGGAGCTTGAAATGGCGAATTTGCCGGGTGTAAAGGAAATCCGCTCGGTTTCTAAATTTGGCCTTTCCGTGGTTACCATTGTTTTTGAGGAAAATCTGGGCACTTATCTGCCACGCCAACTCATAGCCGAAAAAATACAATCTGCCACCGAAAATATTCCCGAAGGTTTTGGCACCCCACAAATGGGCCCTATAACCACAGGTTTGGGCGAAATCTACCAATATATTCTCGACGTAAAACCTGGGTTTGAGGATAAATATTCAGTAACCGAGCTCCGCACTATCCAGGATTGGATCGTAAAACGGCAACTCTCTGGGATTCCCGGGGTAGTGGAAGTGAACACTTGGGGTGGATATTTAAAACAATATGAGGTTGCCATAAATTCAAACAAACTGAACGCGATGAACATCACTGCCCAAGAAGTGTTTACGGCTTTGGAAAAAAATAATAGTATTTCTGGCGGCGGATATATTGAACGGGAAAACCAAGCCTATTTTATCCGTGGCGAAGGTTTGGCGTCTTCCTTGGAAGATATAGGGAATATTGTAGTGAAAAGTGAAAATGGCTTTCCTATTTATGTGAAGGATATCGCAAAAGTCCAATTCGGAAGCGCCCCCCGTTTTGGCGCGATTACCGGAAATGGTGAAGGCGAAAAAATCCTCGGCCAAGTAATGATGTTAAAGGACGGTAACTCAAACCAAGTGATTGAGGCCGTAAAGGAACGGGTGGAAAACATTTCCGAATCACTGCCCGAAGGGGTTTATATCAACCCCGTTTTGGACCGTAGCGTGCTCATAGGCAAAACTACTTTCACCATTGCCGAAAACATCATTCTTGGGGTGCTCATAGTAATCTTTGTCGTGGTGCTTTTATTGGGAAATCTCCGTTCGGGACTTGTGGTTGCATCCGTAATCCCGTTGTCGCTATTGTTCACGCTTTCGCTGATGTACATTTTTGGCGTAGATGCAAATTTGATGAGCCTTGGGGCCATCGACTTCGGGATTATTATAGACGGCGCGGTAATTATTGTTGAATTTGTAGCATTTCAGATAAGTAAAAATGCTAACAGGCTGAACGCCTTTTCTTCCGAAGAAAAACAACTGGCTAAGGATGAACTCACGGTAAAAAGCGCCTCAAAAATGATGAATTCCGCCATCTTTGGGCAGCTTATTATTTTGATTGTTTTTATCCCAATCCTTTCATTGAGTGGAGTAGAGGGCAAAATGTTTAAACCGATGGCGCTTACCTTCAGCTTTGCTTTAATTGGGGCGATGGTGCTTTGTTTTACCTATGTTCCCGTAGCGGCTTCCCTATTTTTAAAACCTACTGTAACTTCAGAAAAAAATATTTCCGTTCGAATAATGGCTTTTCTGAACCGGTTTTACGAACCCACTATTCGTTGGGCATTGGGAGCTAAAAAGTTGGTGTTGGGAGTTGCAGTACTGATTTTAGCTGCCACAATTTATCTTTTTTCAACTATGGGGGGCGAGTTTGTTCCAACCTTGGACGAGGGTGATTTTGTAATCCAACCGGTACTTAAAACGGGTACTACCCTAAAAAATACCATTGCGATTACAACGCAGATTGAAGAAATATTGATAAAAAACTTCCCCGAAGTAGATCAGGTAGTAAGCCGTATTGGTGCTGCCGAAGTACCCACGGATCCTATGTCTATGGAGGAGAGCGACGTTATAATTACACTTAAACCAAAAAGCGAATGGGTTTCTGCCACAAGTAAAAATGAACTGGCCGATAAATTCAAAGAGGCTTTGGCAATTATTCCAGGGATGGAGGTAGAGTTCACCCAGCCCATTGAAATGCGTTTCAACGAGCTAATTACGGGAGTTCGTGCAGATATTGCCATCAAGATTTTTGGGGAGGACCTTGAAATACTGAACAAAAAGGCAAATGAAATTAAAAGTCTTGTTGAGAATGTGGAAGGCGCAGATGATATAACTGTGGAAAAAGTGGTAGGCCTGCCGGAAATGAATGTAAGCTTCGACCGAGCAAAAATTGCCCGTTATGGACTCAATATTGAAGACTTAAACGAAATGATTTCAATGGGATTTGCGGGTAAATCCTTGGGAAGCATTTTTGAGGGAGAAAAACGTTTTGACCTCGTAGTCCGTTTGGACGAAAACAACCGTCGTGACCTTTCGAGCCTGCAAAACCTATATGTTGATACCCCTGCAGGGGAAAAAGTGCCGTTGCGTGAGCTTGCGGAAATAAAATATACTAAGGGCGCGGCAAAAATATCGCGCGATGATACCAAACGCCGTATTGTGGTTGGTATAAACGTTAGAAGTCGCGATCTGCAAAGTGTGGTGGACGATGTGCAAAAATTAATTGATGAAAACATAAACCTTCCCGTAGGTTATACTATTGATTACGGCGGTCAGTTTGAGAATCTTCAAAGCGCGAAAACCAGGCTCCTATTTGCGGTTCCCGTGGCGTTGTTGCTGATTTTCTTCCTGCTGTATTTCGCTTTTAATTCCGTAAAGGAAGCTTTGATGATTTATTCGGCCATTCCTCTAGCAGCGGTGGGTGGCGTACTGTTGTTATGGGTGCGCGATATGCCCTTTAGCATTTCGGCCGGGGTTGGTTTTATTGCCCTTTTCGGGATTGCGGTACTCAACGGAATTGTTTTGATAGAACACTTTAAGGAACTCAAAAAAGAAGGTATGAAAGATAAAAAAGAACTTATAGTTCATGGCGCAAAAAACCGTCTTCGTGCAGTTTTGCTTACCGCCGCAGCTGCTGCACTTGGGTTTTTGCCAATGGCCATTTCAACAAACGCAGGCGCTGAGGTTCAACGTCCATTGGCAACGGTGGTTATCGGCGGTTTGGTAACGGCAACACTTTTAACCTTGCTTGTTTTGCCAGTTTTGTATTCCATTTTTGATTCAGATAAAAAGAAAATAAAATTCCGAAAATCCAAACAGAAAACCTTACCGATGGTAATTGTAATATTCTTGCTTGGCTTTTCTGGGGTGGCACAGCAAAATCCCAAAACCTTGGAAGACTTACAGCAAATGGCCTTGGAAAACAATGCTGGATTAAAAGCTGCTTCGCTTCAGAAAGAGGAAGCAAATGTCTTGATTGGCAGTGCTTTCAACTTTGATAAAACCACTGTTTTTTATGAATTTAATGAGAACGATTTAGGACCCAATAACGAACCGCTAGAGGTATTTGGCGTGCAGCAGGGTTTTCTTTTTCCAACGGTATATTTCGCTGAAAAAAATGTAAACCAACGGCAGTTTGAGATGCAAAGTAGCCAATACGAACTTCAAAAGCGCAAAACGGAAGGGGTGGTAGCCGCGGCATATTATCAGTTTCAATTTGAGAAAAATAGGGAAGGAGTTTATCAAAGTTTGGACAGTCTCTATCAAAACTTTGCCCATGCCGCCCAGCGTCGTTTTGAACTCGGGGAAACCAATTATTTGGAAAAAATAACTGCCCGTGCAAAACAAAGGCAGTTGGAAACAGATTATAGGCAGAGCCAGGAAGACGTACAGATTGCAATGGAACGCTTGAAGGCGGCCGTTCAATCCAAGGATAGTTTGGTGATTTCCCAACAACCTTTGGAAAAACTGCAACTTTCGCTTTCAAGTATGGAAGCGCATCCAGCAATAGATTATTATGAAAATAGAACAGATTTTTTTAATGCAAAGCGCAGTCTTGAAAAGCAGCATTTACTGCCCGATATTAGTCTTTCCTATTCCTTGGGAAGCAATTCGGGCTTGAGCCAGAATTTATATGCCTATCAAATCGGACTTAAAATTCCGTTGCTTTTCAGTGGCAATGCTTCAAAAATAAAGGCTTCCAAAATCGCTGCAGATGTGAGCCAGCAGCAGGCTGAGGATTATAAAATTCATCTCAATACGCGAAAAGCGCAGCTGCTCAATGAGGTTTCAAAGTATGAGGAAGCCCTACAATATTATGGAACGGAGGGAAAATCCCTTTCCGAGGAAATCCTAAAAACCGCAAACATCAGTTTTAGAAATGGTGAAATAGACTTCTTTCAATACATACAAAGTCTTGAAAACGCTTATGAAATTGAACTTCAATATCTCGAAAATCTCAACAACTACAATCAGGCGGTTATCGCAATCAACTATTTAACATTATAAAACATTTGTTATGAACTATATAAAATCAATTTTGTTGCTTTCCATTTTAGCTTTGGCAGCTTGCAACAATTCAAAAACAGAAGAAGTTTCCCCCGAAATGAGTTCGGAAGAAAACAATTCAGGAGTAATCCATCTTTCAAAGGCTCAGTTTGAAAACGCAAAGATGGAAGTGGGCCAACTCACAGAAAAGCCTTTTGCCCAAACCGTACAAACCAGCGGAATGATTGACGTGCCGCCACAGAGTAGGGCGGTAGTTAGTGCTTTTTCGGGTGGCTATATTAAGAATACGCCTTTATTAGTAGGCGATAAAGTTTCTAAAGGACAACGACTGGTAACACTGGAAAATCCTGAGTTTATCACAATGCAGCAGAATTATTTGGAAACCGCCGAGCAGCTTTCCTATTTAAAATCTGAGTACGAGCGCCAGAAAATTATGTTTGATGAAAAAATCACTTCCCAAAAAAGCTACTTAAAAGCCGAAAGCGAATACAAATCAAACTTGGCGCGCTACAACAGCCTAAAGAAAAACCTTGAAATGCTAAACATAAACCCTACATCTGTCCAGACCGGCAATATTGTTTCAGCAGTAAATATTTACAGCCCCATTGACGGCAACGTAACCCAGGTTTTTGTAAACACCGGTACCTACGTTTCCCCGGCCGATAAGATTATGGAAATAATGAACACAGACCATATTCACTTGGAATTAAAGGTTTTTGAAAAGGATTTACTGCAACTTAAAAAAGAACAGGAAATACTTTTTACCGTTCCCGAAGCATCAAATCAAGTTTTCAAAGGCGAGGTGCATTTAGTGGGAACATCCATTGATCCCAATATGCGAATTGCAATGGTCCACGGACATATAGATGGAAAGGACGAGCAAAACTTTACCGCCGGCATGTTTGTGGAAGCACAGATTGTTACGGGCACTTCAAACCAATTGGCGTTACCCGAAAACGCTGTTGTGGAACTGGAAGGTAAAAACTACGTTTTATTGATTGAAAAGGAAAATGCCGAAGAATTTGAAATCCTTCCCGTGGAAGTGAATATAGGTGCCAACTACAATGGCTTTACAGCTATTGAAAAATCGGAAGAATTTAAACCTGACAGTACCTTTTTAACCAAAGGGGCGTTTGTTCTTTTGCAGGAAGAAGGTGGAGGAGGGCATGATCATTAAGTGTTTTATGTTGCTAAGCAGTTATTGCGAGCAAAGCGAAGCAATCTCTTCAGAGTTCGAGCTGTCAAAGAAAGTGATGAAATCGTTCACCAGTGAGGGTAAAAAGAAACAAATGAGGCGGTTAGATTTATAAACTGCTTCAATATTTCTTTTAACTTTGGAAAAAACCATTAAACCAACCATTATGAAATTACCCATCACTTTAGCAGCCTTAACGCTCCTGTACATTGGATGTGAAAACAATCCCGATAAAACATCCCAAACACAAACTGCTCCAATTGAAGAGAAATCAATTCTTAATGGAAAAATTATAGATTTGACCCATACTTTTTCTGAAGAATCTGTGTATTGGGTTACGGCAAAAGAATTCAAACTGGATACCGTAGCTTATGGCGAAACCGACAAGGGCTTTTTTTATGCAGCCAATAATTTTGAAACTGCCGAGCATGGAGGTACGCATATAGACGCCCCTATCCATTTTGCGGCAAATGCACAATCGGTTGACGAAATTCCGCTAACCCAATTGATGGGAGAGGGGATTAAAATAGATGTTTCAAAAAAAGCGAACGGGAATCCTGATTATCAGATTTCTGTGGAAGATTTCACTACTTGGGAAGAAGAAAACGGAACCATTCCAGATAACGCCATTGTTTTGTTGGAAACAGGATTTTCTAAATTTTATCCGAACAAAAAGAAATACTTAGGCACCGATGAGCGCGGTGAAGCAGCTATAAAACAACTGCATTTTCCCGGGCTGTCGCCAGAAGCTTCCAAATGGTTGGTTACAAATAGAAAAATTAAAAGTATTGGGTTGGATACTGCCAGTATTGATTATGGGCAATCAACTACCTTTGAAAGTCACGTTATTCTGCTTTCTGAAAATATACCAGCTTTCGAAAATGTTGCCAATTTAGATAAAGTGCCCGCAAAAGGCTTTCAAATAATAGCCCTACCCATGAAAATTAAAGGGGGTAGTGGTGGTCCATTGCGTATTATCGCCATTATTCCAGATAAGATGTAGCTATAAATTAAAAAGCTCGCCGTTGTTCCGTGGTTTAAATTCTCTTCCTTTCAAACATTTTTGAAGAAATTTCAGGCACTGATTATTATATCACCATAAAGTAAAATGATGATCTTTCTTAAAAATTATATTATGTTGCAGAAGGGACCGTAAATTTTGGAGGACTTAAAAAGGCTTCCTGAAATACCGTTAGCAATAGAAGAATATTTCCTTGTATTAAATTCTTGTTATTTCTGTCCTGAAATTAGACACCATCTTCATTAACAAGAGTTCTATAGTAATCCAACAGCTATTGTACCCAAACTAAAGGAATTGGAATTTGTTTTTGAAAAAATTAAACTTCCCGAATTATAGACTATCACTGACTTCGGCAGACCGAAGGGATTGAATACAATACAATCGCGCACCAAAGAGCGAGATACACTTAATGAATAATGGCCAAAGGCGGCTGTTCTATAATCTCCCAAAATTCCGTATCTTAAACCTTCATTTTTAAAAATCTTGACTATGAAAAATTTATCCATCATTTTAGCCTTTGCGTTTAGTCTTTCGGCATTTTCGCAAAGCAAAATCTTACCAAAAGACATACAGATTAAAACAGCGGTGCTTGCCGCTCCTGAAATGTACCGCGATGGTGCAACCGTACTCGGGTATAATGAAGATGGCAAACTTGTTACCCTGCGAGAAGGATCCAATGGTATGGTATGCCTAGCAGACGACCCCAACAAAGCAGGGATAAGTGTAGCCTGTTACGCTGCTGAACTAGAATCCTTTATGGCGCGGGGCAGAGCGTTGGCAGCAGAAGGAAAATCAAACGAAGAGAAGCGCGAAGCCAGAAAACAGGAAATAGATGCCGGCACCCTAAAAATGCCAGCAGAGCCTTCCACGGTTTACATCCTGGCAGGCGAAGAAAAGGATTATAGCGCCGAGACTGGCGAACTGTTGGAAAGCAAGATACGTTACGTTATCTATAAACCCTATATGACAGGTGAGAGCACTGGCCTGCCCACAAAACCACAAGCGCCCGGCATGCCGTGGTTGATGGATGCGGGTACGCACCGTTCGCATATTATGATTACCCCGGCGAATTAGTAGTCGGTTGTTAAATCGGGGATTGGGGATTCGTTAATTGGGGATTCGTTAAATGGGTATTTCGTCATTCGTACTTCAAAAATTTATATCTTATGTAATCTTTGTTACAGAACTTCCCGTTTTGCAGACTTACATTTGTTCCAGATTGTTCAATTAAATTAAATAATCCAAATATCATGAGTTATTACATCAGTACCACATTAAAAAACACAAGCTTTGAAGACGCTATAGAAAAGACAACGGCGGCTTTAAAAGAAGAAGGTTTCGGCGTGTTGACCGAAATTGATATAAAAGCCACATTAAAAAAGAAGTTGGATGCCGATTTTTACAATTACACCATATTGGGTGCCTGTAACCCACAAATGGCGCATCAAGCCTTACAGGCCGAAAACAAAATTGGGACCATGCTTCCCTGCAACGTAATTGTTCAGGAACGCGAACCGGGAACTGTTGAAGTTTCGGCGGTTGATCCAGCGGCTTCCATGATGGCGGTACAAAATGATTCTTTGGTAAGTATAGCTAAAGACGTTCGGGAAAAATTGACCAAGGTCATAAAAAGTATATAAAAACCATTAAGTTGGTCTTAAAGCGAATAGTATGGAAACTATAAAATATTCTAAAATCTATAGAATTATCCATTGGTCTATAGCGATTACTTTTCTGCTTTTATTAATAACTATTTTTCTGAGATTGACATGGATGAATAAAAATAATATGGCAGATATTATTCAAGCTTACCTCAGTAGTACAGACCAATCATTATCTCAAGAGCAACTTATTGTTCTGGCAAAACAAATAAGAAAACCCATGTGGGACTGGCATATTTATTTGGGATATGTTTTAACTGGGTTGTTCAGTTTGCGATTTTTACTTCCCTTTTCCGGAACTATGAAAATTCAAAATCCACTGATCAAAAGTTTAACTTTAAAAGAGAAATTCCAGAAATGGACATATATTATTTTTTATGTATGTGTCATAGTATCTCTGGTTACAGGGCTAATAATAGTATGGGGTCCAAAAACGTTGAAAGAGCCAATGGAAGAAATACATATACTCGGTATTTATTATCTAGTAGCATTTATTGTATTACATATTGGAGGGATATTAATAGCAGAATTCACAAATCAAAAAGGAATTATTTCGAGAATAGTGCGTGGTTCCGAGGATTGATTAAAAAGAAAATATAAAATTGTATTAAAGGTATTAGTGATAGCTATAAAAATATTTAGAAACGTTTCTTGGTTGGTTCGTTTCTAATAAGTGCAGATTTTATTTGGTTGGTGAAGAGGCTGTCTTAATAGGCAGTCTCTTTTTAGCTTCAATTATCAATTATCAATTATCAATTATCACTGATCAATACTCACTTTTCACTTCTCACTTCTCACTACTTCTTCGGTAACATTAGTTACTGACTGGCCTCATTTTGTGCCGTAGTTTTGCATCAAATTAAATATTCAAATGAAGATTAAATATATAATTACCATAATAGCGCTGTTGCCCACGTTGCTTTTCGCGCAGCAAACCGTTCCAATTTCCAAGGCTGAGGTACTGGAAAAGGTGATACAGCAAAACAATAAACTGAAGATAGGCGAGCAGCAGGTACTATCCGCAAAAGGGGATTACAACCAGACGAATGCGGTGTTTCTGCCAAACATCAATGCTTCATATAGCGGAATGGCGACTACCAATCCGTTGATGGCTTTTGGATTTAAATTGAATCAGGAAATAGTGACCCAAGCCGATTTTGATCCGAACAAATTGAACAACCCTTCGCAAATCAATATGTTCGCAACCAAGTTTGAAGTGCAACAGCCAATTATAAACGTTGATGGCATATTCCAACGGAAAGCCGCAAAAGCAAAATGGGAAGCAACCCAAATGCAGTTGGCGCGAACAGGCGATTACCTTTCGCTGGAAACCGAAAAGGCCTATATGCAATTGCAATTGGCTTATAAAAGTGTAACTGTACTTGAAACAGCACTGGAAGCTGCCAATGAAAACCTGCGTTTGGCAAACAATAGTTTTAAACAAGGGTATTTGCAACAAAGTGATGTATTGGCAGTGCAGGTACGGGTTACCGAAGTGGAAAACCAGTTGCAATACGCAAAAAGCAATGTGATAAATGCTTCGGAATATCTTGCGGTGCTTATGAATGAGGAGGTTGCCGGGGTATTGAAACCAACAGATTCTCTTAGAGTTGCTTCGGAATTGAATTCCGCTGAAAAGCTTTCCGATTCCCGAGCAGATATACAGGCAATGGAATTTGCGGCGGAAGCCTACAAACAGAATTACAAAGCAGATAAAATGACCTTTCTGCCAAGGCTGAATGCTTTTGGAAGCTATGAGCTTTATGACGACCAAATATTTCAGGCAGATGCTAATGGCTATCTATATGGCGCAGCCTTAACGTGGAATCTTTTTGAAGGTTCAAAGCGCTTCGGAAAAACACAAAAAAGCAAGGCCGAATTCAACAAGGCAAATTTGGAATTGGAGCAATACAAAGCCGAAAGCCAATTGGAGCTGAACAAAGCAAAACGTATGTTACAAGATGCCAAAAACAATTTAATGCTGACCGAATTGGCATTGGAGCAATCAAAAGAAGCATTGCGAATCCGTTCCAACAGATTTAAGGAAGGTCTTGAAAAAACCACTGATCTTTTAATGGCGGAAACGCAGTATTCGCAAAAACAGTTGGAATATTTCAACACGGTTTTTCAACATAATTATGCCTTGGCGTATTTACAATTCTTAACAAAAAACTAATCAGTGATGAACAAAATATATACACTTATTCTATTTTCGGCAGTACTTAGTTTTACTGCATGTAACAATTCTTCAGAAGAAAAGAAAATTGATAGCACTGCTGCTGTTCCAGTAACAGTAAGTTCTGTAGCTGCGGAAAACAACACTCCCTTTTTAACAGCTAGCGGAAAAATAGAAGCCGCAAACAGCGCTACGCTTAGTACCCGAATGATGGGCTTTGTGGATAAGGTTCACGTAAATGTGGGCCAAAAAGTTACAAAAGGACAGTTGTTGGTAAGTATTAACAATTCAGACCTTTCAGCAAAACAAGCGCAGACAAGTGCAGGAATTACGGAAGCGAAAGCTGCTTTTAACAACGCCGAAAAGGATTATCAGCGTTTCCAAAACCTCTTTGCGGAAAATAGCGCAAGCCAAAAGGAACTTGACGATCAACGCGCCCGTTACGAAATGGCAAAAGCCAGATTGGAAGGCGCAAAACAAATGAAGAACGAAATACAATCGCAGTTTGCGTATGTAAACCTTCGCGCGCCTTTCAATGGCGTTGTTACCAATAAATTCATTGAAGCTGGCGATATGGCAAATCCCGGTGTTCCATTGATTTCGGTAGAAGGCCCTGGTAATTTTGAAGTTACGGCTTCAGTGCCTGAAAGTGAGATTTCAAAAATAAAATCGGGAACGGAAGTACGGGTGATTGTAAAATCTTCGGATAAAATTCTTCCAGCAACTGTAACGGAAGTGAGTACTTCGGCTAAAAACACTGGCGGCCAATATATGGTAAAAGTAGTATTGGATAAAACAGATGCAAGCATTCTTTCGGGGATGTACGCCACCGTTCAGTTTCCTATTGAAAAGAAAACCGAAACCTCTATAGTCTTGGTTCCGCAGGAAGCCCTGGTAAAACGTGGACAATTGACAGGGATTTACACGGTGAGCCAAAGCAATACAGCAATGCTTCGCTGGTTGCGGTTGGGAAGAACTTTCGGCGATAATGTGGAAGTTCTTTCCGGTCTGGCCGCAGATGAAAACTATATTATCTCCTCCGAGAGTAAACTATTCAACGGAGCGAAAATAACCATTAAACAATAATCATGAAGGACGGATTAGCAGGCAAAATTGCCAAGTTATTTATAGGCTCGAAGCTTACAGTGCTGTTGATGATCGTGTTTATGGTCGTAGGCGTGTGGAGCTCGTTTTTGATACCGCGTGAGGAAGAACCGCAAATTGATGTGGCCATGGCCGACATCTTTGTGGGCTACCCGGGCGCATCGCCAACCGAGGTAGAATCGAGGGTGGTAAAACCTTTGGAGAAATTGGTTTCCAATATTCCAGGGGTTGAATATGTGTATTCCACTTCCTCGAAAGAAGGGGCGATGGTAATCGTTCAGTTTTATGTGGGCGAGGATATAGAGCGTTCCTTCGTAAAACTTTACAACGAAATGAACAAGCATATGGACCAAATGCCTCCGGGCGTTACCATGCCGCTTGTAAAACCTCGTGCTATTGATGATGTTCCGATGCTTGGAATTACACTTTGGAGCGAAAATTATGACGATTTTCAACTGAAACAGATTGCAGACGAGCTTACCCAAGAAATTGAAGAAGTAAACCAGGTTTCCGCTACCCAGAAAATAGGAGGTAGAAACAGACAGTTGCGGGTGGTCTTGGACAAAGATAAACTGGCAGCAAGTGGTTTAGACTTTTTAGGCGTTGCCGAAATGATAAAGGCAAACAACCAACAAATGAGTTCGGGCAGTTTTGATAAAAACGATACTGAATTCTTGGTTACCACCGGAAACTTCCTAAAATCCGCAACCGATGTTGAAAACTTGGTTGTTGGGATACAGCAGAACCAGCCTATTTATTTAAAGCAAGTAGCAGCTATTTTTGACGGTCCTGAAATCCCGAGGCAATATGTTTCCTTTGGGTTTGGGGGCGCCAGCGATAATATATCAAAGTATCCTTCGGAATATCCGGCCGTTACCATTTCGGTAGCAAAAAGAAAAGGCGCCGATGCAATGAAAATTGCAGATGTGATTATCGATAAAGTAGATCATTTGCGAAGCAATTTAATTCCAGATGACGTTCACGTAGAAATCACGCGAAATTACGGGGAAACCGCTTCCCAAAAAGTTTCGGAATTGTTGATGCACCTTATAGGGGCAATCCTGGCCGTTACCCTGATTGTAATGCTCGCAATGGGCTGGCGTGGTGGTTTGGTAGTTTTCCTTTCGGTACCAATTACGTTTGCATTAACGCTTTTAAGCTACTATTTGCTTGATTATACACTGAATAGAATAACACTTTTCGCATTGGTATTCGTAACCGGAATTGTAGTGGACGACTCCATCATCATAGCCGAAAATATGCACCGACATTTCAAGATGAAACGCTTGCCGTTTAAGCAGGCTGCCATTTACGCCATAAATGAAGTAGGAAATCCAACCATTTTGGCAACCTTTACTGTAATCGCTTCCGTATTACCTATGGCGTTTGTTTCTGGGTTGATGGGGCCGTATATGTCGCCAATGCCAATTGGAGCTTCCATTGCAATGATACTTTCATTGTTTGTGGCTTTAACGATAACGCCTTATTTAGGGTATATTTTCCTTCGTGAAAAGGAGAAAAAAGGAAAAGTTCCAAAAGAAGAAAAACCTTTGGAAAGTACTTTCATTTACAGGATTTATTCAAAATTTGAAACGCCTTTAATTGAAAACAAAAAGACGCGTTGGCTGTTTTTGGGGATTACCGTTGTAATGCTTTTGGGTTCAGTGATGATGTTCTTTACAAAATCGGTTGCCGTGAAAATGCTGCCTTTCGACAATAAAAACGAAATGCAGATAGTGATCGATATGCCCGAAGGTACTACTTTGGAGCGTACAGCGGTAGTTGCCCGTGAGATTGGACAATATCTTTCTACACAGTCTTTGGTTGTGAATTATCAAAATTATGTGGGTACTTCGGCACCGATAACCTTTAACGGTTTGGTACGTCACTACGATCTTCGTGGCGGCAGCAATATGGCCGATATACAAGTGAATTTGGTAGGAAAGGGAGACCGAAGCGAACAAAGCCACGATATAGCAAAACTGATTCGTCCACGTATTCAAGAAATAGGAAAGAAGTTTGGCGCAAATGTGAAAATAGTGGAAGTGCCACCAGGACCACCAGTACTTTCAACAATAGTTGCTGAAATATACGGGCCGAATTATGACCAGCAAATTGCAGTTGCAAAAAACGTTGAAAACATCCTAAACGAAACCCAAGATGTGGTAGATGTAGATTGGATGGTAGAAGCGGACCAAATAGAATACGAATTCGTAATAGACAAAGAAAAGGCAATGCGCTACGGCGTGGCGCCACAACAGATTGTTTATACCATGAATATGGCGCTTTCAGATAGACCCGTTACCAATCTGTATGATGAAACCGTTACCAAACAAGTAGGGATTTTGCTTGCTTTGGATGAAAAGGAAAAATCTACCATACAGGATATTTCACAGTTAAAAATTGCTTCCAAACAAGGCAATATGGTTACAGTGGGCGATTTGGTAAACATTCAGGAAAGTACTCGCGCAAAAAGCATATATCGCAAAAATCAAAAACGTGTGGTTTATGTGTTAGCAGATATGGCGGGAGAACTCGAGAGTCCTGTGTACGCAATTTTAGGAATGACCGATAAGCTGAATAATATTGAACTTCCTGCTGGTTACAAAATGAATGAACTGTATTTGCAACAACCCGAGCACGAAGACGATTTTACCGTGAAATGGGATGGCGAGTGGCAAATTACGCTGGAAGTATTCCGCGATTTGGGCATTGCATTTTTGGGCGTAATAATAATCATTTACATATTGATCGTGGGCTGGTTCCAAAACTTTAAAGCACCTATTGTTATGATGGTTGCTATACCATTGTCATTAATAGGCATTGTTCTTGGCCACTGGATTATGGGTGCGTTTTTCACGGCAACCTCCTTTATCGGGATGATTGCCTTGGCGGGAATTATGGTGCGAAATTCGGTATTGTTGATTGACTTTGTAAATCTTCGAACTGCGGACGGAATTCCATTGAAACAAGCTGTAATTGAAGCGGGAGCGGTACGAACAACTCCGATATTATTAACGGCTGGAACCGTAGTAATTGGCGCTTTTGTAATTCTTTTCGATCCAATTTTTCAAGGACTTGCAATTTCACTTATGGGCGGAACTATTGTTTCAACTGTTCTAACGCTACTGGTTGTGCCATTGGTTTACTATATGATTGAACGAAAAAACTTTAAAGAATAAAGAGCAAAGAACCAAGAAGCAAGAGCCAAGAGCCAAGAAGAAAGACGTTGGACAGGCAGGTCTGTTTGACTTTGAATAAATAATAACAACAAAAAATAATTAATAAACCAATGAAACTATTGATCGTAACCGTTGTGGACGAATATCAGAAAGACGTGCTGCAACTTTTCAAAAAAGCGAATATTGAGAGTTACAGCGGCTCTGATATAGAAGGGTATAAAAATGCGTCATCTTTTATGATGAATTCCAGTTGGTTTCCATCGGAAAAAGGAGGCGCGGACAGCAGTATGTTTTTCTCCTTTACTGAGGATAAAAAGATTGATTCGTTTTTCAACTTAGTGGCACAATTCAATGAAAATTTAGAAACCAATAACCCAATACATGCGGTTGTGGTGCCGATAGAAAGAAGCATTTAATCAATTAACAATTAACAATTAACGATTATGAGTTAGGGGTTCAGGATTTTTCTTTTACGAATCCCGATTCACTAATCACTAAAATTCAATATTATGATTAACAGATATATTAGGGCAATTGCCGGGACTTTTATTTTGATCAGCCTTATTTTGGCTGTTTATGTGAATATAAATTGGTTGTGGTTCACAGGTTTTGTGGGCGTCAACTTGCTACAATCATCCTTTACAAAATGGTGCTTGATGGAAAAAATTCTTAAAAAACTTGGTGTAAAAGATGTAGGGGAGAGCTGCTGCGCTTAGTGGTTCTCTTCAAAAAAACTATTTATACAAATCCCGCTGCAGAAAAATGTAAGCGGGATTTTTTATGAATAACCGGTACAATATGACTTTAGTCATTTTAAAACCCACAAAATCTGGATATATTTGAGATGTATATAAAAATTCAGAGAATCATGACTATAAACATTCAGTATGTGAAAATGCCCACCAGTGAGGCGATGAACGAATATGTTGAAAAAAAACTTCAAAAACTTGCTGAAAAGTATGAGTGGCTTATTAGAGCCGATGTAAGTTTTAAGATGGAAAACAACGTTTACGGCAAAGGCAATATATGCGAAATGGAACTGAGCCTTCCGGGACCTAAAATTTTTGCAACATCAAAAGAGGCAACCTTTGAAGCGGCTGCAAAAGAGACTATTTCTGACCTTGAAAAACAGCTTAAAAAACGCAAGGCAAAATTCACAACGCACTAAAAACCATTACAGATGAAAAAAATATTAGTCCCCGTAGATTTTTCCGACCATTCAGATTATGCGTTGGAGGTAGCCGCTAACATTGCAAAAAAACAAAATGCCGAAATCATTGCAATCCATATGATGGGTCTTAGTGACGCAGTTTTAACGCGCGATGAAAGCAAGGAAGTTTTTGAGGCGATGTTTTATATGAAACTTGCAGAAAAACGTTTTGCCGAATTCCTTGACAAAGAATACCTAAAAGGAATTACGGTTACCGATGCAGTCCACAATTATAAAATTTTTAGTGAATTGAATGATGTAGCCCGCGATTTTGGAGCAGATTTTATCGTTATGGGTTCCCACGGAAGTTCAGGTTTAAAAGAGGTTTTCGTTGGAAGTAATACCGAAAAGGTTGTGCGCACTTCCGAAATACCTGTTTTGGTTATAAAGCACCGTCATGAAAATTTCAATCCTGAATTTGGGGTGTTTGCCTGCGACTTTTTGGAAAACTCAATAGGACCGTACAAGCGCGCCCAAAAAATGTTTGATGCCTTGGGGATAGAGATGCAAACGCTTTATGTAAACCTGGCTGGCGATTTCCGCAGCACTCGCGAAATTGAAAAAAGAATCCTCGGGTTCTTGAAAAGCGCAGGAGAGGCAAACCCACTAGAAACCCTTAACAAAGTAGTACAGTATAATGAATATTCGGTAGAAGCTGGAATTTTTGGCTACAGCCAAGTAAGTAGTGCCGATATTATTGCTCTGCCCACGCAAGGTCGTCAAGGCTTGGCACATTTCTTCTCTGGAAGTATTGGCGAGGATGTAGTAAACCATTCCGACATGCCGGTAATGACTTTTAAAGTTTAGTTAATTGCTATCGACATCAATTAACGATGAAAGAGCAGGAATTTCGTAGATGGGTTTCTGCTTTTTTTATTTTACAAAACGGTGTTGAGTGCAATCTCAATCATTTTTGAAAAACTGCCCTCACGTTCGTCAGCAGTGGTGCTCTCACCAGTAACCAAGGAGTCTGAAATGGTTAAAATAGCCAACGCCTTTACATTGAATTTTGCCGCTATCGTGTAAAGTCCAGCAGCTTCCATTTCTACACAAAGCACTCCAAAATCTGCCCATTTTTTATAACTGTTGAAGTCATCTTCATAAAACTGATCGCTGGAAAGCACATTGCCTGCTTTTATGGGAATATTGTTTTCCTTGGCGTAAAGTGCGGCTTTCATAAACAGGTCAAAATCGGCAGTGGGCGAGTAGTCGCAATTTACAAAACGGGTGTTATTAATGCCCGAAGTGGAAGAGGCTGCCATTGCAATAACGATATCGCGCATATTTATATCCTTTTGATAGCTTCCCGCAGAACCAACGCGAATCAAATTTTTTACGCCGTAATCGTTTATAAGTTCGTGGCAATATATCAAAGCCGAAGGAATGCCCATTCCCGTGCCTTGTACTGAAATAGGTTTCCCTTTAAAAGTTCCGGTATAGCCCAACATACCGCGCACGTCATTATAGCATTTGGCATTTTCAAGAAAAGTTTCGGCAATCCATTTGGCGCGCATCGGGTCGCCGGGAAGTAAAACCGATTCTGCAATCTCTCCTTTTTTTGCTTCAATATGTGTGCTCATCTGTGTCTTTTTTGGCGGCGGTTACAATTTCAATTCCCGAAGAAGTTCCAATTCTGCTAGCGCCTATTTCTATGTATTTTCTGGCGGTTGCAGTATCTTTTATTCCGCCAGAGGCTTTTACTTTTAGGTTGTCGCCCACTTCGTCAACCATTATTTTCACTACGTGTTCAGTTGCGCCGCCTGTTCCGAAGCCTGTTGAGGTCTTTACATAATCAGCACCCGCCTGTTTTGAAATTTGGCAGGCTATACGTATTTCGTCATCGGTTAAATAGCAGGTTTCAAGAATAACTTTTAAGGTTCGGTTACCAATTGCTTTTTTCACGGCAGCAATTTCATCTTGAACTTGCTTTTGCAATTCGGCTTTAAGAAAACCTATGTTTAGCACCAGATCAATTTCATCGGCACCGTCGTTAATAGATTGTTCTGCTTCACATACTTTGGCATAAAGACTACTTGCACCCAAAGGAAACCCAACTACTGAAGCTACTTTTACATTGCTGTTTTTTAATTCATCTGCAGCTAAGGAAACGTAACAACTGTTTATGCAAACCGCGTAAAAATTATATTTCTTTGCTTCATTACAAAGGTTTACAATGTTATTTGGGGTAGCGGTAGCTTTTAATAGAGTATGGTCAATATACTGGCGCAGTTCTATCAATTTTTGTGCTGATTGATGATGGAAACCAAATCGTTTTTCTGCAGTACGCCACTTTGCCGCCAAAGTTGCTTGCCATTTTTGAAAAGAATCATCGTTGGCACACCGCGCACTTGAAATTGCGCTGCCAGGGGTTGGTTTTTGTCAACGTCTATTTTTACAATTTTTACGGCATCGCCCAATTCGTCTTTCACCTGTTTTAGGATAGGGGCTAGCATTTTGCAGGGGCCGCACCAATCTGCAAAAAAGTCAACCAATACGGGAGTATCGGAATTGATTATGTCTTTGAAGTTGCTTTTCATAAGAACGGTTGTTAGTTGTCAGTTGTCAGTTTTCGGTTAATGGCTGACGGTTTTATTGTTTTTAATCTTTCTTCTTTCCACTTTATTCTTTTTCTGAAAAATCAACCAAGCAATGGGTTCTTTTTATACTTTCGTAAAACAGGCATTAGCATTTCCAGCGGAATTTTGATGGAATAGGTTCCTGTATAGGACGGGCAGATTACGCAGTCGTCAAAATAAAACTCTACTACATCATCGTTTATTACAAAGTTGTTTTTTGCTTCAAAAAAATCGTCGGCAGAAATAGCCCAACAGTCGTAATACATTTCGCCAGAATTTATTTTTTCCTTTAAAAGTGTATTTAAAATTTCGCGCAATTCTTCCTCAGACCCATTATTGAAAAAATCTTCGTAGTTCATAAACACGGCCCGTTCCAGATCAAAGTTTAAACAATCAAACGTATAGGCCGCGTGGGCGGCGCCTGTGTAATGGTTTTCTTTGTAAAAAAGTACGCTGATAAGACGGTCGTTTAAGTTGTAGATTTTATAATCAACCGTTCGCAATTCGTTTTGTTTTGGAATCCCTAGGGAGTCGCAGAGCCTTTTTTCTTCCAGAATCTGTTTTTCAACCCCTTTGGCATCCAGATAATATTTGCTGATATATTCGTTGAAATTTTCAAACTGCGGTTTAATTTTTTCGTTTAGATATGGATATTTAAAATCGAGGGTGTACCAATCGCCTTCCTTTAAAAATGATTTTGAAATCAGTAGTTTCTCAAGTTCTTCTTTTGAGTCTTTTTTCTCAAGCAGCTCCTTTCGCTTTATGATAAGGGTTTGTTGCTGCGTCTCCAGATTTTTATCAGAAACCTTTAGGGAATCAACAATTTCTTCTTGATTATTGATAGGGGCAGAAGTATCATCCTCCTCCTTTTTGGGATCGTTTTTACAGGCGATTAATGTGAAAAAAAATAAAATTGGAAGGAAAACTTTCATGTTTTTTGGGGTTTTAAATCATAAAAATAGGGAAAGAATGATAGTGAAAAAAGTGAAAGTTTAATTATGTCCATTAATTTTCCAACAGCATTTTCAATTTTGAAAGCATAATCACTTCACTTTTGTTCTTTCCTGCAAAGGAACTGGCAATAGCGTTTGCTGTCTTCCAGATTAGGTCTTTTCGTTCTTTGGTGAAAAGCTTGGGATTTTCTTTTTTATAATCTGCAAAACTCTCAAAACAATCGCTTGCATCAAGCTGTTCGTAGTCAAACCAATCAAATACAACCTCTATCTGGTATGCGGCATCTGTATGGAAAGGATCTTCATAATCGTCCAGATTTTGCCATTGTTCGGCCACAATGTTTTTCAAAATATCGTATTCTGCCTTCCGTACCACTTTGTCCGCCGCGGCAATGGCGTAAAAAAGTTCACCCATTTTTTGATAAAACAGGAGTTGAGGTTTATTAACGGTTCCCATATTCTTTAATTTAATGATTCTTAAAGGTGTAAAACTAAATAGTTTTCAAACGAAATTTTATGATAAAAATCAGTTCCCAAAAACTGTTTAAAATCCTTACTTTTGGTGGATGAAGGTTTTTGAGGAAAAAGAAGGCAATATTTTTAAGATTCTTTCCGAAGCAATATCGGAAGGTATTGTGATCGTTAATGAAAACCAAGAGATTGTAACCTCAAATGAAGCTGCAGACCGTATGTTTGGGTATGCGGCAAAGGAACTTTTGGGAGAAAATATAAACCTGCTGATTCCGAGAGAGTATAGGCACAGCCATACCCATCAGGTTGATGAGTATTTGGAAAAAAGTGATCCGCGCCAAATGGGCCACGGGCGCGATCTTTACGGCCAGCGTAAGGACGGCAGCGTTTTTCCGGTGGAAGCCGGCTTGAACCCTTTTGAAATTTACGGCAGTAAATATGTAATGGCACTGGTAACCGATATTTCCGTTCGGAAAACCCAAGAGAAGGAAATTATAGAGCTAAACCTTCAATTGGAGCAAAAAGTGGAAGCGCGGACCAAAGAACTTAAGCAAACAATCAAAGAGCTAAAGGAGGAAGTTTCAAAACGCAAGGAAGCAGAATATAAAATCATGGAATCGCTTCGTAAAGAAAGAGAGCTCAACGAATTGAAAACGAAATTTCTCTCCTTGGTTTCCCATGAGTTCAAAACCCCTTTAAGCGGTATTCTTACTTCAGCTACCCTTGTGGGGAAATATACCGAGACAGAGCATCAGGAAAAGCGAGAGAAGCATTTAAGAACTATTCAAAATAAAGTAAAATACCTGAATAATATTTTAAATGATTTTCTTTCCATTGAACGTTTGGAGTCTGGTAAGGCCACATATAAATTTGATATTTTCCCGCTGAGCAAAGTAGTGAATGAAGTGATTTATAACGCAAATATGCTTTTAAAGGACGGACAGCGTATAAATTATCCACAAAACATAGACGATATTTCGGTGAATTTTGATGAAAAAATCCTTGAATTATCGCTAACCAATCTTATAAACAATGCCATAAAATATTCATCAGCACACACAGTGATAGATGTAGTGGCAATTCCACAAACAGATTCCTTGAGTATAAAAATTATAGATGAGGGGATGGGCATTCCTGAAAAGGAACAGAAATATATTTTCAACAGATATTTCCGTGCCGAAAACGCCCTGCTGGACCAAGGCACCGGTATTGGTCTGAATATAGTAAAAAGCCATTTGGAAAGCCTTGGTGGTACAATTACCTTTGAAAGCGAACAGAGCAAAGGCAGTACGTTTACAATTACCTTTCCCACAAACAACAATACAAATTAATATGAAGACAATACTTCTTATTGAAGACGATACCGCTTTAAGAGAGAATACAGCTGAACTTTTGGAGCTCGCCGGCTATACCGTTTATACCGCGCCAAATGGTAAAATTGGCATTGAAAAAGCAAAAAAGGAAAACCCGAGCATCATTGTTTGTGACATAATGATGCCAGAAATTGACGGCTATGGTGTACTTGAAAGTGTAGCTTCGGAAGAAAAAACGAAGCATATCCCTTTTATCTTTCTTTCAGCCAAAACGGAGCACAAAGAAATTCGCAAAGGTATGGATATGGGAGCGGACGACTACCTTACCAAACCATTTGATGAAGAGGAGTTGTTAAGTGCCGTAGAAAGCCGTTTGGCAAAAGCGAGTATTTTGGCAATGCGCAAGAACAATAAAGTTGCAGAGACTGAGGGAGGCGATGAAAACCCGCAGAACCTGAACCAGTTGAAAAACTTTTTTTGTGATGAAGGCGAAGTGTCAAATTATAAAAAGGGAGAAACCGTTTACCAAAAAGGTGACCACTCCAACAGTATGTTCCTAATCTTGAAAGGGGTTGTGAAAACACATACAATGGACGCCAATGCAAAAGAGCTAATTACAGGCCTTTACAAAGCCGACGACTTTTTGGGCTTTACTTCTTTTGACGATAACATTCCCTATAATGAAACCGCTACGGCTGTAGAAGACACTGAAGTCGTGGGAATTTCAAAAACCTATGTGAAGGATATTCTGAAAAAAAGCCAAGATGTTTCCTTAGAATTGATGAATCTTTTAACCGATAATCTTTCCGAAATAAAACAGCAATTGGTTAAAATGGCCTACAGCTCCGTTCGGAAAAAGACGGCCAGTACCATTCTTCAATTTGTGGCGATTATGGACAAAAAGCCGGATGCACCCCTTCGCATTTCACGAAATGATCTTGCTACAACTGCTGGAATTGCTACCGAAAGCTTGATAAGAACCCTCTCAGATTTCAAAAAAGATGGCATTATTGAAATTGAAGGCCGCGATATTCGCATCGTAGATTTGGATGGACTTAGTGATATAAATTAATATCCGGGTCATTTTTTCTTAAAGCTGATTTTTATCATTTTCTGTACCGACCTATAAAGATAATTTTGCCGGTAAGATTATGATGCTATGATGAACGTATTGATCCCGACGGATTTTTCTGAAAATTCACACAACGCCATTAAGTATGCGCTGGCATATTTTTCTGACGTTGCCGTTAATTTTTATATTCTTCATGTTTCACATAAAAACTCAGATTACAAAGAAGAGGAACAACACAGGTTTTCAGATTTTGAGGCTGAAATGCAAACAGTCCAGAGTACTTCCGTTTTATTAAAGGAAGAAATAAAGACTTGCCAGTTTCAGTCCAGAAACCAAACCCATAACTTCTTTCCCCTACACGAAAACATGAATTTGGTGGAAGCCATTAGAAAACAGGTGGCGGAAAAGGAAATAGACTATATTTTAATGGGCACCAAGGGCACTTCAAAAACCAATAGAAGTGAATTGGGAAGCAACACTTGTGATGTAATTACAAAGGTAAAATGTCCCATACTTGTAATTCCCGAACATGCGAGGTTCAATGGCATTAAGAACATTGCTTTTTTAACGGATTATAATTGCATTTACCGCAACAAGGTAATCTCTTCGCTTTCTGAAACGTTGGATTTGCATCGTTCACCACTTCGAGTGCTTCACATAAAAGCGCAAAATAGTGATCTTACTGCGTCACAAACTGACAACAAAGGGTTTTTGCATTACTTTTTTAAAGATAAAAAGCACAGTTTTCATTTTGTTGAAAACAAAGACTTAGAAATCGGCATTCAGGATTTTGTAGAAACCTGGGAAATTAGCCTCGTTTCCATCGTGGCCAAAAACCTCAATCTTATTCAAAGACTTTTATTGCGTCCTACATTAAAATCTGTTAGTTACACTGCAGATGTGCCTTTTTTGGTACTTCATGAATAGTTTTCAATAGCAGTTAAATTTAGCTACTACTGCAATTGGGGGCATTAGAAAATCATTCTTCTCGACCAATTGGGTAATCCTCATAGAAATCTTCAAAGGTTTTAGTGGTAGTGTAATTATCTTTTAAAACCTTAAAGACGGAGAACACTAAAAATGCTTGACCAAAAACAGTTAAATAAAATATCCAACTAAACGGAAAATCCATAGCGGCAAAGACAGCAACTGTTACCAAAACAAAGGTGGTTATTACAAGATATGTGATAGCAGAAAAATGCATAACTTTTTAATTTTAAATTACGAAATAAATAGTTGGTCTGCTCTTAATGATTCCTTAAAAATCAGTGGGTTAATTGATATTTGTCATATTTTAACTCTATTGTAATGGTTATCTTTACATAATTATTTTAAACAGTTTGCTATGCGAAAAATACTCATCCCAACCGATTTCTCTGAAAATTCAATGAATGCTGTTAAGTATGCTACCGAGCTTTTTAAATATGAACGCTCCGAAATTTACTTGCTTCACGCTTTTTCCGATTCGGTTTATGAAGATAAGGCACGCTTGGCCGATGCCATCTTTGAGGAATTACAGCAAAAGGCACTTCAAAAAGCTAAGGATAATCTAGAGGAAACTCGGAAACAAATCCTCGGTTTTTCCCCCAACCCAAAACACAATTTACACACCATTGCAGAGTTTGGCCTCTTAGTAGATTCAGTAAATGACTGGGTGGAAAAGGAAAACATAGATGTAGTGGTAATGGGCACCAAGGGTGAAACTGCCGATAAAAAAATAACTTTTGGCAGCAACACACTTCAGGTAATAAAATATGTGAAATGCCCTGTACTTGCTATTCCGGCTGTTTATGGTGATGTGCACCCGAAGAATCTACTGTTCCCAACCGATTATCAATTGCCATACAAACGCCGCGAGTTAAAACTGGTGAGCGGTATTGCGAAATGTTTTGTTTCGAAAATGGATTTCCTTTACGTTTCAAAATTTCCATCACTCTCATTGCGACAGCAGGATAACAAAAAATTTCTGGAAGTCTCTTTCTGTGATAACCAAATCAATTTCCATCAAGTTTCTGGAACAAACGTTACAAAAGCCATCAATACCTTTATTATTGAAAACCCAATAGATATGCTGGTCATGGTAAATACGCGCCATTCCTATTTGGAAAACATACTCTACCAATCTACCATTGAAAAGATAGGACTCAAAATAGACATACCTTTTTTAGTACTTCAAAATCTTCCGAGATAAACCTTTAAAAATATTGACAATGAAAAAAATTCTTGTTCCAACAGATTTCTCAAAAAACGCGTATGCGGCCTTGTTTTATGTTACAAAACTTTTTAGTGATGAAGCGCTGCAAGTTACAATTCTCCATTCCTTTGGTGAAGAAGTAGATAAGCTAACAAGCCGTGTGGATATTGGCCGTTCTGAAAATATAATTGAAAAACTATATCGTCAATCAGATGAGGATGGAGAACAACTGGTTCATAAAATAAAACTTGATTCCTCTAAAGTTGCACACAAATTTGAAGTCATTTCCACCCCCGCAACCTTATCCAAGACTATTAATAAATTGGTTTCTACGGAAGGTATTGACCTAGTGGTAATGGGCAGCAAGGGCCGCACGGGTGCCGAAGATGTTCTGGTGGGAAGTACAACTGTAAAAATCACCAAATCTTTGGAAGGGTGTCCGCTTCTCATCGTACCTAGGGAAGTTGATTTTGTTGTTCCCACAAATATAGCTTTCGCAACAGACTACAATGATTTCTATCAACTTTCAAAATTGAGGCCAATCGTTCGTTTGGTGCGACAGTACAATTCAAATATACATATGCTACACGTGGGTAGTGAAAATGAATTGGATGCCAAACAACAACAAAACTTGGAGCAATACCGAAACGACCTTACTGAATATGACACAGAGTTCCATTTCATCCCTAAAAAGGAAAATATTTCAAAAACGCTGCACAACTTCATTGATAGTAATAAAATGGACTTATTGGCCTTGGTGTACCACAAACATGCTTTTTTAAAGCAACTCTTCCGTGAGCCAGTAGTTAGTAGAGTTGGGAAACATACGCATACACCTACTTTGGTAATTCCTATTAAAAACTAAAATTTCAAAAAATGAAAAAGCGAATATTAATACCCACAGATTTTTCAAGAAACGCCTGGAATGCAATAAAATATGCCATGGAGCTCTATAAAAGGGAATATGTGGAGTTTTTCATATTGCACACCTATTACCTTTCGGGGTATTCCAAAGAGAACCTATTGAGTCCTGAACCTACGCAAAAAGATCTTAAAAAAGTTCAGGAAGCTTCAGAAAAAGACATGGAGAAGCTGAAGGTGCAAATGGGTTTCTATGAGGAAAATGACAACCACACATTTCATTATATAAGTGAATTCGGCTCGTTCTTCGATGTGTTGAAAAAGACAGTGGAAAAGCGGGACATAGAATTGGTAGTTATGGGAACCCAAGGAGAAACGGACAATAAAACCGTTATTTTGGGCAGTAACGCAGTAAATGCAATGGAAAAAATCAGGAATTGCCCAGTGCTTGCCATTCCTTCAAATGTGTTGTTCAAAGACCCAAATGAGATTGTATTTCCCACAAGTTTCAGAACACATTATAAAGAAAAGGAATTGGCCACTTTAGTAGAAATTTCACGCTGCACTAACTCCCCAATCCGTATTTTGCATATTCAAAAAGGAAAAAATCTTTCAAAATCGCAACTGGAAAATAAAGCTTTGTTGGAAAAAATTCTGGAAGCTGCCAATTACACCCATCATACCCTATACGACATCGAGATTAATGACGGCGTACGCTGTTTCGTGCAAAGCCGACAAAGTGAGATGATTGCCATTGTAAACAAGAAGCACAATTTCTTTGGAAGTGTATTTTCAAATCCGATGGTCAAAGAACTCGGCAAGCACAGTAACGTGCCACTTTTGGCGATGCACGATTTAAGAAATTGAGCAAAATGTCAAAAAACCTCTCGGATATTGAAATCATAAAGCATTCTGGCCAAAAGGCGAAGTTTTCAATTGAAAAACTAAAAGGCTCGCTACGGAAAAGCGGCGCGGACGAAGCATTGGTTAACGAAATTGCAAATAACGTCCGCGACGAGCTTTATCAGGGTATTTCAACTAAAGAAATTTACAATCGTGCCTTTGCGCTTCTCAAAAAAAAGAAAAAGGGGTATGCTTCAAAATATAAGTTGAAGAAAGCAATTTATGAGCTAGGTCCCACAGGTTTTCCTTTTGAAAAATTTGTAGGGGCAATTCTTTTTTACAATGGTTATGATGTGAAGACGGGACAATTTTTACAGGGAAAATGTGTAAACCACGAAGTTGATGTGGTAGCACATAAAAACGAACAGTATATTGTCGCGGAATGTAAATTCCACAGTGACGAGGGCCGCAATTGCGATGTAAAAGTACCATTGTATATACATTCGCGTTATCGCGACATCCTGAAATTTTACGGTGATAAAAACAATGGGGAAAAACCGAATGAAGGTTGGGTGGTTACCAATACCCGTTTTACGGAAGATGCCATAAAATATGGGGAATGCGTAGGGCTTCACCTTTTAAGTTGGGATCTACCGAAAAATAACGGAATCAAGGACCACATAGACCGCTTGCGGCTCTATCCTATTACTGTTTCCACCTTGCTAAGTCAGCGAGAGAAACAATTTTTGCTCAGTCGGGACGTGGTGCTTTGCAAACAATTGCTAAATGATCATTTCTATTTGGACCATTTGGGAATTTCAGAAAAAAGAAAAGAGAGTATATTAAATGAGATTGAACAATTATGCAAAAAATAAAAATACATTTCCTAGGTGCAGCTGGGACCGTAACTGGTTCCAAATTCTTGATTGAAACCACGGAACAAAATATTTTAATTGATTGCGGAATGTTTCAAGGTTTAAAGGAACTACGTGAAAAAAATTGGGAATATCTTCCAATTGAGGTTTCAGAGATAGATGTTGTTTTATTGACACACGGCCATTTGGACCACACAGGTTATTTGCCCCGATTGGTGAAGCAAGGTTTTCGGGGGAAAATTATTGGAACCGCGCCAACTCTTGCAATCACAAAAATAATTTTGCTGGACAGTGCAAAAATTCATGAAGAAGAAGCTGAAAAAGCCAATGAGGAGGGGTATTCCAAACACAAACCCGCCGAACCTTTTTATAGTGTAGAAGAAGCTGAGGTTACCTTAGGTTTTTTCCGTGCTGAAGAAAAGGATAAATGGATTGCACTTTCAGAAAACATAAAATATCGGTTTCGGTATAACGGGCATATTATTGGCGCTACTTTTATTGAATTGGAGATTTTCGGAAAAACATTTGTCTTTTCGGGAGATATTGGTAGGGAGCATGATTTATTGCTTTCCCCACCAGAAAAACCGGAATGCGCAGACTATCTTTTTATGGAGAGCACCTATGGAGACAAATTGCATCCACAGGAAAGCGTTTCGGATAAATTGGTGGAACTCATCAACAAAACCATTCACAACCGTGGCAATTTGATAATTCCTTCTTTTGCGGTAGAGCGTTTACAAACGTTGATGTTTTTGCTTTGGAAATTGTACAATGAAAACCGAATCCCTAACATTCCAATATTTATTGATAGCCCAATGGGCAATAATGTGCTTTCGGTGTTTCAAAATTTTCCGGATTGGCACAAACTGCCGATGAAGGATTTCAATGCAATGAACAATCGGATGAACATAATCACTTCCTATAAAGAAACTTGGGAAACCATTGACAATCCACAACCAAAAGTTGTTATTGCAGGAAGTGGAATGGTTACCGGCGGTAGGGTTTTGACCTATTTGAAACAGATGATAGACAAGACAAACACAACGGTTTTATTGGTAGGCTATCAAGCCGAAGGTACCCGCGGACGCCAACTTTTGGAAGGTGCTTATGAATTGAAATTCTTTGGAAAATACTATCCCGTAAAAGCTGAAATTCATCATATTGAAAGTCTTTCCGCCCACGCAGACCAGCAAGGTCTTTTAAACTGGACCAGCGACATAAAAAATATTCCCGAAGCGGTTTTTTTAATTCACGGGGAGCCTACCGCCCAAGAGGCGCTGCGCGTAAAGTTGCACGATACTTATGGTTGGAAGGTGAATATTCCGAAATTATACGAAATTAAAGAGATTTTGGTTTAAACAGTTTTTTTATAGCTCCAAACAGCCAAACCATTCATTATAAAAGCATAGAGTAATGTCTTCCAAAGTTGTGGTAAAATATCCATAAAGCCCGAACCTTTCAGCATAACCATCCGCACAATCTCTACAAAATATTTTATTGGGTTGAATTCAGTAATTAGCTGTGCCCACTTCGGCATACTTTCTATTGGCGTAAACAAGCCGCTCATCAAAATGAAAATCACGATAAAAAACCATGAGATGAACATTGCTTGTTGTTGAGTGTCTGTGAAGTTTGAAATAAATAAACCCATTCCGAGAATTACTAAAATGTAAATTGAAGTATAGGCATAAAGAATTATTATGCTGCCTAACATCGGGACATTAAAAATCAATTTTGCAAGTATTAACCCGATGGTCAATAGCCCCATTCCAATTACCCAAAACGGAAATAATTTCCCGATAATAAACTGGCTTTTACGAATGGGCGTTACATTAATTTGTTCCAAAGTGCCTATTTCCTTTTCCCGAACAATATTCATCCCAGAAAGAAATAGAGTAATCATGGTTACCAACAAAACTAAAATACCGGGCACCATAAAGGTTTTATAATCTAAAGTAGTATTGTACCAAAAGGAAGGAATACTCTGAATAGTTATTGGCTGTGCAATTTTTTTCGATGAATCCATAAAATCCATTCTCACATCCTTATTAAAACTTTGCACAATCTGATTTACATAACCACTTTCCACACCCGCTGCGGCACCGTCAATGGCATTAATAGTTATGGATAAATTGGCGGTTTTTTCCTTTTGAAGGTTTCTTTCAAAATTGTTCGGTATTTCCAACACGACATCAACTTCACCAGTTAACATTGCAGCGCTTACTTTTTCATGTGAAGGGAAATCATTTAAAACTTCAAAATAGATAGACGCATTAAATTTTTCAATCAATGCGCGAGAAGTAGAAGTATGATCATAATCTATGTAAGCGAACTTTATATTTTTCACTTCATAGGTAGCCGCATTTGAAAGGATAACCAATTGCAGAATCGGAAGGATGAAAATGATAGGCAACATCCCTTTATTTCTGAAGATCTGCTTGAATTCCTTTTGTATTATGTAGCCGATGGTTTTCATTATTCCAACCGTATTTTATATTTTTTCACACTTAGCCCAGTAAAGAAAAGCGTCATTCCAATCAAAATCAGCGTTTCTTTCCAGATGAAAGCCATTCCAACCCCTTTCAACATTATGCCTTTTAGAATGATGATAAACCATTTTGCAGGAATTATGTTGCTGATTATTTGAAGCGGAACTGGCATGCTCGATACTGGAAAAATAAACCCAGAAAGTAATATTACGGGAAGCATCAAACCCATAAGCGAAATCATCATTGCGGCTTGTTGCGTTTTTGAAATGGTTGAGATTAAAATTCCCAAAGCCAATGAAGTAATTATGAACAAGACACTTTCCAACCCCAATAAAAACAGGCTTCCCTGTACAGGCATTTTAAAAATAAAAATGCTCAAAACCACGATTACTATTGCATTTATAACCGATAGAAAAATATACGGAACCACTTTCCCGATAATAACCTGAAAGGGTTTTAAAGGCGACACCAATAGAATTTCCATAGTTCCCAATTCCTTTTCACGGGTGATGGAAATTGAAGTCATCATTGCCGAAACCAGCATTAAAATAATCGTCATCACACCGGGAACGAACATAAAAACGCTTTTCAGCTCGGGATTATAAACCATTCGCGTTTGGGGAATAATTTGATACTCTATTTGAATTGCTTTATTTTCCGACTGCCGATAATTTTGAAGGATAGCATTGATATAATTGGTTATGGAATTAGCGGTGTTTGGATCGGTAGCGTCGGTAATAATTTGAATGGTAGCATTTTGGTTCTTGATTAGATTTTTGCTGAAATCCTTTTCAAAATTCAGAACTGCTTTTATTTTTCCTTTTTTAAAAGCGGGTTCAATTTCCGCTTCATTGGCAATCATTTGTTTTATGGTGAAATATTTTGAAGCTGAAATCTTATTGATTATTTCTTCCGTAGTAGCATCTTTTGAATGATCCAAAATGGCGATATCCACATTATTGATTTCATTGGTAATGGCAAAGCCGAAAAGCAATATTTGGGCAATGGGCATCCCAAAAAGGATAAACAACGACCGTCTATCCCGAAAGATGTGGTAGAATTCCTTTTTTATAAAACCTATAAAACGTTTCATCCTTTTGGGCTTGATTTATTCAATATTTCTCGCGAGCTTTAAAAACACATCGTTCATGGATGCTACATTGAATTGTTCCTTTAATTTTTTCGGAGTTTCCAAAGCTTCTATTTTTCCTTCCACCATTATGGAAACACGATCGCAGTATTCGGCTTCGTCCATATAGTGAGTTGTCACGAAAATAGTGGTGCCTTGATTGGCTGCTTTATAAATCATTTCCCAAAAATGTCTACGGGTAATGGGGTCAACGCCGCCCGTTGGTTCATCCAAAAAAACAATTTTTGGTTCGTGTAAAAGTGAAACCGAAAAGGATAGTTTTTGTTTCCATCCCAAGGGCAGGGAGCCAACCAATTTGTTGCTGATGTTTTCCAAACCTAATTGAGAAATTAATTCTTCCCTTTTTTCTTTAATTTTTTTTCTGGGTAAACCATAAATTCCTCCAAAAAAAGTGATGTTTTCTTTTACCGTTAAATCATCATAAAGCGCAAATTTCTGGCTCATATAGCCTATGTTTTTTTTGATGGCTTCCGTTTGGGTATATACATCAAACCCTGCAACAGTAGCAGTGCCCGATGAAGGTTTGGAAATGCCTATCAGCATTTTCATAGCCGTAGTTTTTCCCGCGCCATTCGCTCCCAAAAACCCAAAAATTTCCCCTTTTTTAACTTTAAAACTGATTGCATCCACTGCTGTGAAATCACCAAATTTTTTGGTCAATTGATCGGCTACTATTACATTTTCCGCTTCCCTCATCGCGCTAGTTCCATAAAGGCATCTTCAATATTTGCTTGAGTAGCGTCAATATGAATATTTTTTAAACCTGCATTTTCCAGATACGTTTTTAAATCTTCAATTTCAAAAGAATCTCTTTTGTCTGTATAATGCACAAATTCCCCAAACGGAAATACGCTGTATAAATGCTCGTAGTTCTTTATTGACTGTATCAACTTGTACATATTATCAGCACCAACATTATAAATGGTTTTGGGAAATTTGTTTACGATGGCTTTAGGAGTGTCAATCTCCAATATTTCGCCATCTTGTATCAAAGCGATCCTGTCACATAATGCAGCCTCGTCCATATATGGGGTTGAAACCAATATGGTAATTCCTTTTTTCTGAAGACGTTTCAGCATTTCCCAAAATTCCTTTCTCGAAACAGGATCTACGCCCGTGGTGGGTTCATCCAGAAAAAGCACTTTGGGTTTGTGAATCAATGCGCAACAAAGGGCGAGTTTTTGCTTCATTCCGCCAGAAAGTTTTCCTGCGCGTCGGTTTTTGAAAGGCTCAATTTGAACATAAATATCTTCGATTAAATCGTAGTTTTCTTCAATCGTAGTTCCGAAAATAGTGGCGAAAAACGATAGGTTTTCTTGCACAGTTAAATCTTGGTAAAGTGAAAATCGGCCCGGCATATAGCCCACGGATTTACGGATGGCTTTATAATCCTTCACAATATCAAATCCAGCAACCTCGGCAGTACCATCATCAGGAATTAATAGTGTTGTCAAAATTCTGAAAATCGTAGTTTTCCCTGCGCCATCAGGCCCAATAAGACCAAAGAGTTCACCGGGCTTCACATCAAACGAAATGTCCTGAACTGCTTTTACCTTTTTATAGGATTTGCTGATATTGCTGAGTGAAATACTCATTTATGCTTCTACTTTAATCGTAACTTCCATCGTAACCTTCGATTTTATTGAGTTTGAAATTAAACAAGCCGCTTCCGATTTTTGAAGGATGCGTTCTGCACGATCACGGTCTTTTTCATCTTTGATTGTTACAGTGGGTTCAAGAATTACTTCTGTCATTAAATATTTGCCATCCACTCTTTCCAAAATACCTTTCGATTTGCAACTAAAACCTGTGAAATCCAATTTTGAGTTTTCTGCAATCGCCAAAAAAGTAGTCATTAAGCAACTGCTT
>Ga0209344_10001309_pt1 | contig 33307 bp, 22 predicted proteins | sample Cruoilmetagenom6_FD_187293 | JGI IMG/M metagenome (GOLD analysis project Ga0209344, IMG submission 187293) | Oil polluted marine microbial communities from Coal Oil Point, Santa Barbara, California, USA - Santa Barbara Oil Seep Sample 6 (SPAdes)... | ecosystem: Environmental > Aquatic > Marine...
CCTCACCAAAAGCGACGGCTTCATGATCGTCGGCGCCATCTACGCCATCGAAACCGGCACCGTCGAGTTCCTCGAAATCCCAGACTCAACCCCAGCAGCCCTCACATCCAAATAAAAAAACCGCCCAAAAGGACGGCTTGTAATTCGATATTCAAAGACCCCGTTTAGACGCGTGCCTTCGCCGTCGACCGAACATGCAGCTCCCCAAGCTGCTCGTCGTCCACAATATTCGGAGCTTCGCACATCAGGTCTTGCCCTGTCATCGTTTTCGGGAACGCGATCACCTCGCGGATATTGTCCGTCCCGCACATGTGCATGACCAAACGGTCAAGCCCAAACGCCACACCCCCGTGCGGCGGAGCCCCGTAAGACAACGCATCCATCAAGAACGAGAACTTCTGCTTCGCTTCTTCTTCGCTCAAGCCGAGTAGCTCAAACACCTTCGCCTGCACATCAGCCCGGTGGATACGGATCGACCCGCCGCCAATCTCCGACCCATTACAGATCATGTCATAGCCATCGGACACAATCGACTCGACCATGTCGATATCGTTCGCATCTGCAGACAACAACCGCTCGACCTCATAGTCAGACGGAGCCGTAAACGGGTGATGCAACGCATGGTACCGTTCAGCATCGGCAACCCATTCAAACATCGGGAAGTCATAGACCCAAAGGAAGTTCCAAAGCCCATCAGGAATCAGATCAAAGTCCTTGGCGATCTTCAAACGAAGTTCGCCAAGCGAACGCGACACGACACCATAAGTGTCCGCCGCAAACACAACCGCGTCCCCGTCCTCAAGCCCGAGCGTAGCAACCAGCTCGTCCTTAATCTCGCCCAAGAACTTGCCAATCCCGCCCTCAAGATTGCCATTCATAAACTTCGTCGTCGGGATCCCGCCCGCGCCAAAGTCCTCAGCAAACTTGCTGAACGCATCAGTCGTCTTCCGTGTAAACTTCTCAGCCAAACCAGGAACCCGGAACGCTTTAACGCATCCTTTGTCCATCCCAAGCGCGTTCTGGAACACACCAAAGTCAGTCTTCCCAGCGATCTCCGAGATATCAATCAGCTTCAGATCAAACCGAGTGTCAGGCCGATCGCTCCCGTAATCCCGCATCGCATCCTGATACGACATCTTCGGGAACTCCCCAAGCTCCACGCCCATAATCTCTTTCCAGATCTTCTGAGCAAACCCCTCCATGATCTCAAGCACGGCATCGCGATCCACGAACGCCATCTCAAGGTCAATCTGCGTAAACTCCGCCTGACGATCCGCACGAGGATCCTCATCCCGGAAACAACGCACGATCTGCAAATACCGGTCACACCCAGCCATCATCAATATCTGCTTAAACAACTGAGGCGACTGAGGCAACGCATACCACATCCCCTCCTGCTGACGCGAAGGTACCAAGAAGTCACGAGCACCCTCCGGAGTTGACCGGCACAACATCGGCGTCTCAATCTCAAGGAACCCCTCGCCGTCAAAGTAGTCACGGGTCAGCTTGGTCAGCCGATGCCGAATCCGAAGAATCTCCTGCATCGCAGGGCGTCGCAAGTCCAGATATCGGTACTGCAACCGAGTCTCCTCCGCAGGCAGGTTCTTCTCATCACTCGGGAGGAACGGCAACTTCTTCGTCTTGGACAACACGTCTAGCCCCGTCGCCACAATCTCAATAGACCCCGTAGGAATCTTCGGATTCTTCTTAGCACGCTCGCGCACAACACCCGTCACCGAGATGCAGTCCTCATTACGCAACTTGTCACCCGCCTCAACGAGTTCCTTCGCCGCATCCTCGCTATCAAACACCACCTGCGTAATCCCATCGCGGTCCCGCATATCCACAAAGATCAACCCGCCCCCATGCCCACGGAAGGCATTCACCCATCCGTTCAGAGTGACCGTCGATCCGATGTCAGATTCAGAAATCTGCCCGCAAGTGTGCGTCCGCATGCCCATAGTAAATCTCACTGTCGTAGTTCAATGTGATCAATCCGAGGCCAAGTCCCCGATCGAACCCAGATCATAGCGCCCAGCACCCCAAAATCGTTTTAGATACGTCGTCTAGGAGTCATCAGATTGATGGGCAATACGGGATTTTTCTTTTATTCTTGCAATACACGACATATTGGTGCATTATGCTTCTGATAAATCAAAAAGAGGAGGATTCCATGCACAGGAACCAATGTCGTGTCTCGCCAATCGTCAATCAACTCAAGTTGATCGCGCCCGCAATTGTACTGGCTTCAATCAGTTCACATACCCTAGCCCAAGCACTCCCCCCTGTGCCCTTCCCCGCTGAAAACCAGTTCACACAAGAAAAAGCAGACCTCGGCAAAATCCTCTTCTGGGACGAGCAACTCTCCAGCGACAACACCATGTCCTGCGGCTCATGCCACCAACCCGCAGTCGGTGGCACCGATGAGCGCGTAGGAATCAACCCAGGCCCCGATAACATCTTCGGAAACCAAGACGACATTTTCGGATCCCCCGGAGTCGTCTTCCAAGACGCCGACGACAAATATGTCCCCTCCCCCCTCTACGACCTCGATGTCCAAGTCACCGGGCGCCAAGCCCCTCCATCAATCATGGGCATGTACGCGCCAGAACTCTTCTGGGACGGCCGCGCCACTTCACAGTTCACAGACCCGATCACAGGACAAGTACTCGTCGCATCAGGTGGTGCACTAGAAAGCCAAGCCGTAGGCCCACCCGCCAGCGGTGCAGAGATGGCACACCAGAGCCGCGACTGGGAGCAGATCCTTGCAAAACTCACCGGTGCCAAACCCTTGGCGCTCGCCTCAAACCTCCCCGCTGATATGGCCGCCGTCATCGCCCAAGGCAAAACATACCCACAGATGTTTCAAGAAGTCTTCGGCGATTCAGAACTCACCGCCGGACGCGTCGGGATGGCCATCGCCACATACGAACGCACCCTGGTCCCAGATCAAGCACCCTACGACTTATTCGTCGCCGGTAACACCGCCGCGATGACTCAACAGCAAATCAACGGGCTCAACGCCTTCCGAGCCTCCGCGTGCAACACTTGCCATGCAGGAGCCCAGTTCACAAACAACACCTTCAGAAACATCGGTGTCCGCCCACTCATTGAAGACCTTGGCCGATTCAATGTCACCAACATCCCAGCCGACCGTGGCCGCTTCAAAGTTCCATCACTCCGCAACACCGGTCTCCGTGATCGCTACATGCACAACGGAGAGCAGCAAACACTCTTACAAGTCTTCGATTTCTACGCCCATCGGAACGGTCAGATCCCCTTCCCTCAGAATCTAGATCCAGAAGTCATTACTCCGATTATATTCCCGCCCCAAGGGCAAAATAACATCATCAACTTCCTAACCAACGGCCTAACCGACCCACGCGTCGCAGCCGAAGCCTTCCCATTCGATCGTCCAACCATGTACGCCGAACTCCCAGCCGCAAACCCAGCCCTCATCGGCGGCGGCTCAGCAGGCTCAGGCGGGATCATCCCAGACATGATCGCTCACTGCCCACCAAACATCGGTAACGACGGCTTCAAAGTCGGGGTCAACAACGCCCTCGGCGGTGCACAAGCATTCGTCGTTGTCTCAACCTCACCACCCGTATCAGGACTCGTCCCACAAGACGAAATCCTCGGCCCAATCGCCCTCGAAGGCACTGGAAGCGGAAACGGCTTCGGCACAATGTTCTGGCCTATCCCCAGCGACCACTCACTCGACGGCCAAACATTCTACATGCAGTGGCTTGTCGTTGACCCAGCCGCTCCAGGAGGCACCGCAGTCTCACCCATTGCAGAGCTCACCACCTTCTGCTCAATGAACGGCGTATGCGTCAACACCTGCCCAGCAGACATGACTACAGACGGAGTGCTCGACTTCTTCGATATCTCGGCATTCCTCTCCGCATTCAGCAGTGAGGATCCAACCGCAGATTTCACAGGAGACGGCAGCTTCGACTTCTTTGACATCAGCGCATTCCTGACCGCGTTCATGGCAGGCTGCCCATAAGCCTATATAAAAGCGTCCATCTGAACCGCGTCAATTATCCGGCGCGAAAAGAGAGGCCCGAGCCGCGACTAACGTCGTGCCCGGGCCTCACGCACAGGATAACTGAATGGCAGATCCGTTGGTCCAAAGACACACCCGGCTCTGCACCAAGAGATAACCCGCCACCGCGGGTCAATATTCCAATGAGTTCCAGTTTCTTCGATTAGCCCAAGCGAATCCCCAGCCGCCCGAGCCACCACCCCATCAACCCCGCCAAGTTATCCCCCTCAAGCCCATACGCCCCGCACATAACTTCACCAAACGCTGTGATCGCACGGTCATATTCATCGCCACAAGCACTGTGCGCCAGTTCAAAGGCCGCAGCCCCAGCAGACCATGCCGCACCATCAGCCGGCAGCGGCAGCTCCATAACCTGCCGCGCGCTCATCTTGAGCGCATCAGCGTGCATCGCAGCACCCCCAAAGTGCCGCATCGCAAACGCGCTGCACACAGGCGACCCAATCGCCGCACCAACCAACCACACATCACTCTTCGGCTGCACCATCACCGAAATCATCGGCGTCATCACAACATACTCCCCCGCAGCATCCACAAACGCCTCAACAACCTTCGTCTGCGTCGCCACCACAACCTTCTCCACCCGCCGAGCCGTCACCCACTTAGAGAGCCGCGCATCCCCAACAATCCCCGACGCCTCAACCCGAGGCGATTCCCATTTCTCTTTATGAATCCGCGTCGCCTTCTTCCCCCAGTTGCAAACTCCAAGATCAACCAAGCCCGTTGTCAAAACCGCGGGAGATCCCTCTCGATCTTCACAATCAGAATCTTCAACAAGCTTCCCAACCAGCCCGTAGTACTCATCACGAAAGTCCGCCGTCGCGTCCGCAATGTCACCAACAACACCAGTAGATTCAATCTCAATCTCAGGAACAGCCATCGTCACCGCCGCGACCGAAGACCAAGTCGCAAGCCTCCCCAACTCTCCGGACGAAATCGTGAGTGGCTCATGCTCATCAAAGCCCCCGCCAGAATACCGCTCAATACAAAGCCCAGAATCGCAACCGCCGATCACAACACACGGCGCACAGGTATACACACTCGCATCCCCAAACACATGCTCATTCGAAACCCACAGCGATTCCAGACTCCCCATCTCTGCAGCCTTCGCCCGCGCCCAAGCCCCGCCCCGCGTCGCCACCACCGACTGCGGCTGCACCATACACACACGCCCCCCATCTTTCACCATCCCCAGCCCCAACACAAAGAACGCCGAAGCTTCATCCGTATACGCCGCTCCACCAACAAGCCCACGCTTGCGCAGCCGCTTGACGCGATCCGGGGACCGCGCCGTCCCAGATCCAAGCTGATTCAAAAACGGAGGATTCCCAACCACCACATCAAAACCTACATCCCCGTACAAATCCTCATCAATCAACCCGTCGCCGCACACCACATTCCGCCGCAACTCATCAACTGAAATCGACGCATCAAAAACCTCAAGCCACAACAGCCATCGGCACACCTCCGCCGTCATCGGATTCACATCCCCCCCAAACACACACCCTCGAATCACATCCCCCCGTCGATCCCCGCCTCCGGCCTCCTCAATCCCAGCCGAAATCCGCCGAGCAGACTCAATCAAAAAATACCCACACCCACACGCCGGATCACATACCCGCAACCCGAGCAACCGATCCACATCTTTCGCACATTCATCTATCGCAGGTGAAAGCGCCCGATCCAGTACATACCCAACCACCGACGCCGGGGTATAAAACACGCCCCCCGTTTTGCGATCTGACCCATCCGCCGCAATCAAAACAAAACGAGTGCCCTGAACCCGAGGCACCCACCCCATCAACGATTCATCCACCGCCCCCATCTCACCGGAGTCAGATCGCACGCACTCAATAAATTCTTCAAACCACTTCCCGCCGCACGAGCCAAACTCCCGCCGCACAAGACCCACCCAATCCCCCGACCAAATCCGGTCCCCCGGCAATTGTTCCACGTGGAACAATTGCCGTTCCAAATCCATTTCAAGCAGTTTCTCCCAGCTCAAATCAGCATCGAGCATCCCCACCCGATCAAGAATCAAAACCCGCTGAAGCACCACCCGCAGCTCAAAGTACAGCCGATCAACATCAATATCACACGACGTTGAGCGGGACGACAAAAGCGCAGAACCCGTCCGCTCGATCGCGGTCTTGGCACGCTGGCTCATGCTTGTGGAAATGGTTGCAGAATCACTCATCACGCTGGGCATAGCCAAGCATACCGGATCAGATCACTCGGCGTTGACGCTGACCACCCGTACCTGGCAGAACTGGCGGTGGCCCATCGGTCCGGAGTGGTAGGAGAACCCGGAGTGGCGAGCGCCGACCCATGGGGTGCCGGAGGCGCCGCCGATTCCTTTATTGACACCGATCATGCCGGCGGTGAGCTGGCTGGCAGCCTTGCGGGCGACGGCCTCGTCACCAAAGACTACTGCTCCGAGCCCGTACTCGGTATCGTTGGCGAGGGCGACGGCTTGGTCGGCATCACTGACGGATTGGATGCAGAGGACCGGACCGAAGGTTTCGATGGTCATGATGTCCATGTCATGGGTGCAGTTGTCGAGGACGGTGGGGGCGATGAAGTTGCCTTCCATAGGCTCATTGCCCATAGCGACCGATGCGCCCTTGCTGATAGCATCACTGATCTGGGCGACGACATGGTCTTTCTGTTCACGCATGACCATGGGGCCGACCTTGGCGTTCTCGTCGTTGCAGTCGCCGACGGTGAAGGTGCCGGCTTCTTCGGTGAGCTTGGCCATGAACTCGTCTTTGATGGAGTCCTGGACATAGATGCGTTCGGTGGAGACGCAGACCTGGCCGCAGTTGCGGAGGGCGTTGTTGACGCCGAAGGCGGTGGCTTTGTCGAGGTCGGCGCCTTCGAGGACGATCATGGGATCTTTGGAACCGAGTTCGAGGATGAGTCGTTTGAGACCATTGGCGGCGGCGGCCATGATGTGTTGGCCGGCGTTCTTTGATCCAGTAAATGCGATCAGGTGAATATCGCCTGCGACGAGTGCTTTGCCTTGGTCGTCTTCGCCGTGGACGATCTGGAGGACGCCTTCAGGGAGGAACTGGTTGAGGATTTTGACATACTCATCGGAGATGAGCGGGGTCTGCTCTGATGGTTTGGTGATGACGGTGTTGCCTGCGATGAGGGCGGGGATGATGGTCCAGTGCGGCATGAGGAGCGGGAAGTTCCACGGGGTGATGGCGGCGCAGACGCCGTAGCCGTCGTAGTGGATGGTGGATTCGATGCCGTCGGATTTGAGGATCTCTGGTTGGACGGCTTTGGCGACTTCGTCGTTTTCCCAGTCCATGCGGGCGGCGCAGCCGTTGACTTCGCCGATGCCTTCGGCGGTGGGTTTGCCTTGCTCGAGTGAGAGGAGTTTACCGAGTTCTTCGGCTCGGTCGGCGATGATCTTGCCTGCGGGCTTGAGGATGTCGGCGCGTTGTTGGGGGGTCATGGCTTGCCATGCTGGGAGTGCGGCGTTTGCCTTGGCGATGATGCTGTCGATCTCTGCGACTGGGGTGATGGGTACGGAGCCGACGAGCTCGCCGGTGGAGGGGTTGTAGGAGTTGAGAACTGTTGTATCGGTGGGTGTTTTGGTGGTCATGGGGGATTGTAGGAGGGGAGGGTTAGATCAGTGGATGGAAAAAGAGAAGAAAGACCCTCACCCCGGCCCTCTCCCCGGGGGAGAGGGGGGAAGAGTGGTGTTAGGGGGTTTAGGGGCAGCCGGCGGTGAAGGCGGTGAGGAATGCGGCGATGTCGAAGAAGTCGTATTGGCCGTCGGCTGTGAAGTCGGCGATGGGGTCGCTATTTGAGAAGGCGGTGAGGAATGTAGCGATGTCGAAGAAGTCGTATGACTCGTCACCGTTTAGGTCGGCCGGGCAGTTTGGGGGGCAATCGCTGATGTCGATCATGGAGATGCCCAAGGACGAACCGAATAAATAGGCTGTGTTTTCAATAACCTGTAGATTGTGCGAGCCTCCATTGTTTCTGAACAAGCCCATTGGTTGTGGCGCGAATGGATTACTTACATCCAACACATAAACACCTCCAAATGCGAGTGAGTGATATGCGATCGAATCAACAACGGAAATCCTACCCCTTCCATTGGATTGGGGGGTTTGGGCAGAACTGATGATTGTGGGTGCTGCTGGGTTGCTCACATCGACAATATGAATGAAGCTGTTGGCAACGAGGTAGGCGGTCGTGCCGACAACGGTGACGTCTTTTAAATTGATACTGGAGACTGATCCGGTTAAAGTCGGTGCTGATGGATCACTCACATCGATAATATGTAAGTTGTGAGTATCGATTAGATAGGCTGTGGTGCCTACTGCATGTACTCCATGAGTAAAGTTGCCTGTTGAGAATGTACTGAGCAGAGTGGGTGCTGCAGGATTGCTCACATCGAAGATTTGGAGGCCAGAATCCCCATTGGCTAGATAGATCATGGTGCCTGCCTTCGATATTTCAGAGAAATATGAAACCGATATGTCGATTGAGCCAAGCGGTTGAGGTGATGAAGGGTCGCTCACATCGATAGTTTGGAAGCCAATATTTCCTAAGGCTATATATGCTATTCCATCTTCTGCCGTAATCTTTGCAGCACGACCCGAACTGCCAGCGTCGCCTGCGATGTATGTGCCTAGAGGTACAGGAGATGACGGATTGCTCAGGTCTGCAATATGAAGGCCGTTGTCATAGGCAATGTATGCGGTAGTGCCCACAATCGCCGCATCGAATATTGGGTCTGGTGCTTGATATGTGCCTAGTGAAGGTGATGGTGGCACATTGCTGACATCAAAGATTTGTAGTCCCTTGCTTTCGTTGGCCAAAAAGACATTTCCATTTTCGACCGAAATTCCTCTGATAGGCCCGGGATCAAAGTGTCCATTGATAAACACGGGTGCTGTTGGGTCGCTCACATCGATAATATCAAAGCCACTTTGAACTGCTACATACGCTCGAGTACCCACAATTTCAATATCATAGGCATACCGAAAGTCAATCCCGAAACCCGGATTTTCATGCGAACCGAGAAGTGTAGGGTTTTGTGGATCGCTTACATCAAGGATTTTCATGCCGTATTCATTTAGTGCTACATAGGCCAAGGTTCCGTCGATTGTCACGCTTCTGAAAGCGCCGAGAGTATTGTATGATCCGAGAAAAACAGGTGCTGCGGGATTGGTCATGTCAAATATACGGAGGCCTGCATTATACTCGGCAATATAGAGTGTGTGGTCTACAACTGTAATGTCTGAAACTTGCGAGTTAATGGTTCGAATGAGCATGGGTGATGTTGGGTCACTGATGTCGATGATCAGTACGCCAGTATCAGGATCACCAAGGTATGCGGTGGTGCCGCTGACGGCAATACTCAATGAGTTGCTATTTAAGTTGTAGGATCCAATTAGGGTGAGAGAAGTTGGGTCGCTGACATCGATGATCTGGAGTCCTTGTTCTTTGTCTGCGATATATGCGGTGGTGCCGATGACTTCGATTTTAGTAGCTCTGCCTGGTGTGTTGAAAAAGCCGATTCTGACGGGTGCGTCTGGATTGCTGACATCAAAAATTTGCAGGCCGTCATGATCAACAGCTGCATAAGCGAGTGTGCCGATGGTCTTTACGTCACGAAAAAAGCCGAGCGTATCGAATGATCCATTGGTATCTCTGAGAAGACACTGGACGCCGTCGGCTTTGGATTGGGGGGTTAGGAGGGTGGAGAGGGCGAGGAGGAGGGTGGGGAGGAGTTTGGTCGTCAGTTTGTGGATTGGGGTGGGGATCATAGGGGTGGCCTTGGAATTTATGGGTGTTGAATGTAATGTGTATCCTAGTTTACTTGAGGCTGGGGTTGGATGCAATGGTTGTTTTTGGGGATTTGTGGGGGTGTGTGTAGTTGATCGATGGGGGATTTGATGAGATTTTCTCTTTTTTAGTGGGGTCTAAACCCCTGGTCCAGTAACCTGTATGGTGAACACTCATGGGTACGGCGTCCGGAGAGGGATTTGGATGCTGTTGAACGAAATGTGAAAGGGACAGGAATGTACAGAGTTTCTAAAACAACGGCGGGTATTGGTCTGGGTGTATTGACAGCGGCATCGCTTGTTGCTCAGGCTGGGGTTGTGCATAGCTGGAGTACTCCGGTGAATGGGGACTGGAATGCTCCGTTGCTTTGGAATGGTGGTGTGGTTCCTGGGGACTTTGATGGGGCGTTGCTTGGACATGGGACGAAGTATGTGGTTTCGTTTACGGTGAGTGATGCGGTGGGGGCGTTGGATATTGCGAATCCGAATGCGCAGCTTAACATCCTCAACGCCATAACCCTCACCACCAACGGCACCTTACTCAACAACAATGGCTTCATCGTCGTCAACTCCAATGCAAGTGTTTCGGCTACAACGCTCAGGTTTGCATTCGATTCGGCCCTCGATGGCAACGGGTCAATCCTGCTGAACCAATCTGGCTCGAGAGCACGCATCCAAACGGATCCCGGCATGACCCTCACGCAGTCCGCTTCGCACCTTATCCAAGGACGAGGGCAGATCGAAGCGGCGATGGTCAACAACGGCACCATCCGTTCCAATGTCACCGGCGGAGAGATGCGTCTGATCACGAATCCAAAGACGAATAACTTGACTATGGAAGCCACAAACGGAGCCCGACTCGACATTGACTCAATCGCTGTTACCCAGGGGGTCAATGGTGTCATCCATGCGGGGGATGCCGGCTCGCTTGTTGAACTTAGAAGCACGACCATCACCGGCGGATCTCTCACCTCGGGTGTCGGGGCCCAGATTTCCGTTGCGGGTAACAGCACGCTCGATTCGGTGTTCACTGCGAGCGATACGAATGTTCTCAATGCCATCACGCTCACACTCGAAAACGCCTACACCAACAACGGCACACTTACCATCAACTCCAATGCGTCGGTCAGCGCTACAACGCTGCTTGTAAACGATTCGATGACCATCTTTGGGCCGGGCACGATCTTGCTCAATCAGAGTGCTTCCCGGGCGCGCATCCAGACTGGTCCCGGCGCGACGGTGACGATCCCATCGAACCAAACCGTCCATGGCCGAGGCCAGATCGAGGGGGCAATGGTCAATAACGGTCTGATCCAGTCGAACTTCAGTGGTGATGAGATGCGTCTGATCACCAACGACAAATCAAACACCGCCGTGATGGAAGCCATCAACAACGCGCACCTCGATATCGCAGGGATCACCGTTACTCAGAACCCCGGAGGCGTTATCAGAGCCGATGGCGCGGGTTCGCGCATTGAACTCGGGACCGCCACCATCATCGGCGGGGATCTTACCGCGATCAATGATGCGGACATTACCCTCACTGCAAGCAGTCTCATCGACGGCGTAGACATATCAGGGCCCCTCGATATTCCGAATGCATTGCAGCTTTCGGTTTCAAACTCCATTACCAGCGATGGCGTCATCACGGTGAACTCCAACGCCTCGGTCAGTGCTACAACGCTGTTCTTCAATGACTCCATGACGCTCGAAGGTACCGGATCGGTGCTGCTCAATAGCTCGGCTTCACGAGCACGAATTCAGGGTGCTCCCGCGACGATCCTGACCATTCCTTCAACCCAGTTTATCGAGGGGCGGGGGCAGATTGAGATCTCGGCCATCAATAATGGACTGATCCGATCCAACTTCCCTGGAGATGAGATTCGGTTGATCACGAATCCGAAGACCAATAACACCACTATGGAAGCCATCAACAACGCCCACCTCGATATCTCGGGGATCACCGTTACTCAGAACCCCGGTGGCGTCATTCGTGCCGACGGCGTTGGCTCTCGCATTGAACTCGGGGCCGCCACCATCATCGGCGGAGAACTTACCGCAATCAATGATGCCGACATTACACTCATTTCGAACAGCACCATTGATGGCGTAGACATCACTGGGCCCCTCGATATTCCAAACGCATTGCAGCTCTCAGTGTCAAACTCCGTGACCAACAACGGCGTCATTACCGTGAACTCGAATGTCTCGGTCAGTGCTACGACGCTGTTCTTCAACGACTCCATGACGCTTGAGGGTACCGGATCGGTGCTGCTCAATAGTTCAGGCTCACGCGCACGCATTCAGGGTGCCCCCGCGACAGTCCTGACCATTCCATCAACACAGCTCATCGAGGGCCGGGGACAGATTGAGGTCACAACCACAAATGAAGGCCTGATTCAATCTAACTTTGCTGGAGATGAGATCCGCTTGCTTGCAAACCCAAAGACGAACAACGCCACCATGGAAGCGGTCAATGGGGCACGCCTTGACATCTCGGGGATCACCGTCACCCAAGGGGCATTGGGTGAAACCAGGGCTGATGGAGTTGGGTCAAGGATTGAGCTCGAATCGAGTACAATCGCTGGCGGTAAACTTACATCTTCAAATGGGGCCGACATCAATGTACTCACATCGAGCACGCTCGATTTTGTCGATTTCTCGGGTGTCATCAATATTCCTAATGCCTCACAGCTTGGTGTTAAGTTCGGCACGCTCAATAATGGGCTCATCGTGGTCAACTCCAACGCGAGCGTTTCGGCGACTCAGCTGCTTTGGGAAGAGGAGATGATCATTGGTGGAGCGGGGACCATCCGGCTCAATAGCTTCAACTCCAGAGCGCGTCTTCTGGGCCTTGGCGGGATCAGTGGGGGGATCGGTTCCGAACAACGGCTCGAGGGCATCGGTCAGATTGCGATCGACCTCATCAACGATGGGACGATCGCGCCTGGGCTGAGTGTTGGGACGATGTTTGCGACGGAGCCGGTATTCTTTGCGGGAATCGCGAGCTTTGAGGCTGAGGTGAATAGCACGACGAGTGATCTGCTTGATAGTTCATCGACTGTTGAGCTGCACGGGACGCTGGATGTGTTGTTTGTTGATGGGTTCGCCCCGACGGGGTTCTGGGCTCGGACGATTATTGAGGGGTCTGATATCACCGGGGAGTTTGATGTGGTCAATGTGCCACCGGCTCCGGTTGGGTTTGTGACCAAGGTGCTTAATAATGGCGTTGAGTTGATCGTTGGGCAGACCTGTGCGGCGGATCTGACGCTTGATGGTGTGCTGGACTTCTTTGATATTTCATCGTTCCTGGCGGCGTTTACGGCGATGGATCCATCTGCTGATTTCACTGGGGATGGCCAGTTTGATTTCTTTGATATCTCGGCGTTCTTGAGCATATTCTCGGCGGGTTGCCCGTAATTTCAGGGATTGATTCTTTGGTGTGTGTTGGTTGAGGTCTGGGCTCGGCGGTGTTGTTGATTTTTATTGGCGATCATTGAGTTCAAGATGTGGAATTGATGTAGTGTTTGACCAATAATTGGGGTGGTTGAGTCGATCGTTGAGCGTCTCTTCATGGCATATGTGCCTGGACTGTTGAGCGTGGATCTCTACCAGAGAGGTTGGTTCGATGGGACGCTTGCAGAGTTCGTATGACAGTTGTGGATCCGCTTCGTCGCTGCTTGGGATGACGATCGGGCGGTGTCTTGATGATGTGGCTGACTCGTTTCCTGAGGTTGAGGCGTTGGTGAGTTTGCAGCAGGGGGTGCGGTTTACTTACCGGGAGCTCAATCAGGTTGTTGATCGGGCGGCGAAGGCTTTTTTGGCGCTCGGGATCGAGAAGGGGGACCGGGTTGCGATCTGGTCGACCAACAACTACGAGTGGGTGGTGGCGCAGTATGCGACGGCCAAAATCGGGGCGGTGCTTGTCAATATCAACCCGGCGTATCGGACGCATGAACTTGAGTATGCGCTGCGTGAATCGCGGAGCAAGGTGCTGATCCTGATCGAGTCGTTCCGGTCGTCGAACTATGTCGAGATGCTGTATGAGGTGTGTCCGGAGGTTCGGGATTGTGAACCGGGTCAGATTGATTCTTGGCGGTTCCCGCATCTGCGGGATGTTGTGTTCATCGGCTCAAAGGAGTATCCCGGGATGTTTACACGGCGGGCGTTTGCTGAGCTTGGTGATGATCTGCCAGACGAGATGCTTATCGAGCGGCGGGGGCAGCTTGATATCGATGACGAGATCAATATTCAGTACACCTCGGGGACGACGGGGTTCCCCAAGGGGGTGACGCTGAGCCACAACAATATCCTGAATAACGCGGCGATTTCTGCGGAGATCATGGGGCTCACGGAGAAGGACCGGCTCTGTGTTCCGGTGCCTTTTTATCATTGCTTCGGGATGGTGCTTGGGAATCTCGCTGCGATGACCATGGGGTCGACGCTGGTGATCCCTGGGGCTTCGTTTGATGCGGGGGAGACGCTTGGTGCTATTGAGAGCGAGCGATGTACAGCGTTGCATGGTGTGCCGACGATGTTTATTGCGGAACTTGGGCATAAGAAGTTCGGCAGTTTTGATCTGTCGTCATTGCGTACAGGGATTATGGCGGGGGCACCGTGTCCGGTGGAGGTGATGCGGGATGTGATCGAGCGGATGCATATGCGCGAGATTCTGATTGGGTACGGGCAGACGGAGGCTTCTCCTTTGACCAATATGACGCGTGCTGATGATCCGATCGAGCGTCGGGTTTCGACTGTGGGTCGGGTGCTGCCTTGGCAGGAACAGAAGATTATTGATCCTGTCAGTGGGCGGACCGTGGCGTGCAATACGGCTGGGGAGATTTGTTTCCGCGGGTACAACATCATGGCTGGCTATGACAATAACCCTGAGGCGACCGGTGAAGCGGTCGACGGTGGGGGGTGGTTGCACTCGGGTGATATCGGGGAGATGGATGAGGATGGGTATGTGAAGATCACTGGGCGGATCAAGGAGATGGTGATCCGGGGGGGCGAGAACCTGTATCCGCGTGAGATTGAGGAGTTTTTGCATACGCTTGAGATTGTGTATGATGTCGCGGTGGTTGGGGTGCCTGATGCGAAGTTTGGGGAAGAGCTTTGTGCTTGTATTCAGCTGCGGGATGGGGCGGCTCGTCCTGCGGAAGCGGATTTTCGGGATATGTGCAAGGGGAAGATCGCGCACTTTAAGATCCCGCGATACTGGATGGTTGTTGATGAGTTCCCGATGACGGTGACGGGGAAGGTTCAGAAGTTTAAGCTGCGTGAGCGGGTGCTTGAATCCCTTGGGTTTCCTGACGTCGGGGTGACTGAGACTGTTTCGAGTGTCTGATATGACTGGTTTTGTTTGTTGTTGAATTAAAAAACCCGCCGGAGAACCTGCGGGTTTTTATTTGTTCATATGGAACGGGCTGGTTTACCAGCTGCCGCGACCGCCGCCGCCGCCGCCTGAGCGACCGCCGCCACCGCCGCCGTAGCCGCCACCGCCGCCGCCGCCGTAACCACCACGGCCACCGCCGCCGCCACCACCGTAGCCACCACCACCGCCGCCGCCGCGTGGGCGTTCTTCGCGTGGGCGAGCTTCGTTGACGACGAGTGCACGACCGTCACAGTCTTGGCCGTTCAGTTTTTCGATTGCTTGGTGGCCAGCGTCTGCGTCAGCCATTTCTACGAAGCCGAAGCCACGTGAGCGGCCGGTTTCGCGGTCGCTCATGACCTTAGCTGATTGGACATCGCCAATCTGTGAGAAAAGTTCATTCAGTTCTTGATCGTTCATCGTGTAAGGGAGGTTCCCTACGTACAGGTTCAACATTGCAGTCTTCCAATTTGCCCGTGAGTTTTTTCAGATCGAGAGAGAGAGCCGGGCTTCTTCTTTTTCGACTGCAACGCCTCTTGGCGATGCTCGTAAGTCTAGACCCTACAAGGGGGAGGGCAAGAGAAGAAAAGGAAATGAAATTGGCCGAATTTGGGTGTGAGGGCGATTTCGGGTCATGGGACGGGGTGTTGCGGTGTTTCAGGGGCTGGGGGGCGATGCGGAGGGGTTTTCGGTTGGAGGGGAGGGACGATTATGAGGAGGCGACGGTGGGGAGTGTGGAGTCCTGGTAATTGGTGGCGATGGTGTGGGGTTGGAGTGTTAAAGGGTTGCTCTGTTATTGGGACATCGTGGCTATTCGATTCTTGGCTGAGGGTTTCTGGTTGTTGGGTTGGGTAGGGACTCGGTTGGGTGCACTGGGAGGTAGTGGTGGTGTGGAATGGGGCTTGATTGACCTGAGCTTGGGGTTATTGGTGGTTATATCAGTGAAATGAGGTTTGGATTTCTGGGCGTAGGCTGATTTGCAGGGGGTTGATTTGGGTTTGGGGTACTGATTGACAGGAGTTGTTGCCAATCTTAAAAGTGTTAGATTCGGCTCAAATCCGGGATATTTAGGACCGATACCAATCCTGAATGAACCAAAGGAAACACCATGAATTCTGAAGAAAAGTCGATTGACGCCTTACTCCATAGGCGGCGTGTCAGCACTTTGTTGTTGATTGCGGGCTGTGCTTTTGTGCCGATGGCATTTGCTGATGCAGAGCCTGCGCCGGAAACGGAGGTCACAGATGTGGGTTCTGAAGAAGTGGTGAGTGTGGAGGGGGTTGTTGTTGACGGGGATGCTGAGCCGAGCTTGTTTGGTGATGAGGATGTGTTGGATCCTGATGATGATCTGGAGTCTCTTGACTCGGCGCTAGATTTGATGTTTGAAGACTTTGATGTTGTGATTACAGCTGGGCGGAGCGCACAGCGCGTGAACCAGGCGGGGGCGGCGGTTTCGATCTTTACGGCTGAGGATATTCATTATTCTGGTGTGACCAATATTGCCGAGGCGCTCGAGTTTATTCCGGGGATGAATGTGACAAGGCTGGACCGGAACCGGTATGCGATCGGCGTGCGTGGGATGGGCGGGGAAGTGAACGATCGGACATTGTTCTTGCTTGATGGTCAGCAGATCGGCGGGCCTGTCGCTGGCGGGGCGGACTTCCAGCGGTTCTCGATTTTACCTGAGGATATCGAGCGGATCGAGGTTGTGCGTGGTCCCGGCGGTGCGGTTTGGGGGGCCAATGCGTTTAACGGGGTGGTGAATGTCATTCGGAAGGACCCGCGCGATCAGGGCGGGTTTATGTCATCAACGACGGTCAATGAGTTTGGCGATCATTCCGCGTATCTGCGGGTCGGCGCGGGGGATGAAAAGTTCGGGTGGAGGTTGAGCGCGCAGTATGATGATCTTGAGACATCCGAGGATGCGATCAATAACGATACGATCTTCTCGCGAGATTTTTCGAGGAATACTCGTGTCGATTGGCAGGCGGGGTACTCACTTGATGAATCTACGGAGATGGTGTTCGGGGTGTCGTTTGCCGACATCGAGCGGGGCGACTTTGAGTTTATTGGGTATCAGCCTGGGATGCTTGGTATTGAGCTTAATGAAGAGATTCAGTCGACGCGGTTTAACTTTAAACTGGATCATGAGATCGATTCAGAGTCATCGTTTATGGTGCAGGCGTACGGGTTGTATGAGGATGTGACGCGGCCATCTGTATGGCGGCATAACTCGTCGGATCTGAATGTAGATGCGCAGTATTCTTTTACACCGGCTGAGGACCATACGGCTTCGGTTGGGGCGTCGTTGCGATTCTCATTCTATGACTTTGATCTGCAGGACCCGTTCTTTTCCGTGCGGGAGCTGAGGGGCGAGGAGCAGTGGGCGGGGTTCTACTTTGTTGATCGCTGGCAGATTAATGATCGGGATTCGCTTGAGACCCAGGCGCGGGTGGACTGGTATTCGGGGACGCATACGGATTGGTCCGGAAGGCTGAGCTGGGTTCGGATGCTCGACGACGAGGGCGATCACACGCTCCGGTTCTCGATTGCCAAGGCGTTCCGCGCTCAGCAGGTTTCGATCCGGGAACTTGGGGCTGTGCGATCACCTTTGCCTTCTCCGCCGTTTTTGCCTGGATCGTTCGGATTCACGTTGTTCCCTGCGGGTGAGCTCGATAACGAGCAGATTTATTCTGGCGAGGTTGGTTATTACGGGCGGCTCTCTGATGAGGTGACGGTCCGAGTCGATGGGTTTTATAATCATTACGATGATTTGGTCGGTGTTCTTACTGTTCCTGACCCTACGGCTCAGGGATTGCTGACCAATACGCTTGCCAATGCATTTGGCGGAGAGGCGTACGGGTTTGAGGCGGAGATTACGCATACGACCGAGAAGCTCACGCTGTCGGGTTGGTATGGGTTTAATCACTTTGACTTTACGGATCGGCTTGACCCTGACCCCAATATCAGGGCGTACCGGCCGACCGAACATAATGCGGGGGCTCGGGCGCGTGTTCAGTTGATGGAAGATCACACGCTCTCGATGAACTACCGGTATACGGGTGAGGGGCAGCCTGATGGGTTTGGGGATGGGGATTGGCCGGAGCGGCACCGGGTTGATCTGACTTGGGCGATGGATGTGTTTGATGGTCGTGGAGAGATTATGTTCGGGGTCTCGGATGTGTTTGATGAGACCGACATCGTTGTTTCTCCGGTTGGGACACTGTTTGTGAATGCCTTTGAAACACCGGGCCGATCGATTTTCGGCAGAGTACAGATTGAGTTCTAAGAGATTGACGCTCAGTAGAGCAGAGAGTTATTGTGCATTTTAATCGTTTGAGACATTCTGGAGCAGGGCTAGGGGCACGCATCGCGATGATGCTTGCGTTGTGTCTGTGTGCGATGGATGCCTTTGGCGGGCCGAGGGCTTTGATCGTGCTGAGTTCAGGCTCGTCGCAGTTCCAGCAATGTGCAAGTAACGCGAGCAAGGTTCTTGGGCAGGTTGATGACATCGAGATTGTGATCAAGGAACTCTCAGATATTGTGCAATCGGATCTTGATTCACTCGGTGCTGGGGATGTGTGCTTGGTTGTGGGTGCCAAGGCTGCTGTTGGGATCGGGAGGAAGCTCGATCCAGAGATCCCGATGGTGTATGCGATGGTGTCGAATCCTGGGGGGCTTGGTCTTGAGAGTCGTGCCAATACTGTTGGGATTTCTGCGGATGTGTCGCCTGAGGATCAGTTTGCGATCATGAAGCAGGTATACGGCGGGGTCAAACGGGTTGGCGTGTTGTATTCATCCGGGTCATCACGATCTATGAAGATTCTTGATCAGGCTCGTCGTGAGCTCCCAGAGGGCTGGGTTCTTGAGGCGGTGGATATGGATGCGTATTCATCTGTTTCCATGGGTGTTGATGCTCTGATCAGGCTCAAGGTGGACTTTGTGTGGATGATTTCGGATCCCAAGGTGTATTCTGCGGCGACGGTTAAGACGCTCTTGATTGCATCGATTAAATACAAGCTCCGGGTGTTTGCGTTCTCGCCTCAGGTTGTGAAAGCGGGTGCGATTGTTGGTATCGGGGTTGACCCTGCTGAGCAAGGCGAGTGGGGCGGGTTGTTGTCTGTAGAGGTGGTCAAGAATGGGATGCAGTCGGCGCAGAGGAAGTCGGTTTCGATTCATGTCCCGGTTGCTCTGAACAAGATTGTGGCTGAGCGTATTGGTGTCGAGCTTTCAAAGACTCTGATTCAAGAAGCGGAGTATCTCTATGATTAACCGATTCTTGAACTTACAGGCTGGGGCTCCGACGCTGGGTCGGAAAGTGGTTGTGGGGGCACTGCTGATTGTGGTGGTTTGTGTGGGGTCTATGGCGGCTCTGAGCATTGTGCAGATGACGCGGTTTGCGTCACGCGAGAATGATAAGGCCGCGCAGGCTCAGATCGAGAGTATCGCTCTTGCGATCCAGCTTCCGATGAATGTTGGGGACTTTGCTGAGGTTCAGCGTGTTCTGGATTCGGTGTTCCAGGGTGATGAGAATCTGATCTCATGCATTGCGTATGACACCGAGGGAGCGGTCATTGCCAACGCGACGCATTGGGATCAGATCGGGAAAAAACAGTCCAGTCATCAAGCTGATGGGGTGCAGGCTTACGAGTTTAAGATTGAACAGATCGAGATGGACCTTGGGCTGGATCTCGGCGGGGGGCTTGGGTTTGATGATGTCGTCGAGGGCGAGTTTGGAGACGGGTTTGCAGAGATAGAAGAGCAGTTGGCTGCTGGGCCGAGCTGGGTCGGGCGGGTGGTGCTGAATCGGTCGATGGCGGGGATTGATCAGGCGCGGCAGGATCAGGTGTATTTGACGCTGACGGTCGGTGGGGTGATTAGTCTGGGGATTCTGGCGATCTGTTCGTTTATCGTCCGCAAGGAGCTTGTGCGGCTGGACATTCTTGTTCGGGCATCGGAGACGCTCTCGCTCGGTGATTACTCGCATGAGACCCCTGACCTTGGGGGTGATGAGATCGGGGATCTGGGGCGGGTGTTTGAACGGATGCGGGGTGCGGTGCGGGATCGTGGGCGTCAGCTCAATGAACTGAATGATTCGTTGCAAGGGATGGTTGAAGAGCGGACGCATGATCTTCGGATTGCTGTTGATGAGGCGATTTCGGCGAATCAATCGAAGACGGACTTCCTAGCCAATATGAGCCATGAGATCCGGACTCCTATGACGGCGATTTTGGGATATACCGATCTGCTGGCGACCGAGGAGATCCCGCGTGGCGAGCGGGATGAGCATGTGCGGACGATCCAACGGAATGGTAATTTCTTGCTCTCAATAATCAATGACATTCTTGATATCTCGAAGGTTGAGGCGGGGAAGATGAACATCGAGCGGATCGAGACTGAGACTGCGGTGCTCATCGAAGAAGTGATGTCGCTGATGAGGGTGCGGTCGCATTCTAAGGGAATTGATCTGAAGCTCCGGTATGACTCTAAGATTCCCGCCCTGGCTCAGATTGATCCGCTTCGGACACGGCAGATTCTGACTAATCTTGTTGGTAATGCGATCAAGTTTACTGAGCATGGGGCCGTCGAGTTGGTCGTTGGGTGCGATGCGCTTGATGGATCCGTCGAGGCTCCGCTTTGGATTGAGGTTCGTGATACCGGGATCGGGATGACGGAGGAGCAGATGGCCAACTTGTTCCAGGCGTTCCACCAGGCTGATTCGACGATGGCACGGAAGCACGGGGGGACCGGGCTTGGGTTGTGTATTTCCAAGTCGCTGGCGGAGCTTCAGGGTGGGAGCATTTCGGTGGAGTCTGTATATAACGAGGGCTCGGTTTTCAAGGTCCGGATTGATCCTCGTGTTGATGAGGGGGCGGGGATGGTAACGTATTGCCCGCTCAACATTGTGAAGGAGCAGGCCGATGAGGTTGCAGAAATTGCGGCAAGTTTGCAGACTGTAGCTGTTCGTACGCTTGATGGTGTGCGGGTGCTGCTTGCTGAGGACGGGCCTGATAATCAGAAGTTGATTTCGCATGTTCTTAAGAAGGCGGGGGCGATTGTGACAATCGCTGAGAACGGGAAAATTGCGATCGACATGTATCATGCGAGCAAGGGCGGTGGGGAGCCGTTCCATCTGATATTGATGGACATGCAGATGCCCGAGATGGATGGGTATACGGCGACCGGGCTGTTGAGGGCGCAGGGTGAAACAATTCCGATTGTTGCGCTGACGGCTCATGCGATGAGCGGGGACCGGGAGCGGTGCATTGATGCTGGGTGCGATGACTACGCGACCAAGCCGATCAATCGCAAGGAGTTGATATCAATGTGCGAGGGATGGGCGAGCGGCGAGCGGCGTAAGTCGGCCTGATTTCTTTTACGAGAGTTTGATCGAGCGTTAGCGGAGGCGGACCTTACCTGTGCCTTTGGTGATTTTTCCGAGGGTGTAGACGGTTTCGCCTGCTTTCTCAAGCTTCTTTTTGACGGCTTGGGCGAAGGTGGGGCGGACGATGAGGCAGTAGCCTACACCCATATTGAAGACCTTGCGCATTTCTGCGTCGTCGATGCCGCCTTGGGACTGGAGGAAGTCGAAGATGGGCGGGGTGTCCCATGAGCCTTTTTTAATCGAGGCGTCGACATTCTTTGGGAGTGCTCGGTTGAGGTTGCCTTCGAGTCCGCCTCCGGTGATGTGGGCCATCCCTGAGACTACTTTTTTGACCTTGTAGGAGCGCAAGAGTTTGACGATGGGGTCGGCGTAGATTCTTGTTGGGGTGAGGAGGATGTCGCCTAGGGTTTGGGTTGGGTCGAGTTCTGGGTAGACCTTGTTGAGTTTGAGTTTGGCGTGTTTGATGACGCTGCGGACGAGGGAGTAGCCGTTGGAGTGGACTCCTGAGCTTGCGAGTCCGAGGACGACATCTCCGGATTCGACGCGCATGGGGTCTGTAGCTCTTTTGAGTTCGACGACTCCGACGGAGAATCCGGCGAGGTCGTAGTCGCCTGGTTTGTAGAGGTCGTTCATTTCAGCGGTTTCGCCTCCGATGAGTGCGCAGCCGGCTTGTTGGCATCCGTCGGATATGCCACGGACGAGGTCGTGGAGGATGTCCTGGTCTACGGAGTGGACGGCGATGTAGTCGAGGAAGAGGAGGGGCTCGGCGCCTTGGACGATGAGGTCGTTGACATTCATGGCGACGAGGTCGATGCCAACGGTGTCGTGTTTGTTCATTTCAATGGCGAGGTGGACCTTGGTGCCAACGCCGTCAGCGCAGGCGACGAGGACGGGGTCTGTGAAGTTATGTTTGAAGAGTTGTTCGTTGTAATCGAGGCGGAGGAGGCCTGCGAAGCCGCCGGGGTTATCGATGACGCGCTGGCCGTGGGTGCGGCGGAGGAGGGACCCGATGGACCCGACGAACTTGTCTCCGGCGTCGATATTGACACCTGATTTGGCGTAGGTCAGTCCACGGGGCTTGCTCGGGGGTTTTTTAGTCGAGGTGGGCATGTTATAGGGTATGCAATTGGGTGGGGAGCGGGGCATTTTCAGTGTGGTTGGCTATGCTCATTGCTCAGTTTGGTCGTATAATCCGGCGACCAATCCAGTACTTACCGCTTCGAGGAGCCGACATGCCAGAATCTCATTTCTTTACTTCCGAATCCGTCTCTATGGGGCACCCTGATAAGGTGGCCGACCAGATTTCTGATGCGATCCTCGATGCGATGCTTGAGAAAGATCCGCATTCACGGGTTGCTGTCGAGACGATGGTGTCTACCGGGATGGCGATTATCGCTGGCGAGGTGACCACCTCGGCGTATGTTGATATTCCTGGGATCACGCGGGATGTCATCCGCGAGATCGGGTACAACGACGGGGACATGCGGTTTGATGCCGAGTCGTGTGCGGTGCTGGTTTCGATTAACCAGCAGTCGCCTGATATCGCGATGGGCGTGAACAAAGAGGGTGCGGGGGATCAGGGGATGATGTTCGGGTTTGCTTGTAAGGAAACCGAAGAACTCATGCCGCTGCCGATTATGCTGAGCCACAAGCTTGTTGGGCGTCAGGCGATGGTTCGGCGGGATGACATCATCCCAGGACTCCGCCCAGATGCCAAAAGCCAGGTCACCGTTGAGTATGACGGCGGCAAACCGGTGCGTGTAGACACCGTTGTGATCTCAACGCAGCACGACAAGACCTGGAATGATCGCCAGGACGAGCTCCGCAATCAGGTCATCGACCACATCATCAAACCGGTTCTCGGCAAGCACTGGAATCCTGGGATCACTGTGCATGTGAACCCTACGGGTCGCTTCGAGCTTGGCGGGCCTCACGGCGATGCGGGCTTGACGGGGCGGAAGATTATTGTTGATACTTACGGCGGGCGTGGTCGTCACGGCGGCGGGGCCTTCTCTGGGAAGGATCCGACCAAGGTTGACCGTTCGGCGGCGTACATGGCTCGGTATATTGCCAAGAACATTGTTGCTGCGGATCTGGCTGATGAGTGCGAGATTCAGCTTTCGTACGCGATCGGTGTTGCTGAGCCTACGAGTGTGCACGTGGATACCTTTGGGACTGCCAAGGTATGCGAGGATGCGATTGCTAAGGCCGTGCGTGAGGTGTTCCCTCTTACACCGCGTGGGATTATCGACTCGCTGAATCTTCGGAAGCCGATCTACCGCAAGTCTGCTCGTCACGGGCACTTTGGGCGGACGGCTGTTGAGAAGAACGGGCAGTCGTTCTTCACATGGGAGAAGACCGACAAGGCTGAGGCTTTGAAGGAAGCTGTCAAGTCGGCGGGTGCTTGCACCGCTTGAGTTGGTCAGTAGCGGGCTTCTAGTGATAGAGGCCGTGCTCGAAAATATATGATTGAACACCCGGATCGAGGCCTTCGATCCGGGTGTTTTTTTGTCGGCTGGCTATTTGCCGGTTAGATGCGAGTTGGTTGCGGATTGAGGTTGATGACCATGGGACCATCGAGAGGGTGAGGTAGGAGGTTCGCCAGTGGGCAAGTTCTTCGGGGGTCCAGATGTTTAGTTTGTCGAGTGATTGGATGAGGGTGTCGATATCGCTTGCGTCATCTCGCATCATGACGACTGCGGATTTCCAGTACTCGGAATAGCGGTGCCAGCGGTGCATTGAGAGGGCTTGGTCGGCGCCGATGAGGAAGCGGTTGTTTGCGTTTGGCTGGAGTTGGTTGGCGATGGCCCAGGTGTCGGCCCAGTAGCTTGGCTCTCCCGTATTGAGCGGGGCGTCTTGGAGTTCCTGTTCCCAGATGGTCCATGGATTGGCGAGGTCTTTGAGGGCGAGATTGAGCATCGCGAGGCGGTGGTGGTCTGCGGTGGGGGCGATGTCCTTGTGCGGCGAGCGGGCGGCGGGGACATAGATGAGTCGGCATGAGTCTGCGGGGAGATCGAGTTGTTGTTCGAGTGCATGGGCGGCTTGGGCCGGGAGCGAGGCGTGCCCGAGATGGGGAGGATCGAAGGATCCCCCAAAGTAAAGATTTGTCGCGTGAGTCCCATCGAGTTTGATCGGATGGGAGTTGCGTTGAATTTGAGGGGGTTGAGTCACGAGTGATTGTTGGGGGCGGTGGGGCCTTGGGAGGGGGTTTGGGGTATAATCCCTGCCGGCTTTTGTTAGATTGGCTCTATTGGTTTACTGATGGGGATCGTCTGATGGGGCCGGCGCGTTGGCCCCATCGTCTAGCCTGGTCCAGGACACCAGGTTCTCATCCTGGGAACGCGGGTTCAAATCCCGCTGGGGTCACTTTGATGAACGCCCGGAGTTTCGACTCTGGGCGTTTATTCTTTTGCGGAATCGTTTCTATCTGATTCGATTGTTTCGACGACCTTTCGGACGACGTCGTGGTCGAAGCCGCGCCTTGCGAGTCTTCCGACGAGGCGGCGTTTGCGGACTTCGGGTTCGAGTGTTGAGGTGATTGAGCGGTCGAATCGTTGACCGAGTTTGAGGGCGTCTTCGTAGGGGTTGGTGTCTTGGAGTTGCTCGTTGAGGGTTTCGGTGATGGTTTCTCGATCGATGCCTTTGAGGCGGAGCTTGGCTTCGATGAAACGGCGGCCTGCGGGTTTGGCGCGGATGATGGAGCGGGCGGCCATCGCGGCGTACTCGGTGTCGTTCAGGAGTCCGAGTTCCAGTAAACGATTGACGGCCCAGTCGATGGCTTCGGGATCGTTGCCTTTGCGGCGGAGGGATTGCTTGAGTTCGAAGGCTGATTTGGCGCGGGCGCCGAGCATGCGTGCTGCGGAGAGGTAGGCGCGGGAGCGGGTGAGTTCGGTATGGAGGGCCTGGCTGAGTTCTTCGGTCCATGCGTCGTCGATGGCGAGGCGGTGCTTGGCTTTGGTGGAAAAGTTGATGCGGCCCATGAGGCATTTGTTGACGCGGACGGTGAGTTGGTCGGGCTGGTCTGAGCAGGGGCGGAGGGACGTGATGGCTGCGGAGCCGTCGGTGGGAATCTCGGAGGGGGTTGGCTTCCTAGTTCTATAGGAGCCGCGGTTGTATTGACTGTTTGCTCGTGGGGCGGGTGTCATGCCAGCATTGTACGGTATGACTTGATCTCGCTGATGCCTTTGGAGTCTTTTGTGTGTATGGCGGCTTCGAGCCCGTGATCGAGGACGATTTTGGCTTCTTCAATGCGGTTGAGGGCTTCGAGCGAGCGGGCCATATGGAAGTATGCGTAGCAGCAGTCGGCGTCGGCTTCGATTGTTTTTTCGAAGAATGTAACCGCTTCTTTGTGCTCTTTTTCTTTGGCGTGATCGGTCGCCATCGCGTAGAGCATGAAGGGATCGTTGGGCTCTAGATCGAGGAGTCTTTGTATTTGCGCACGCGTCGGCATGCACACACATTACTCTATTTTTATACGAGTTCAACAGCACGCCCAAGAAAACCATATTGAGGATTTCGGACTCGTTTATGCGTGTAATACTTACGGATTTCGGAGTCGTTTATAAACTAGAAAGCTGTTCTGCTACTTTGAGTAGTCGAAGACGCCTTGTCCTGTTTTGTTTCCGAGTCTGCCTGCGGTGACGAGTTGTTTGAGGAGCGGGCACGCGAGGTAGCGTGGGTTATTCAAGCCTTCGGCCATGACTTCCATGATGTGCTGGCAGGTGTCGAGGCCGATGAAGTCGGCGAGGCGGAGTGGTCCCATCGGGTGTGCCATGCCGAGCTTCATGATTTCGTCGATGTGCTCTGGTTCTGCGACGCCTTCCATCCAAGCGTAGAACGCTTCGTTGATCATGGGCATGAGGATTCGGTTTGAGACGAATCCGGCGCGGTCGTTTGCGGGGACGGCGACTTTGCCCATTGCTGCGGAGAGCGCGAGGGTGCGGTCTGTGGTTTCTTGGGAGGTTGCGAGGCCGTTGATGACTTCGACGAGTTTCATGATCGGTACTGGGTTGAAGAAGTGCATGCCGATGAAGCGGTCTGCGGCGTCGCCTACTGATGTGGCGATGTCGGTGATGGAGATTGATGAGGTGTTGGTGGCGAGGATCTGGTTGCCTGTGAATCTTGTGGCGAGGTCGGTGAAGATTTTCTTTTTGACATCGGCGTTTTCGACGACGGCTTCGATGACGATGTCGGAGGGATCGAGGGCTTCGATTGATGAGGCGTAGGTGATGTTGGCCAGTGCTGCGGTTGCTTCGTCTTGGGTCATGCGTTCTTTTTGGACGGCGCGGGCGAGGAGTTTTTCGTGGAGGGATTTACATTTGGTGAGGGCGTCGTCTGAGAGGTCGTAGACGACGGTTTTGAAGCCGTTGACGGCTCCGATTTGGGCGATGCCACCCCCCATTTGTCCTGAGCCGATGATTCCGATGGTGTTGATTCCGTGGTCGATGGTCATGTGGTGCTCCTGGGTGGATTTTGGGGTAAATGTGGGACTGAGAGCATAGCCCGCGAGTTGTTAAAATGGGGCCTGATAGGGTGTTGCGGGTGCTTGATTGGCCGAAGATGAGGCTATGATCTCAACCGCGCCCTCCAAAGTGAGGACCTTCCAAAATAAGGATTACGGCACGGGTAAACCACACCAAACACTGGAGCAATTACGATGGAAACCACACTTATTATCCTCAAGCCAGATGCTGTTCAACGCGGGCTTATGGGCAAGATCATCACCCGTTTCGAAGAAAAGGGCCTGGCTGTTGTCGGGATGAAGATGATGACTATCTCGCAGGAACTCGCTGGTACGCACTACAGCGACCACAAGGGCAAGCCTTTTTACGACGGACTCGTCGGTTTCATGACCTCCTCACCGGTTTGTGTTCTCGCAATCCGTGGCGTAGGTGCGATCGCGATTGCACGCTCCATGATGGGTGCGACCTTCGGCTCCAAGGCTGATGCGGGCACTATCCGTGGTGACTTCGGTGTTTCGAACTCATTCAACCTGATTCACGGGTCGGATTCACCTGAAGCAGCCGCCAAAGAAATCGGCTTGTTCTTCGGTGAGGGTGATATCCAGGATCTGGATCGTGCGATCGAGGGCTGGGTCTACGACATGTCCGGCTGCGATCCTGAATAAGGGTCCGGGAACGTGTATCAGACAGAAATATGAACCCCGACCAAGTGTCGGGGTTTTTTATGCTTGCATTGTCTCTTGTGATGTGATAGATTTGGCGTTTTATGGGCCAACATTGTATTTTTGGACTAATTGTATGGTGAGAGGATCAACCGTGAATTTGATAAACTGGACGAATAGTGCGGCTTTGGGTTTGCTGGCGGTGGGCACAATGGGCGTACAGGGGCAGGATAATACTGTCGAGTGGGATCTGCTCAGCCATGAGGTTCAGCAGGACCTTCGTCCGCTGGTTCCGATGAGTGGGGAATCCTTTGATGCACAGCTGCTTGCGAAGAGCGGCGACCTGACGGGGGCGCGAGTTGGGTACTGGGTGGACGGTTCGTTCATCGGGTGGGTCGATGCGTCCAACGCGGGTGCGTTGGGTCCTAAGGATATATGGTGGGCGAGTCTGCCGAGTACGGCAGGGACAAATGTTGAGTATGTCTTCGAGGTCACCGATGGCTCAGACACGGACTTTGTTGGATCCAATGGCCCAACTGAGACGCTTCCCGGGGATCGCTTCGCGGTGAATTTCAATACGCTTGAGCATGCGCGGTTGGGGGCTACCCCTGTTGTTGGTGGAACGGTCTTTCGTGTGTGGTCGCCGACCCGCACGAGCGTACAGGTTCGCGGCGAGTTTAACGGCTGGGCGGTGGGCGACGCATTAACGAAGGTCGGGGAAGACTTTATTGGCTTTGTCTCTGGGGCGAGTGTCGGGGACATGTACAAGTTCTACTTCAACAACAGCCACTGGAATACAGATCCTCATGCTTCGGCGCTTGTGCCTGGCGACAATTTTAACGCGTTGATCTCCGATCCATTCGCTTATCAGTGGCAGCACGATGACTTTGTCGCCCCGGCGCTTGATGAATGGATTGTGTATCAGCTCCATGTCGGGAGCTTTGCGGGACGGAATGATCCTGTTGGGCCGACGGGCAATCCCAGCGGGTACCGCGATGTGGGTGACCGGGCGGGTCATCTTGGGGAGTTGGGTGTCAATGTTGTGATGCTCAACCCGATTAACGAGTTTCCGGGGAGCCACTCTGGTGGATACAACCCGGTCTCTGTGTTCGCTTGGGAGGATGCGCTGGGTACGCCAGATGATCTGAAGTACATGATCGATGAGCTGCACGGGCAGGGCATTGCGGTTGTGCTTGATGTTGTTTGGAACCATGTTTCGCCGAGCGACAACTTCCTTTGGAACTACGACGGGACGCAGCTCTACTTTGATAACATCGCTCAGGATACGCCTTGGGGTGCTCAGGCGGACTTTGACAAGCAGGGGGTGTTTGATTACTACATGGACTCGGTGCACCATGTCATGGGCGAGTTCCGCATGGACGGGTACCGGCAGGACGCGGTGATGGCGATGACGGATTCTGGTTGGACTTCGCAATGGAGCTCTGGTCAGAACCTGGTTCGTGAGATGAACAGGCTCATCAATCGTCGGTACACCGATGCGCAGGCGATCGCTGAGATCTATATCGATAACATCTGGGTCCAGACTGGGATCGAGTTTGATACTCAGTATCACAACAGCTTTAAGAACTCGATGCGGGATGCGATCTTTGGAGCATCGTTCGGGAGTCCGAACATCGCTGGGGTTGCGGCGGCGCTCGATGGAACGGGCGGCGTGAGCGGCACGCAGGTCTTTAACTACTTTGAGCTCCACGATGACGCTTGGCCTCTCAATGGGCATGAGCGTGCTGTGCGTGCGATCGATCCGACATTCCCCAACGACGATAACTTTGCGCGGGGCAGAACCACGCTGGCCAACACGCTCACGCTGCTGAGCAAGGGTGTTCCCGGGATTCTTCAGGGCACCGAGTGGCTTGAGAATGATGGGTGGGAAGAGAGCAAGATCGATTGGTCACACAAGACGACCTACAGCGGCGTCTTTAACATGTACCGTGATGTCATTGGCCTCCGTTCTGCAGAGTCTGCGTTGCGGGCAAACCAGAACACATGGGTCTATCACACCAACAACAGTTCCGATGTATTGGCGATGGAGCGATGGGAAGAGGGCGGGGACAGCTTTGTGATTGTTGCCAACTTCTCGAACAACGATCAGTCCGGCTATCGCATCGGGATCCCGCGTGACGGGACCTGGGGCGTGGAACTCAATACGCAGGATTTGGTGTACAACGGATCGGGCTTCGGGATTTCGGGGACCTTTGAGCCTGAGGCGATCGCTAACGGCCCGCATGCCCAGTCGATGGCGATGGATATCCCGGCGATGGGGGTGCTGATCCTTCGGCACCAGCCTGCGGCTGCGTGTGTTGCGGACTTCACCGGCGACGGGGCGTTGGATTTCTTTGATATCTCTGCGTTCCTCTCGGCCTTTAGCAGCGGGGCGATTGAAGCGGACATCAACGGAGATGGTTCGCATGACTTCTTTGATATCTCTGCGTTCCTGGCCTTGTTTGCTGCCGGCTGCCCTTAATGGGCTTGTGACTGGCGGGCTCATCGGAATATCTGAATAAAAAACAACCCGTCATTGGACGGGTTTTTTATTGCTGGATTGAGTGAGTGGCTGCGTTTAGCTTGAGACAGCGGGGGCGATCTTTGCGATGACGCCGGTTTCGTAGCCTTCTTCGGATTCGATAACGATCTGGTCTGCGATTTCGCGGCGATGGATCTCTACATCTCTTGGGAAATCAAACGCTACGCGGACGCGTTCGCCTTTGACTGAGGCGATCCGTACAACCCCGATGGGGTTTTTTGGGTCACCGATCACAACTTCTTCGCCCTCTCGTCGGGTAATGACAAGCATCCTTGGCTCCAATCCTCGCCGGCTTCGTTGCCGGGCAATGGTGATAGTATACCGGTGTGTTGGATTCTCAACAAGGGAAAAGGCCCCAACCTTCTGATATATCACCAATTACGCTCTGTTGCCCACAAACGACCCACAATCGTTCCAGAACGGCTCAGGAGACGGCATCGACTCTGAGAACCTCTGGGATCCGCTCGCGGAGAGTCCGCTCGATACCGATCCTCAGGGTCATATCTGAGGAGGGGCACCCGACGCATGCGCCGTGCATTCGGATCTTGACGATTCCGTCTGGAGTGACTTCTACGAGTTCGATATCGCCGCCGTCGGATTGGACGGCGGGGCGGATGAGGTCGATGACTTCTCGAACCCGTTCATTCAATGAGTTTGAAAGCGGTTTGGTGGCCATGGGAGATGATAGCCCTGAGTCCTGATCGGATGGACGAGTTGCGGACTGATTGGTGGGGATTTGCGTGGTGTGGGGTGTGCATGGGTGTCAAATTTGTTTGGGTATTGCATAGACTGGTCCATGACCCAAACCCGCATTTTTCTGCTGATCGTGTGCTCTGTTTCGATGATACTCGCTGTTTCTGGTTTGACTGGATGTTCGGCGGGGTCTCAGTACAAGCCTACGGGGAATCCGATTCTTGATGTTCGGAATCCGAACCTGCTTGAGCGGGATCGTGTTGTGGCTGCCGAGCAGGCGTGGGGGGAGGTCGTTTCTGGGGTTCGGGTTCGGGAGCGGACGCGGCAGGCCCTCAAAAATCTTGCGTGGTCATCGTCGACTTCACCTGACCTGCGGTACACCACGCTGGACTTGTTGATGTCGGACACCTCTCCAGAAGGGGATGCTGATTCGGCTCGGATGGCGAGGTTGATTCTTCCGACTGAAGAGGACCGGCAGGCGGTTCGGATTATTTTGCAGCACGCGATCCGCGCCAAGTGGCAGGGGCTGATGCCTGCGATCGTTCGGAGCTATGCGCGGGTGGCGCCTGGGTATCCCGACGAGGAACGGATGGAGCGGAAGGCGATCGAGGCGTTGTCGCCAGGGCAGCCTTTAGAGACTGTTGTGTTTGAGGTGTTTCTTGATCCATTGAAGGGGGCTTCGAATCGTGAGGAGCGGTCGATCCTACGGGTTGCGGATCGGACACGGGACGACGCGTGGGGGCTGCTTGCGAGGCTCGACAAGGACGGCTCGAAACGTAAGGCGTTGCTTGAATCGGATATTGATCTTTCGACAAGCGATGCGGGGACTCGGCAGACGCTGTCGGACCTGCAGGTGTTGTGGACCGACTTTGGGATCCTGCCTGATCAGGCGATGGAGTTGTCGTGGTTGCGTCAGCTGCGTCATTCGAATGATGACAACTGGGCGGCGAGCAATGTAGTGTGGTGGGAGGCGTCTCGGTCGGTGGTTGCTGCGTTGGGCAGCGGTCAGCGTGAGGGGCTTGAGCTGAGGAATCTTGAGGCGATCCGCTGGGCGGAGACGAATCAGCCTGAGTGGCTCAGGATGAACCGAGAGGGGTTGATTGAGTTGCTTGGGGATCGGCTGGCAAAGCGGACGCATATCAAACGGAAGGCCGACAAAGGGGATCAGCCTCGGCGGGAGCGGCTGAGTGATTGGGAGTCTGTGCTATCTTGGGGTGATTTGATGACGATTCTTGTGGTGGATGTGGCGATCCGTTCAGAGTTGGTGAATGAGAAACTGTATATTCAGCGTCGGCTTGATAAGAAGGACAGCAAGACGGAGTATGGGGGGATTCTCGATGTTGACCCTAAGACGGATTTGCATCGGGCGATTTTGTTTCGGCCTCGGGCGCGGGACCGGGTGAGTGATGAGCGGTTTGTTGCTTCTGAGGACATGTTCCGGTTCTCGGATCGGGCGCTTGCTCATTACCACTTCCATGCCAATGAGCGGAACAACGAGAAATATGCCGGTCCTTCGTATGCTGACTTTATCAATGCGGAGACTTCGGGCCGGACTTCGGTGGTGATTACATCGCTTAAGGATGACGAGTTGAATGTGGATCTGTATCAGCCTGATGGGGTGGTGATTGATCTTGGGATTATCAGGCCGGTGTCTAAGTAGGCTGGTTTACGGGCCCGGGGGGTGTTTCCGATCGGTGGTCGGCTTTGAGCTTCTTTGCGCATAGAATCTCGTCCTGTTCCGTTTCCCTATAGGTACGAAGGATGTAGATATGGCCCAGCAGCTTGGTTCGGCGACCAGTGAGTTTGAGAAGATGGATCGGTGTGGTGATCTTGATCATCGGCCACGGGTGTTGCTCGGGAAGATGGGGCTCGATGGGCATGACCGGGGGGTGAAGGTGATTGCTCGGGCGCTTCGGGATTCTGGGGTGCATGTGATTTATTCTGGGCTGTGGCAGACTCCTGCGTCGCTTGCGATCTCTGCACGTGACGAGGATGTGGATGTGATCGCTGCGTCGATGATGTCCAACTCGCATTTGGTGCTTGGCAAGAACCTGATTCAGGGGCTTAAGGATGTTGGGCGGAGTGATATCCCGGTGTTGATGGGGGGGATTCTGCCTGCGGAGGATGTTGAGAAGCTCAAGGCGATGGGGGTGCAGGAATGTTTCCCGACGGGGACGGGGCTGATTGATATTGTCAATGCGGTGCGGGCTGATGTGCGGGCGCAAGACCACGAGGTGCCTTCTGGTCATGGTTCGGCGCAGCTGGCGCGGGATATCTCATTGATGCACGACGAGAAGGCGATGCGTCCTGATG
>Ga0209344_10001310_pt1 | contig 33260 bp, 30 predicted proteins | sample Cruoilmetagenom6_FD_187293 | JGI IMG/M metagenome (GOLD analysis project Ga0209344, IMG submission 187293) | Oil polluted marine microbial communities from Coal Oil Point, Santa Barbara, California, USA - Santa Barbara Oil Seep Sample 6 (SPAdes)... | ecosystem: Environmental > Aquatic > Marine...
CGACCACCCGCCACTTCGAGGGTTTCATCCACATAGGCCACGCTGCGTTTTTCTTTCGGCACGAAGTCTTCGCGCTTAACAGTACGCATGGCAGCAATAATACGCTCGTCGTTTACACGGTTCGGGCGCAGTTGAGATTCAATCATTGAATTGCGGGCAGTGGTCATATCAGTCACGAGACAAATCCTATTTAACAAAACGGTTAACGTTACAAAGTTATTTTCGACTTTATAAGCCTCAAAAGCGAAAGACACAATGGCTTTTCTCGCAAGTTTAGTGGCTAATTTCAGCTTTCTTGTAAATTAAACATTTCCTTCATCTATTACTACGCGACCAAATGCCTCATCCCTTCGAAAAAATAACTAAATTCACTTTTGAGAATTTAAGAGATTGCAGAAAAGAAAGGCCTTTGCTATAGGCTACGGCACACCATATGAGGCGCGGTGGCGGAGTGGTGACGCAGCGGATTGCAAATCCGTGTACACGAGTTCGATTCTCGTCCGCGCCTCCACTTTCAATAAATTTGGCACATCCTCAATTCGATCTCTTTTTTGTCCGCTCACAATAGTTCACAGGACACATTGCTCAAGACTGCTCTCGTCGGCACCTCCAACAAACACACTATCCAGTATTAAAGCGTGCAATTCCCCTTCCCAGTATTACTTCATGGTTATTTTGGCATTGTAGCTATCTTTGCTCAGCAAAAGAAAAGCACGATCTCCTTAAAAAGGTATCTTATGAAAAAAAACACAAGATAAGGCTTGGCAGACGATTTTTTTTTGATATAAGAGGCCTCGCTTCAACAGATACGAAGCATGAGTGATGTTCCGCTTTAGCTCAGTTGGTAGAGCAAATGACTGTTAATCATTGGGTCGCTGGTTCGAGTCCAGCAAGCGGAGCCAATTTAGAAAGGTTCGACTTAACGGTCGAGCCTTTCGTCGTTTAATAACTCATGTTCACTCGATTGATTAGATTCTTTCTGCTCATATTCAAGCGATGCCTCAAGAGGCTGAAGTACTTTCTCAGAATATATCCCAATAGCATCACTCATGACGGCTGACGAAATAATGAAAATTATAGCTGCAGTAATTAAGCGCCAATTTGCAGCTTTTGGCATATTATTAGACTGTCTTCTTGCAGCCATATGAATGAATCCACCACCAACAGCGAAAAGATAGCCGCCAAAAACCAATTTGAACCACACTAAATTCATAAAGTCAGAGCTATCACCATTTAAATTTGCCAATGCGGTAAATGTTATGCCACCCCCTGTGGCTATAGCAGCCACAGCTATTTTAAATAAGCTATCTGATAAATTCATGCTTTAACTCTCCTCATTTTCTTTCATAAGCCTATACCAAAATTTCATATACCTATACCCAAAAGCCCTCTTGTTAAATTACTAAAAAGCCTTAGTCTCTTAATCAGGGAATTTATATAAGGGGTAATAGAGATGTCACAAGATACAACTAGCTTTATGCAAAAATATTGGTTCGACGTAGCGCTGTGGAAACGCATTTTAACAGCACTCGTGCTCGGCGTTATCGCCGGCAGCCTACTGGGCTCTGGTGCTGAAAGTATCCAGTGGATGGGCACAATTTTTGTCCGCCTCATTCGCATGATAATTGTCCCCTTGGTGTTTGTGACCTTGGTCTCTGGCGTCGTAGCAATGGGCGATCCGAAAAAGCTTGGCTCCATCGGCTTTAAAACCATGGCGCTCTATATTGGCACGACAGCTGTTGCCATTATCATTGGCCTTGTGCTGGCTACCATAATCCAACCTGGTATCGGCGTAGACATGATGGGTGCAGACCCTCAGCCGATTAAAGCAGCAATACCATTAAGTGAACGCTTGATTGGCATTATCCCTAAAAATCCCTTTGAAGCCTTCGCAACCACAAATATTTTAGCAGTGATCTTCTTTGCCCTGATGACCGGCATCAGCATCATGCTCGCAGGGGAAAAAGGCAAACCCATCGCAGATCTTATGGATTCTGGCACTGAAATTATGCTCAAAATGACTCACCTAATCATGGAGTTTGCACCTTTTGGCGTCTTTGGCCTCATCGCGTATCAAGTGGGCGATAAAGGGCTAAACATATTAGCTGATGTTATCCCACTAGCGCTCACACTGATGCTAGGTTTCGCACTCCATATCATTGTGACCCACGGCAGCATCATCAAGTTTATGCTTAGGCTTCCTGCCACACGCTTCTTTAAAGACATCATTGATGCGCAGCTCGTGGCGTTTTCTACCAGCTCTAGCAGTGCCACCATGCCGGTGACTATCGCTGTGGCTGAAGATAACTTAGGTATCAAGAAACCTGTTGCTTCCAGTGTTATACCACTTGGGGCCACCATCAATATGGATGGTACCGGCATCTATGTTGGCGTCGTGGCTATTTTCACTGCCCAGTCTTTAGGCATTGACCTATCACTCGCCGACTATGCCTTGATAGCACTGACCACAACGATCGTCTCCATCGGAACCGCAGCAGTGCCAAGCGCTAGCCTGTTCCTACTCGCAGGCGTTTTAACGGGTATCGGCGTCAGCGCAGAGCAAACAGCTCTAGTGGTTGGCTTCTTACTACCGTTTGACCGTCCGCTCGATATGATGCGTACAGTGGTTAACGTAACGGGAGACCTAACGGTTGCAACAGTGGTTGCTAAATCTGAGGGTGAACTTGACGTAGAGGTCTTTAAGGCTGATCCGAAAGTTTAAGACAGGTTTAAACACTTAGATATCTAGACAATATGGGAAGCCGGGTGTTATGAGACATCCGGTTTCTTTTATTTTGTAGGACATGTAATGAAAAAAGCAGTAATTTTGCTCTCAGGTGGTTTGGATAGTGCAACGCTGGTTGCTCTTGCTAAACGTGATGGCTACGAGGTCCACGGACTAAGCTTCAGCTACGGTCAGCGTCATTCAGTTGAGTTGGAGGCCGCTGACCAAGTCGCCGCCACGATGGGTATTACTGAACGTAAGGTCATCGACATTGACCTGCGCGCCTTTGGCGGCAGCGCTCTAACCGATGATATTTCCGTGCCTAAAGATCGCTCTGAGGGTGAAATGGACCAAGATATCCCAGTAACCTACGTCCCTGCCCGCAACACGATCTTTCTGTCCTTCGCCCTTGCCTACGCTGAGGTGATCGGCGCACATGATATTTTCATCGGTGTAAACGCGGTTGATTATTCGGGGTATCCTGATTGTCGCCCTGAGTTCATTGATGCTTACGAAACGCTGGCAAACGTAGCGACTAAAGCAGGCGTTGAAGACGATGATAAAATGACTATCCAAGCACCGCTTCTAAACATGACAAAAGCTGAAATCATTAAAACGGGGACTGAGCTTGGCGTTGACTATGGCATCACGGTCTCTTGTTATGACCCTAGCGAAGCTGGTAACGCTTGCGGCCACTGTGACAGCTGCCTACTGCGCAAAAAGGGTTTTGACGATGCGGGCATTGCCGACCCAACCCGATACAGCAGAAACGCCTAGCATGACCTACAGCGTCAAAGAAATTTTCTATACCCTACAAGGTGAAGGCGCCATGACAGGTCGTCCTGCAGTTTTTTGCCGCTTTGCAGGCTGTAACCTATGGTCAGGACTTGAGAGAGACCGCGCGGACTCTATCTGTAGCTTCTGCGATACAGACTTTATCGGCACTGACGGTGAAAATGGCGGCAAATTTAAAAGTGCTGCTGATCTTGCAGCGGCTGTTGCGGCGCTTTGGCCTAGTGGCGTGGACGGCACACCATATGTGGTCTGCACAGGTGGTGAACCGCTGTTGCAGTTAGATAGCGCCCTCGTTGATGCATTGCATGCAGTTGGCTTTGAGATTGCCGTTGAGACCAACGGCACCATTGCAGCACCAGATGGCATCGATTGGATCTGCGTTAGCCCTAAAGCGGGCGCGGAGCTGGTGCAAACATCCGGCAGCGAGCTAAAACTTGTCTATCCACAAGATGAAAACACCCCTGCTGACTTCGAACACCTCGCGTTTGATAATTTCTTCCTGCAGCCAAAGGATGAAACGGGTACTAACAATACAAACGACACTGTCGCCTACTGCCAAGCAAATCCAAAATGGCGGTTAAGCTTGCAAACTCACAAAATGCTTGGGATAAAGTAAGCCTCAATTTTGGAGACTGACATGAAACGCTTATTTATCATTTTCGCTCTACTCTTCACCGCACCTGCTGTTGCGCAAGACATGCCTGCCGAAAAGCTTACGGATAAGCTTGCCCCAATTGCGCCTTACATTGGCACATGGTCAGCGTCGCTGGGTGACGGCGTTACTGATGTTAGCAAATGGGAGTGGATCATGGGCGGCAAGGCCGTGCAGATCACCCACTCCATCAACGATGGCGCATACGGTGGACGCAGCATTGTGCACTGGAACGGTGAGCGAGAGAGTATCGCCTACCGTTATGTCACGACAGCGCGCTTCTTCACCGAGGGCAATATCCACGTCAAAGACGATGGATCGCTCGAAGTAGAAGAAATTGTTTGGGGTAATATGGACGGCGCTAGTGAAACCAGGTCTGGCTACAGCATTAAAGACGGTAAGATGCACACATGGTCACAGCTTAAGTATGGTATTAAATGGGGTGATGTTTCAAACGCGGTTTATAGCCGCACGCCTGATGCCAAAGTAATATTTAAGTAACTAGCCACGACCACGGTAGGTGGGAACTGCCTGCTCTGGTGCCCAAACACCCGCAGGCAAACGACCATGCTGGAAAAACACATCAATAGGAATTCCCCCACGAGGGTACCAGTAGCCACCAAGGCGCAACCATTTTGGCTTTAAAACTTCAACCAAGCGCTCAGCAATGCCAACGCTGCAATCTTCATGGAAGGCTGCATGGTTGCGAAAGCTCTGCATATAAAGCTTCAGCGATTTGCTTTCCACCAATGTATCACTTGGCACGTAATCGATCATGATATGAGCAAAATCTGGTTGACCAGTCACTGGACACAGGCTGGTGAACTCTGGGCATGTGAAACGTACAACATAATCTCTACCCTTGCGAGGATTTGGCACAACCTCAAGAACAGCACCCTCAGGTGAAGTTGGTGCATCCGTTTGTCCGCCCAATTGCTTTAGGTTTTTATAGATAGACTCAGTCATTGTATTTCCACCCCAAAATTCGCTTAAATCCGTATTTTCAGCTCGTTTATGCGCTAGCTTTGGCTCGCTGTCAAAGACTTTAAAGCCCTGCTAAACCTACTGTTTTAATGATTTTTTCCAAAATTTAGTCAGGCGTTCAGCATTTGTTAAAGGTTTGGTGCCTATAGTTAAGTCATTGGGGCTACTTTTGCTGGGCCTCACCCATGTTACTTTCCAGCATATTGAGAGCGATGATGGCATCTGGTAAACACCATGTTCGCCAGATGATGAATTAGCTCTCCAACTTTTAAGTCTGATAACTATGGGGGTGCCTTTTGGCGCCCCTTTTTTGTGGTCTACGTGCCACATAACGTAAATAAATTGCCTAAGCTCTATTCTTCACTAGCGCCAACGTAAAAAGTCCTTACAGTTTAATGATCAAGGAAATGGGAAATTATGCTTTTTAAATCAAACTTACTGGTCGACACCAAATGGCTCAATAAACGGTTAAGTCGTGATGATCTTATCATCATGGATGCTTCGTGGCATATGCCCGCCATGAACCGTGACCCACTGGATGAGTTTGAGCGGCAGCATATCCCCGGCGCTGTGTTCTTTGATCATGATGAGATCGTAGACCCGGAGAGCTTACTTCCGCACGCCCTACCCTCTGAGCAATTGTTTGCAGACAAAGTAAGCGCGCTAGGTGCCAACAACGAACGCACCATCGTTGTCTATGATACTGGCACCACGCACGCTGCCGCTCGGGCATGGTGGATGTTCACAGCCTTTGGCCACAGCAAGGTTCATGTACTGGACGGTGGCCTTGATAAATGGAAAGCTGCTGGTCACGCGATCGAGACAGGCACAGCCCAAACAGCGCCGCGCCGCTTTGAAGCTAAAATTGATCCAATGTTGCTACGTAGCGCCGATGACATCATCGCGAACCTCGCGAGTAAACGCGAACAAATCATTGATGCACGCGGCAAGCCTCGCTTTGATGGCAGCGTGCCAGAACCACGTGAAGGTCTGCGCTCTGGTCATATCCCTGATAGCATTAACGTGCCCTTTGATGCGCTCTATAGCGACGACGGCACCATGAAACCGACCAAGGAAATCACCGCGATCTTTAAAGCTGCTGGAGTGGATATGGATAAACCTGCTGTCACCAGTTGCGGCTCCGGCATTACTGCATCCTCACTATTTTTAGCACTAAACTTGGTTGGCAAACGCGATGTAGCTCTGTATGACGGGTCATGGAGCGAATGGGGTGGCCTAGGTGACGAAGCGCCCGTTAGTACAAACAAAGACCTTGAAGCAGAATAATTATGACTAAGAGCAAAAAAACAGACACTCTATTGGTGTCAGGCGGACGCCGCAAAGAATGGACAAACGGGATCGTAAACCCACCTGTTTACCGTGCCTCCACATGTATTTTTGAAACCTACGGCGAAATGAAAGAACGTGTCGCCGACATGTACGGTCACTCTCTGTTTTATGGTCGCAAGGGCACACCTACCCACTGGGCGTTATGTGATGCCCTCAACGAGTTAGAGGGCGGTGAAGGCTGCTTGCTTTACCCGTCTGGCATGAGCGCAGTGTGCACTGCCATCTCTTGTCTTCTTGAAACTGGTGACCATATTCTTGTCGTCGATAGCGCCTATGAACCAACACGCAGTTTTGCAGATAATTATCTGGCTAAAATGGGCGTTAGCTGTACTTATTATGATCCACTTATTGGCGCGGGCATCAAAGATCTAATTCAAGACAATACCAAGGTTATTTTAACCGAATCTCCGGGCTCTCTGACCTTTGAAGTGCAAGACATCCCTGCTATCTGCGACGCGGCCCATGCCGCTGGCGCTTATGTGGTGTTAGATAACACGTGGGCAACGCCGTTGTTGTTTGACGGTTTCGCAGCCGGCGTTGATATCATCGTCCACGCGGCTACCAAATATATTGTTGGCCACTCTGACGTTATGATGGGCGCTGCCATTGCTAACAAAGCGACATGGAAGCGGCTTAGAGACACCACCTTCGGCCTTGGACTCATTTGTTCTGCGGATGATGCAGCACTGGCCCTGCGCGGCCTGCGCACCCTCGGTGTACGCCTTAAGCAGCATGAAACATCTGCCCTTAAGGTCGCAGCATGGCTTAAAGATCACCCTATGGTCGATCAGCTACTACACCCTGCTTTTGAGGGCTGTCCAGGCCAGGAGTTCTGGCAACGGGACTTCAGTGGCTCCAGCGGGCTGTTCTCCATCGTACTTAAAAGCGGCACATACGATGACACGGCAGCACTAGTGGATGATCTTGAGCATTTCAAAATGGGCTTTAGTTGGGGCGGTTATGAAAGCTTGATCCTTCCGAGTGACCCTGCCCGTGTGCGCGGCACAGAGAGCTGGCCTACAAAAGCTCCGCTCATTCGCCTACATATAGGCCTTGAAGACGTTGATGACCTCATTGAGGACTTATCGGCAGGTCTAGACCGCTACGCAGCGCATCTAGGCTTATAAATGACAAAAGCCACCCAAAGTTGAGTGGCTTTTTCTTTCTCGGTAACAGTTAATTCTAGCGGCGGTTCATGCGCTGATTGAACTTTTTATGCTCCCAATCGGGGCCAAAAAGATTAAACATGCCAAACACAGTCACGGCGTTCAAAGCCAGACCTAGCCCCCAGCCACCAATGACCCAGTAAACCCACATGTAGCCTGGGGTTATGGTGCTGTTGAAAATATATAATGACGGAATAACAATCGCAAACACCATCCAGTGAACATGAAAAGCTTTTAGGTTTTTCACATACTCGATCGCTTCTGCTTCTTCTCGGTCTTGCATAGTCATTGTTGATTTTGGTGTCGGTAACTCGTTCATGGTTTGCTCCTGCATTAATGATGAGACATTTGTTTCAAAAATTGCAGCAAGACAATTGAGGCTTTCTAAGCTGGCTCGCTGTCCGCGTTCGATCCGTTGGATCGTACGATTACTCAGGCCGGATATTTGCGCCAGATGTTCTTGTGACCATCCTTTGTCGAGGCGTAATTGTTTTATACTCATTGCTTAGTCACTCTTTCTGGTTGCTGCGTTGGAGACCTAGATTTAGGTGCACAAACACAAAAGAACCACGACACTGACGCGTCATGTCGTATAGATTACCTGATGATGTCGTGTATGTCGAGTGCATGACTTTTCTCTAAGTCACTATGATCACTGAATATTTTTAAAAAAGAGAGAAAATGGCGATCCCATCAGGACTCGAACCTGAAACCCCCTGCTTAGAAGGCAGGTGCTCTATCCAGTTGAGCTATGGGACCGCAACCGTGTTAGCGAGGCGCACACTACATCAAAGCTTTTGAAAATGGAATACGTGATTATAGAAATTTTTATCCGCTTATTAAGCATGAAATATGCGTCACTCTATTTGTATGTTTTTAATTTGTAGCGCTAAGTAACATAATGAAGCTATGATGAAATAATCATACAGTATTGTTCATTGAATATCGGATAAGTTTTTATTTAGGGATTAAAATGTCGGAGCGAATTATCTATAAGGGCTGCCCTTTGTGCAACTCAAAAAATATTGAGTTTCATAGACAAGGTAACTGTTCAAAACACCCATTATATAACGCTGTCCTAAACCCCAAAATTATTTGGAACAAATGTAACGACTGCACACATGTTTTTACCGAGGGCTACTATACTGATGAAATTTGTAACCTTATTTTCAGCAAAACAAATCAACAGCAAAAGGTCGGTGACTCTGCTGTAAAAAACCGTTTTATCTCGGCTAAGATAGTGGAGCGTGTTGTGCCATTCGTTAATGAAGGCACATGGTTAGATATAGGCTTTGGTAATGGCTCCTTACTATTTACCGCTCAAGAGTATGGTTTCGAGCCAATCGGCGTAGATCTTCGGCAAAATAATGTAGATATTATGAATGCCCTAGGAATAAAATCCTACTGTGAAGATATTTCAAATCTCAAACTGGAGGAGAAATGCTCAGTGATTAGTATGGCAGATGTACTTGAGCATGTTTCCTACCCGCGCGATATGTTGAAAAGCATTGATGCGTTGCTCGACCCAAATGGTGCATTATTGATCTCCATGCCTAACTCGGAACCCATAGTATGGGAAATGATGAACAGGCAAAAGATTAATCCCTATTGGAACGAAATCGAACATTATCATAACTTTTCACGCACACGTCTTTATGAGTTACTTCGAGAGTTTGGCTTTCAAAAGTTTGATTATGGCATAAGCCAGCGCTATCAAATGTGTATGGAAGTGGTCGCTAGAAAATAAATATGAGCGACAAAGTTACTGCACGATTTAAAACCAAAAAAACCGCCAACCCCAAAGGGGATGACGGTCTTTTATTGGTCGGGGAGACAGGATTCGAACCTGCGACCCTCTGTTCCCAAAACAGATGCGCTACCAGGCTGCGCCACTCCCCGGCGCGGTGGTGTTATTAGGTCGATTACGGCGCGGGCGCAAGAGAAAAAAACATAAAAGCTGATATTTTCCTATATTAGCTGAAATAAAGGCACAGGATTTATTGTACGCAGCATTTTTATCCCTATTAGATTATAAAAAACCGCCCACATTTACATGGGACGGTTCTATCGTTTTATCATTTAGCTATGCGACTTTGGCTGGATGTTTCAGATGACCTTGAATATAGCAGTGCCAGAGGCAACTGCTCGCTGGTCTGTATAAACATCGAAACTTAGAAAAACCATGGATTTGGTCTTACGTACCACAGTCGCTTGACCCATGACCCACTCGCCTATTTTAGCCGCTCCTACATAGTTTGTGTTTAGCGACACCGTCACGCATCTGCTGGCGCCAGCGCGGAAAGTGGCAGTGCCAACAATAATGTCTGCGAAGGTCGCAGTCATACCTCCGTGAAGTATATTCAGCGGATTACAGTGTTTTTCAAGCACCCGAAAGCCTCGCACCCAAGAACCATCTTCGCTAAATTTTTCAAAGATGGGACCTGAACTGGCACCAAACTGCGAGTGCGAAGTTATAGGTTCATAGCCCTCAGGCGCATTAGATGCTTCAATTTCAGTAGGGTCATAAGGGATAACGGGGAACATTTAGGGAGTGTCTTTTTGTGAGTAAAGTGGGTGAATGATGCGATCACCAGGGCGGATGCCAAGTTCCTTCGCGCGTCCGCCAGCAATCTCAAGCACACCAATTGCAGGACCACGTGACTTACGCGGGTCATCTGTCTGCGGTGCTGCACTGCGAATAATGTTAACAATGCGACCATCTTCGCGAATAAAAATAATATCAAGCGGTATGAGTGTATTGCGCATCCAAAACTGCCTGCGTGCTGGCTCAGAGTAAACAAACAACATTGCTTGATTAGGCCCTATCGACTTGCGGAGCATCATGCCGCTTGCCTGCTGCGTTACAGTCAACGCCATTTCAGTATCAAAGCTGTGTGTGACACCACTACGGGTTTCAACTTTCACTTCGTCAGTTGCCAAACGAGCTTGCTGTGCGCTCGCACCGCCGCTAATAACTGCTGCGCTGAGTATGATACCAAATAGGATTTTATATATTGCTCTTTTCATCATAGTCTAAGGCGTAACACATCCTAAATGAATTGAAACTGAATAAAGTAATTAAGACTTAAACATCACCTGTCAGAGCGATTTGCGCGACCATAGGACCGCGATCACTGTCACCTATACGCACTTGCACCTCTTGACCAGGCACTAGCTCGCTAAGGCCCGCACGGCGCAGTGTTTCGATATGAACAAAAATATCCTGAGCGCCGTCCTCGCGAGAGACAAAACCATAGCCCTTAACGCGGTTGAACCATTTCACGGTTACGCTCTCATAGTCGTCGCCAACCGTGATACCTTCGCTTTTAAATGATTTTTGCAGCCCTTCATCCAGCGCTGTGGCAGTAGACAGATCAAGCGAGACAACTTTGCTAACTTGCAAGCCACGTGGGCCTTGAACGGCTTCACAAATGATAGTTGTTCCTTCAGGCACAGAACGACGTTCCACATCTCTCAAGACTGAGAAATGCAATAAGATGTCGCCTTCACCTTTATCCGGGACAATAAACCCAAAACCCTTAACAGCATCGAACCACTTAACAGTTCCCGAATACTCTTGAGCAACTTCAGTTTCGTCCACAGGAAGAATTTCTTCTTCGCCTGACATTATACCCCCCTCGGTATTTCCTGCATTATGGGTTAACCCCATAAGTTACTGAGGAGGAATACTATTAACGAATTTTATCCCTTGCAACATAATTTTCATAAAAATATCAAATCACAAATTATGAAAATCGCACATATTCCAAATAGTTACTCTGGAATTCATCGAAACCAATGCGGGATAATGACCCAAACAAGAAAAGGGAGCCGAAGCTCCCTTTTCAGAATTTACGTTTAAAAGCGCGGTTGCCGTTAGTGACCGCCATCACCTTCACTGACCATTTCCCCAGCCGCATGATGCTCAATCTTGTGACTATCATAAAGGTCTTGGGTCATCGGCTCGAGCAAATAGACAACTGCTATATAGCCCGTTATCGCCATAGTAATAGTATATGGCAGCGCCATGAGCACCATTTTCATGTAGCTTAGACGAATCAACGGTGCCAGTGCACTCGTAAGTAAGAACAAGAAAGCCGCCTGCCCGTTTGGTGTTGCAACAGACGGGATGTTAGTACCCGTGTTAATCGCTACAGCAAGCAAGTCGTAGGCATCTCTAGTAATGGTACCATCTGCTAGGGCTTTACCCATCTCACCAATATAAACCGTTGCGACAAAGACATTATCAGAGATCGCCGACAAAGCCCCGTTGGCAATATACATAGCAGCAACTTGGTTTGAACCCTCTAAGCTCAGCACGTAACTAGTAACAGGCGCGAACAAGTTTTGGTCGTTTATAACCGCAACAATCGCAAAGAACACTGCAAGAAGGGCTGTAAAAGGCAAGGCCTCTTCAAAGGCATGACCAATCTGATGCTCTTCCACAATACCAGTGAAACTGGTTGCTAGCACAATCACCGCAAGTCCGACTAGGCCAGGCGCTGCCCATGTATTAATAAGTGCAACGACGAGGAACAATGCAGTAACCGCCTGCACGACAATAGATGCTTTCTCACGTTTACTCATCCGCTCTTCTTCATAGGCGTCGAAATCTTCTAAAATGGTGCGTACCTTTTGTGGCAGCTTCGTACCATAGTCAAATTTTCCAGCAAGTTCTAACAACACACAAGTGGTCAGACCAACCGCAAGAACTGGCATGGTAACGGGCGACATACGCCAGAAGAACTCCATAAATTCCCAGCCTGCCTTCTTAGCGATTAAGATATTTTGAGGTTCCCCAACAATTGTACAAACACCACCCAGCGCCGTACCAACAGCCGCGTGCATTACAAGCGAGCGTAAAAACGAACGGAACTGATCAAGGTCGTCATGGTTTAAGGGGTCAACGTGATGGTCTTCGCCGTGATCGTGGGCGTGATGGTGGAAGTCTTTACCAGACGCCACGCGGTGATAAACCGAATAAAAACCAACAGACACGGTAATAACAACTGCCGTCACTGTAAGGGCATCAAGAAACGCAGATAGCACTGCGCCTGCAATACAGAACATCAGCGATAACACTACCTTGTTTTTCACCTTTAGTAGCAGTTTAGTAAAGACATACAACAGCATTTTCTGCATGAAGTAGATACCAGCAACCATAAAGATAAGCAGCAAAATCACTTCTAAGCTTGCCTCTACCTCATGAAGCACCATGCCAGGCGTCGTCATGCCTATAGCCACAGCTTCTAGTGCCAGCAAACCGCCAGGCTGCAACGGATAACACTTCAATGCCATCGCAAGTGTGAATATAAACTCAATCACTAATGCCCAACCAGCAATATACGGATCGACATAGAAAAATAGAATTGGATTGATAATTAAAAACGCCAAGATGGTCATTTTGTACCATTCGGCTGTGTTTCCTAGAAAGTTCTTCCCGTAGGAATTAGCGAACAAAGTCATTACTATACCCTTTTACGTTTATTGAGACCTGACGTCCCTCTTCTCTATCTTCATTACTACCCTCGCCATTGGGGCAAATCAAGTATAAGCCGCAAAGGCTGCAACAAAATCTGTTAGTTTCTTGTTTTCTCGCTTCATTTCTTATGTCATGACTTAGTTTACGGCGCACCACCGCGAGCAAAAAGAGGATGATATGGACGAAAAAACCGACATGGAACCAATTGAAGATGATATCTTTGAAAATGAAAATGGTGAAACTGCAGGTCTTAAAACCCGCTACTGGCTGAGTGCGATTGTGATCGCCACACTCGGACTTATATATTATTTAATCCGTTAAATTTGAGTCGTTATCTTCTATGCTATCCGTACCAAGAACCTGTTTAATGATTTCAAAATCAAATCCAACTCGCGCCATCGAGGCAAACTCTTTTTTCTTGTAAGCATAATCAACCACGCCAGGATCCACGGTCCGGTATGGCCCAATGCGGCGCTTACGAGCGTAGGTTAGCGCAGCCCGCATAGCAGTGCCCTCACCTTCTTCAGCTATATAAGCTTTGAAAGCCATTTCACAGTCATCAACACTCACACCTTTTGATCTTAAGGTCGCGGTGATTGCGCGCTCTGATTTGCCCGCATGAGACAAGGCACGCACACGCTGCTCGGCATATTGCTGATCATTGACATAATCAAGTCGCAAGCATTTATCCACCACTTGGTCAATCCACGCATGGTGCTCGTGCGTAACCTCTTCACCCATCTCTAAGCGGCGTTTGACCTTGCGCTCCAGCACATTTCGTAAGTTTTTAACCGAGCTAGAATAGCGCCCAAGATAATGCAGGGCTGCCCGCTCCAGATAGTCTGCTGTTAGTTTCTTAGCCAAATGTCACTCCTGCGCCTTAGAGCGCTGTTATAAGCGCATCCAAATCCGCTTCGCTTGTATAATACTGTGTTGAGACCCGCACGATTGAGTTTAAGCCGCGTTCTTCTAAGTCTAATCGTGTATGCACAACAGAGCCTACTTGTACGACGATATTGTTCTTTGCTAAACGTGCTTTGGTGTCTTCAGGGTCTTCGCCTTGTTTGGTGAAGGTAACAATAGCGCCTCTTGGTCCCTCTTGGTCTTGCACCGTTATGTCATTGCGCCGTGTTAGCTTTTCGCGCAGTAGCGCCGCCATCCTACAGCTCTGAGCCATCAGGGCCTCAGGGCCAAGATTAATTAGATACTTGAGCGCCGCGCCAAAACCCAGCTGCAGAGCCACACTGCGCTCCCACGCTTCAAATAACCTTGCATCTTCTCGCACATCAATGGTTTCTAGCCCGCTCCACACCGCTGACATATTGCTCATCATGGTGGGGGTCAGTCGTTTAAGTGCTTTGTCAGAGACATATAAAAAGCCTACACCGCGAGGGCCGCGCAAGTATTTACGGCTGGTACCCGCCATCATGTCACAGCCAATCTCATCCACATCCACTGGCACTTGTCCAATCGCTTGGCAAGCATCAAGTAAAAATAACACATCATGCTTGAGACAAAGTGCACCTACCGCCGCAACATCGAGGATTTGACCGCTACTAGATGAAATGGTTGATGCTGTGACTAATTTGGTGTTCGCATCAATTAGAGTTTCCATCGCTGGCAAATCCAACACACCGTCACCGTCCACACCAGCTACACGGATTTCAAAACCTATGCTTTGACTACGATGCAAAAGCGCGATGTAATTACTGCAATATTCATTGTAGGTTATCACGACGTTATCTTTTGCCGTTAGCGTCACACTATAAAACGCGCGGTTCCATGCATCCACCGCACCGCTAGTCAGCGCGTAGTTGCTGGCTTTGCCCCCTAGTAAACAAGCTAAACTGTCATAAACTGCTTCAAGTTCAAAAGCTTTTTGCTCTTGTGCAACATAACCCCCCACGCGTGCTTCAAGGTCCAAATGATCTTTGATCACAGCGTTAACCACAGGCGGCGGGAAAGATGCACCCGCATTATCAAAATACAGCCGATTTTCCAATCCAGCGATTTCTCCGCGAATATCTTTAAAATTCAATGTCATTTTCTCGCCCCATTCTTCCCATAAATCCCCTGTTCTCATTTATTCATACGTAGAAAATACTTGCGATTTTCTGCTCATAAGGTTAATTGAGCTACAGTTATTTAAGATCAATATCTTAGATAAGAACGGGTCACCCTTGCAATGCCAAGGAAAAAATGCAGAAATGGGCATGTGAACTGATTTTTGCGGGGTTTTGAAGGGGTGAATTTATCACAACATCAAAACTGTTATTGTTAACTTTCTTTGTGGAGTGTCCCTGTGTTTTATGGGCATACGGCTGAAACATTATGACAGAAACTGTTGCGAACATCATTCCAACCCCAACAATTGACACGGATTTACCGCGTCGTTATTCAGATTTCGATACTCTTGTTGACGCACTCGAATATGCGGCTAAAGGGATTCGCGGTGCAAATTTTTATGACGCCCGCGGCGATATCATTGAAAGTATTACTTGGAAAGTTATGCGCGACCGCGCTGAAGTGATCGGACGCAAACTCGTTGCTATGGGCTTTGAAAAAGATGACCGTATCGCGTTGATCGCTGAAACTAGCGGCGACTTCATCGCTTTCTTCCTTGGTTGTCAGTATGCCAGCGTTTTGCCAGTTCCTATGCCCCTACCCACTTCTTTTGGCGCACGTGAAGGCTATGTAGGCCAATTACGCAACCAAATGGAAAGCTGCAACGCAAACGCCACTATGGCACCTGCTTTCATGAAAGATCTTATGGCTGAAGCCACCGAGGGTATGGACCTTCGTATTGTTGGCTCTCTTGAAGATTATTTAGCATTCGAAGAAGATGGTGACCTCCGCTTACCTGCAAGCGACGACCTCACCTACTTACAGTATTCATCAGGCTCCACCCGCTTTCCGCACGGTGTGTCTGTAACGCACACCTCGCTTTTGTCTAATACATACGGCATGGGCTTCCACGGTGTTGGCCTTAACGACACAGACCGCTGTGTTTCATGGCTTCCGTTTTATCATGATATGGGCTTAGTTGGCATGTTCCTCACTTCGCTTTGTTCTCAGAGCAGTGTAGATTTCTTGGCGACAGAGGCTTTTGCCCGCCGTCCAATCACGTGGCTAAAAATTATGTCTGCAAACAAAGGTACGGTATCCTATAGCCCGACCTTTGGTTTTGAAATATGTGCACGTCGCGTGCGCTCTGATGCTTTAGCATCCCTCGATCTGTCCTCGTGGCGTGTTGCGGGCAACGGTGGCGATATGATTCGCCCCAATGTCATGAAAAATTTCGCGGAAACCTTTGGTCCCGTTGGCTTTTCAGACAAAGCCTTCTTGCCAAGTTACGGCCTAGCTGAAGCAACACTCGCTGTAAGTTTTGCTAAAACTGGCGTTGGCATTGAGGTTGACCTTGTGGACGAAAGCCTGCTTGGCGGCGACGACCATGTAAAAGTAACCGACAGCGTAAACTCTGATCGAATGCGCGAAGTTGTTAACTGCGGATTCCCTCTACCCGAGTTTGATATTGAAATTCGCACCGCTGACGATACAGCGCTCGACGAGTGTTACATTGGCCGTGTTTGCATCAAAGGCCCTAGCGTGATGCGTGACTATTACAACGACCCTGAGACAACAGCCGCTGTTCTTAAAAATGGTTGGCTCGATACCGGTGACATGGGTTATATGCGTGCTGGCTGTATCTATATTGTGGGCCGTGCGAAAGACATGATCATCGTCAATGGTAAAAACCACTGGCCGCAAGATATCGAATGGGCTGCTGAACAAATGGAAGGCATTCGTAACGGCGATGTCGCCTCAGTGTCTATCCCAGGTGAAAATGATGAGGAAGTGCCACTCGTTCTCGCACATTGCCGCATCTCTGACCCTGATGAGCGTCAGGCTTTCATTGATGAAATGAAACAAATCATCCAGAAAATCACTGGCGTCACCTGTGTTGTTGAACCAGTGCCAGCAAGAAGCTTACCGCGTACATCCTCAGGAAAATTGAGCCGTGCAAAAGCACGTCAGCAATATCTTGATGGTAAGCTCAAGTTCTCAAGCTAGGTTCGGGCGGCTACGCCGTGGCAAAAAAAATCAAATACCGCGTTGCTCTAACAGGGGCCACAGGTTTTTTGGGCAAGCATGTGCTCGATGAATTAGTGGCAGCAAACTATAACGTTCGCGCCCTCACTCGCCGTGAGCAAGCCTCACGAGCATCTGTTGAATGGGTTCGGGGTGATCTGACCGACCCAGCAGCACTAGCAGCCCTTGTAAAAAGATCAGACATGGTTATTCATGTTGCAGGCCTCACAAAAGCCAATAGCCGCGGCGAATTTTTTCAAGTGAACCGTGATGGCACGGAGCGCCTTTTGCGCGCATCTCGTGATGCGGGGATCAGACGCTTTATCCTTATTTCAAGTCTAGCGGCACGCGAGCCACAACTTTCGCATTATTCCGCTAGTAAGGCTGCAGCTGAAAGCCTTGTGCTCGATCGCACATGGCCTTTTGAGCGGCTAGTTATCCGCCCCCCTGGCATTTACGGCCCGGGCGACATGGAAATCTTAAAGATTTTGAAAGCAACCAAATATGGTATTTTGCCAGCACCAGGTAGTGTCAAAAACCGTTTCTCTATGATTCACGGCATCGACTTAGCACGCGGTATAGTCGCCTCACTAGCCGCAAAAGACTTCAACCACAACTTCGCGGTAGAAATGGATGACGGTCATGAAGGTGGTTATACCATCAAGCAGGTTGCTAAGGCCCTCGCTGATGGAACCGAGAGCAAACAGGCTAAAACAATACCGCTACCTCGGGCATTACTAATGGGCATTGGTGGAATTAATTTAATGATATCAAAGACTACTGGCAAAGCCCCAATGCTGACACCCGCCAAAGCAAATGAACTTTGTCATGAGGATTGGGCTGTACGTGAAGTGCTTCGCTGGCAGCCAAAAAGCTGGCGCGCCGAGTATGATTTACCTACGGGCATGAAAAACACTATAGAATGGTATCGCCAACAAGATCTTTTATGATATTGTCAAAATCTACGCTGAGCCAGGACAGATGGTGCAGCCTCATAATTTATAGAAATGGAATATACGCGACCATGAGTAATCCAGAAATTTTAAGCCAAGTCATCGAGATCATTACGCCCTATAACAAAAAGGGTCTCACGGTTACTGGCAGCACCACCTTCGCCAGTGATTTGGAACTAGATAGCCTTACAGTTATGGATATGGTCGCTGACTTCGAAGACGATTTTGACATTCTATTACCGCTTAATATTTTGCCAGATCTGGAGACAGTTGCAGATGTAGCAAAAGCCATTGAAGACATTCTTAAAAAGGGTTAATCCATTGGATCTACTAGATAAATTTGATAATATTGCCAAGTTAAAAGCCAGCCTCCCGTTCGAGAAGTCTGACCCATTCAAAGTTATTATGGATGAGATGGTTTCTGAAAATGAGGCAATCATTAACGGCAAGCACACCATCTTAGCTGGCACTAACAACTATATGGGCATGACATTTAATGATGATGCTATGCAGGCCGCCAAACAAGCAATTGATAAGTTTGGAACTGGCACCACTGGTTCACGTGCATTGAACGGCACTTATACCCTGCATAAAGAGCTTGAGCAGACTATTTGTGACTTTTACGAGATGAAAGACTGCATGGTCTTTACCACAGGTTACCAAGCCAATTTGGGTTTAATCTCTACGCTTGCAGGCAAAGATGACTATGTGATCATTGATGCAGACAGCCACGCGTCAATTTATGACGGATGTGCGCTGGGTAACGCAACCATTGTTCGTTTTCGCCATAATGATGCAGAAAATTTGCGTAAACGCCTTGCTCGCATCCCTGAAGGCGCAGGTAAATTAGTCGTTATAGAAGATATCTATTCCATGCTCGGTGACCGCGCCCCCCTCAAGGAAATCCTTGAAGCCGCAAAGGAAGGTGGCGCTACGACCGTTGTTGACCAGGCCCATTCCATGGGTTTTTGTGGTGAAAATGGTCGCGGTCTGGCTGAAGAATTGGGTGTTGAACACCTCTGCGACTTTGTTGTTGGAACTTTCTCAAAATCCGCAGGTACCGTTGGTGGTTTCTGTGTTTCAAACCACCCGAAGTTTGACATTTTACGCCTGGTTTGCCGCCCATATATGTTTACCGCATCGCCGTCACCGTCTGTGGTGGCGAGTGCAACGGTTGCTCTAAAGGCGCTAAAGGGCTCCCATAACAAGCGTGCTGCGCTTTGGGACAATGCAAGGATCCTACATGCTGGGCTTAAAAATGCTGGCTTTGAAATGGGCACCCCCAAGGAAGAAAGCCCCATTATTGCGGTATGCCTGCCTGAGCCAAAAATTTGTACCAAAATGTGGGAACAATTGCTCGATGAAGGCGTCTATACCAATATGGCACTGCCTCCTGCGACACCAGCTGGGCTTAATTTGCTCCGAGTTTCGATTAATGCCCTGCATACCACAGAGCAGATCAATACCATTATTGGCCGCTTCATCTCTGCAGCTGAAAAAGCTGGTGTGAAACTGGATAAGGCTGCGATTGCTGCCGCGAAATCTGGCAAGCCTGCCTCTGCCCCCCGCAAAGTGAAAGATCACTATAAAGCATCGCCTTGGACCCGCTTAAAAATGTGGGCACTTAAAAAGTGGATCTAGGTATAAGCCATCATAATTAAAGAGAAAGCCGCAATGATTGTTGCGGCTTTTTTGTTAGCGAACTGCACCCTTGCCGCGAATAGACCAATAGGCTTTCAGTCCACCAAAAAACTGATGCTTTCGCATCCACGGAGTTATCTCCACTTCAACACCGGAGTGTCGCTTAATTTTCCAAGCGAGATAATCAATCCCGCCTTCAAAGGTGATAGATGCTTTCATCAGACGCAGTAAACTCACGGTTCGCCCGTTCATACGGCGCAGCATCCATTTGATACGAGGCCCGCTCCGTGCACGTCGGCTTGGTTGCCGTGTTATGCTATCGTTTGGGTCCACGTTCAACTCGTTTAGCGCCAGTGCTGTTATAGCCTCATACCGTTCCTGATTTTGCAAATAAAGTTCTAGCGCTTTGCCTTTACGTTCACTCCTTAGTTCTGCTGTGTACGTTAGGTCGAGCCCGTTCAACCAAATGTCGTTTGATTCTGCTCCGTTCGGTAACACTGAAAGACTTTCCTCCACCATAGTTAGTGCGGCAGCTGCACTGCATTTCGCTAAAAAATAGCGCCAGTCATTCGCCCAACTTAGCAACTGCACAGGTTGGCTGAATCTCGCCCAAACAGATGTATTTAAAGAGTTTTTAGAACATCTAAAGGCGAAATCTGACACGGATAAAACTGCGTATTTTGACCGTACTGTTATCCCTTGATACTCCGTTTCCTGATAAAACACATTTGGTGGAATAAGCCAGTTTAGCCCCCTAAGCCATGGCCGCTCATAGGCCATCGCATAATTGTTCACGATAACATAAAAATCCAACACTGCGTCTTCCACCGCACCTGTCCTAAGGCTTGAGCCATAAAAAAAGGTAGCAATATGAGCCTCGCCAAAGCGAGCGGCAATCATCTCAGCTGCTGCCGACACAGCTGCTTCAGGCGCAGATGCATTTGCCCATTCTTCTAGGATGAACTCTGTGAGTTTGTTATTTGGCTTTTTTGACATTGAACTGAGCTTTTTGAGGTTTTCGCATGGTGACAAAGGTTAGCGATTTGTCGCCACGTAAAGTAAGAGTTTGGCCTGCATTTGGTGTGAAAAATTCACCGTCTAAAGTTACCATATCATTAGTTTCAATGGTAATTTTGCTCGCACGTCGCACGTGCACACCTTGGATATATTTTTTGCTAAATTTACCTGAAAATAGCCCGAAGATAGCCCGCAAAATATTACGTCCACCTGCCTCAACACAAGAAAAGCGTAAACCACCCTTTCCAACCAGCGAATATGGCTTAAGGCCAAGTACAACACTGTCAAGCGTGGTGATAGACACCGCGCTATATTTACCACGAAAATGACCGCCAGCTGAAACGTTTATATGCATGGCGTTACTGGTGTTTACATTCTTGGTTTGCCCGAGACCAATAGCGGCCTTGGTCAGCACTAAAAAAGCTAAGAAGTGCGAGATAAAATTTGGATACCCTTTAGGATAAATATGCGCGCGACACCATTTTATGCTTGGCACAATACTCGCCGCACCAAAGAACAAACCAACCGCAGGTTCTTGTCCGTCGCCACGGTCCATTTCAATCAACATTCTCTTAGTTAAGTGTTTGTCTAAAATACCTTTTTTAACCTGATCAAGCAATGTTGAAAGTGACTTCTCAGGTGCGCCTGACAGGCCTAAGTCTGCCGCTGTCATGTTGGTTTTTCCGCCCGGTAAAATAGCAATTGGTGGCGTTACTGTGAAAGGGTTTCGGTAAAGCAAAGCTGCCATTACAGCCCCCGCAGTACCATCACCGCCGTTGATGATAATTACAGACGGCTGCGCCCGCGCAAACAGTAATAATGCTTCATCAATATCATCAATAGAACGCAGTTCAAAATGCACAACATTTTGGGCAGCATTAATGGTTTTCCTGATCTTAGGAAGGCGCTTTTTATTAGTTGTGCTATGCGGATTGGTCAGCACCGCAACCATGGGCACTGGCATGCCTGACGCGATATCTTTTTGAGGCTGTTCCATTTACCAAATCCAAATTTCTACTACCGTCGCTTGGAGCGTCGACGACGATCAACTTTTTCTTCATCTGCACCAATTAAGTAAGACATGCTAACTTTTAATTTGTTCACACCTTTTTTGGCTTTGTAGACCACTTCATCATGATCTGGTGGGCCAAACCCTAATTTAGGATTACGTGAGAAGCCAAAACCTTCTGTGAAAACATCCAATTTACCATTGGCGTTACGGTCATGTAGGATAGCAAGTGCAAATTCACCCTCAGAAGGCAGTTCAATACATATCTGTTGCTCAACATCTTCACTACGCATTGTTTTTATTTCTACGCGTTTAAGCCAGGTACCTTTTTCTAAAAACTCATCTGCTTTATCGCTGTATATCTGCGCTCTAATATTACCTTCATCATTACGAAGGTTTTCCATAGTTACAAAGAGATACGCGCCATCACCACCTGCACCGCAACCGGCTTTTGTGTGCCATGGGCTGGTCGCATCGCTGTCATCTAAAGAGCTAACTTGCCCAGAAACTCCGAGTGAGAACATTGCTGTCGCAAAAAAAGCCTTCATCAACGCTTTACTAATGTCTTTATTTAGCACAAAAATACTCCCACAAGCTATGCGCACCCAATTAGCTGGGTGATGGTGACGAAATTATGTCCTTTATGCAGCGAAAATAGGTATAAGTCATCACACTTTTACCCTATTTAAGTAGGAAGAGATGAATACGCAATGAATGGCAGGAGTTTTAGGACGTGATACTGGGAAAACTAGATCGCTATGTCCTTAGAGAAGTACTTGTACCGATGTTGATCACTTTGGTGATCGCAGCGCTTTTGCTCATCCTAGAAAAGATGCTCTCACTGTTTGATTTTGTGGTGAACCAAGGCGGCCCCGTTGAGGTGGTATTCAGGATGCTAGCGAACCTAGCTCCACGCTATGTGGGTTTCGCACTGCCCATTGGCCTTTTCCTTGGCATTCTTCTCGCTTTCCGCAAATTATCATTGTCGTCTGAGCTTGACGCCATTAAGGCCACAGGCACTGGATTGGCGCGCTTGCTGCGCCCACTATTGCTACTGGCACTGTTTATGATGTCGATTAATGTTTATCTGATGGGTTGGATCCAACCACACTCCCAGTACGCATACGAAGGCTTAGTCTTTGAGCTGCGCAGCGGCGCGCTCGGGGCTAGTATCAAGGTCGGTGAATTCGTTGAGGTGGATGATAACACCGTGTTGCGCATTGGTAGCTCACATAATCAAGGCTCAGAACTTGGTGAAATTTTTCTTGAACGCCACGATGAAAACGGCGAATCTATTGCTGTTACAGCCAAAAAGGGTGGATTTTTCTCTAGCTCAGATACGCAGACTATTATCTTACGACTTGAAGACGGCACGCTCATTGACCTTAATGAAGTGTCAGACAAACCCCGCGTGCTTAACTTCGATCGGCTGGACAGGAAACTAAAACTACCTGAAGTTAAAAACTTTCGTGATCGCGGCGGTATTGAAAAAGAAATGACACTACCCGAACTGTTTAATAACTTAGAAAGCAACACCCACACCGAAGATGAACAAAACGCCATCATTGGTCAATGGCACTGGCGCATGATGCACACCCTCACCTTCCTGATTTTGCCGTTTCTTGCCATGCCGCTGGGCGTGGTGAACCGCCGCAACAGCAAGGCCACTGGTCTTGTGGTGGGTATGGCAATGATCATTGTTTACAACGAATTGATGGAGGGCATGCAAACGGCTATCGCGGTTGACGGTATGTCGCCATATGTCACCGTTTGGGCACTGTTTACGCTCTTTGCAGCGGTGTCATACGCTATTTTCTACACGACCAATTATAAAGTGGGCGGCGAGCCTCTGCGCTGGCTTGAAGTGATCATGTCTAAAGTATTCACGCCGATCTCGCGCCTATTTAAAAAGATTGTGGGGGCTAAATAATGAATTGGTACCGTACATTACGTAGGCGCTTCGCTCCTTCCAAAACGCTCGCAAGCTACATGGTGAAAATGTATCTAACCCGCTTTTTGGGTATCTTAATTGGCCTTACTGCTGTGTTACAGCTATTAGACCTACTAGCAGCGACTGATGATGTGATGGCAGCAGATGGCGCCAATTTTGGTTCGATCATCAGCTATCTATCCATGAGGACACCGCAAATCATTAGTCTATTTGTACCCTTTGTGGCGCTGCTTGCTACCCTGCTGACCCTCGCTACCCTTAACCAGCATAGCGAAGTGATTGTGATGAAAGCCATGGGCCTTTCAGCGCACCGTATCCTGCTGCCGCTTGGTAAAGCTTGCGCAATCATTGGCCTTTCCCATTTTGCCTTTAATGAGCTTATTTTAACGCCTGGCACTGCTGATCTTGATTATTGGCGCAGCCAAGATTACGCCGTTAACCTGCCACCTACAGAGAGTGACACCCACCGCGTGTGGCTAACCGAGGGCAATACCTTGGTGCTGGTGAACTCAGTGACACGCGCACAGGACAAGGTTATATTAGACCAAGTAAACTTTTTTGAACGCGGTGAAGATGGCCGCATGCAAGCGGTAGTGAAAGCTGATTTCGCATGGCACCAAAACGGTGCTTGGACCCTGTTTGATGTGCGTCGTTTTAACGTGGTGACTCATGAACTTACCCTGCTTGACAACATGCCATGGGGCATCGTCACTCCACCTGAACGCTTTATGGCGCTGACCGTAAACCCCAAGCACGTCAACACTTTTCAGCTATATAAGTCGGTGCAACAGCTGCGGCGAGAAGGTTTACCGACAGACGCGCTGATGACGGAGCTACTGCATAAATTTACAGGGCCAATGTCGTCACTTCTTATGCCGCTACTCGGGGCTTTGGCGGCGTTTGGTGTGCATAGAGCTGGTAACCTGTTTATGCGACTTGTGTTTGGTATGGTGCTAGGTTTCTCGTTCTTCGTTGCAGATAACTTTATGTTAGCGATGGGGCAATTCGGTGTGGCGCCGCCATTCCTCGCCTCCTTCGCCTCGTTCCTTATTTTCTTAACAGTGGGCTATTCGGTTATCTTCTACACAGAAGAAGGCGGTGACCTGCGATTGGGGATGGCGAAACGTGACGGATGATCTAACCAAAGCTGAAGAAAGCCATAATAACCGCAAGCGAATAGCCGGCGGGGCCGGTATCGTGTTTTTAGGCCGCATGGGGGCGCTCATAGAAGCTGTCGCTATTATTGCCTTCACGTGGCTTTACGGCCTGACTAATTTCGGGCTCTATGCAACAATTTGGAGCTTTATTATCATCGCGACCCCGCTTGCACAAACAGCGATGCCGCTGGTTCTACAGCGCTTTGTGCCCCGCGGTGACAGCGATAACGCGCACAGCGCTATTGGTTTTGCCCTAAAGTGGAGCTTTCTAGCCGCATCGCTCTTAGCGCTTGTGGTCAGCATCTACGCGCCAGAGCTAGCAGCGCGGATGGAAGCTGATCCTGATGACATTCCGCATCTCACAAACATTATCCGCGTCTTTGTGTGGTCCCTGCCTTTTTGGGTGCTCGTTGAGGTTGGCACATCCGCCATTCGCTCTTTGCGCATTTTTGGCCCAGAGATCAAAGTACGCATCGTGTACGAACAGGGTATTCGCCTGATCCTAGGATTGGGTCTCGCCTTCGCTGGTTACATCACTTACGGGCTTTTTATCGCGCATTTCGTCTCAGTGTTTTTCACAGGGCTTCTCACACTTCGCTTACTTTCCAAACACTTGGACCTTAAAACATTATTGAAGGCCCCAATGACAGGCGACTTACCAAAAGCCATGTTGAAATATGCACGGCCTATCACCCCAGCTTGGATGATCAAATCATTGTTTAGTGAGTTGCCTGTGCTGTTCTTAAACTTCTTCTTACCCGGTGCACGCGGTTTGGATGCGGCAGGCCTTTATAAGGTTGCACGACAGTTTACTAGCGTCCTGCAAATGGTTGGCATCACTTTTGAGTATGTTATGGCGCCCCTCGCCGCTGAAAAAGCTGGCAAAACAGATAAAACTGGCCTGCAAGATATGTTCTCATACGCTGTAAGGCTGTCCACCGTAATCGCCCTGCCGTTTTGCGCTGCTGTTATACTAGCCAGCAAAGATATCCTCTCCATGATGGAGCCACAGTTTATGACAGCTACCTACGCTGTGGTTGTTCTTGCGATTGGACGCATGATAGAGGCCATGGCGGGGCCGTCCACAGCTATCATTGATATGCTTGGTCACCGTTTTTTACCGCTGACTAATTTTTTGATGGGCCTTTTTGCCATGAGTGTGCTTTCCGCTTATCTCATACCGCTTTACGGTGTAACGGGCGGTGCTATCGCAGCTGCTGTCGCCATGAATGTAACTGCATTGCTCGCACTCGCTGAAACCATGATCCTATTTAAGCTTAGACCTTATGATCATAATATTATTCGTCCACTGCTTATATCGCTGCTTGCAACGTCTGTACTGGTTTATCTCATCACACTTACAAAATATATGGCATCACCTATTGCTATCACACTCGCACTAGCTGGTCTTTTTGCCTCTTTGTTCGTCGTGGTCAGATACGGCTTAACACCAACAGATGCAGCAGCCCTAGGGCCACTTGCGCGTCTGTCGAAACGCCATAAAAAATCATTAGAATCCTCAAAATAAAGGAATGCCCATGTCTAATATTGAAATCTTTGAGGTAACTGATCGTGCAGACCTTAAGCGTTTTATCAAGGTCGCTAACAAGCCTTATGTGAACGATGAAGCCTATGTCATCCCACTGATGATTGAGCGCATTGACGCGCTGGCACCAGAGAAAAATCCTTATTTTGAACATGCGGAAGTCCAATATTTCATCGCGGTGCGTGACGGCGAAGACGTGGGTCGCATTTCAGCTCAAATCGATGCCCTAGCGCAGGAAAAATGGGGGCCAAACATGGGACATTTTGGCCTATTTGAAGCGATGGACCAAGAGGTCGCAAACACACTACTCACCACTGCTGAAAACTGGTTAAAGGCACGCGGCATGACCACCATGCAGGGCCCTTGGAGCCTAAGTGCCAATCAAGAAGCTGGTTTGCTGATTGAAGGATTTGATACGCCACCTGTTGTTATGATGCCCCACGGCAGACCTGAGTACGCTGGGTGGGTTGAAAACTTTGGCCTAACCAAGGAAAAAGACCTCTATGCTTACGCCGTTGACGTCAGCAAAGTGTCTGACCAAACAGCAAAGCGTTTTATAGCCATGGGTAAGCGCAATAAAAGCTTAATCATGCGACGTATGAATATGAAAAAATTTCGTAGTGAGATAGATATCATTCTAGACATCTTCAATGAAGCATGGGCAGATAACTGGGGCTATGTGCCCATGACCGAACATGAAATTGAGCATATGGCAGAGTCCCTTAAACCTATCATTAAAGCTGATATGGCTCTAATTTGCGAAGTGGATGGCGTACCTGTTGCTTTTCAAATAGCTATTCCAGATGTTAATCACTATATAGCCGACCTTAAAGGGAAGCTGTTGCCGTTTGGTTGGGCTAAAGTTATATACAGACTATTTATTTCAAAAAGAGTTCCCCGCATTCGAGTACCATTAATGGGCGTTCGAAACAAATATCAAGGCCGTCCTCTCGGCGCTGCTATGGCCATGACTATGATTGATAAAACCCGTGAAGAAGTGAAAAAACGTGATTGTGAATTTGGTGAAATGGGTTGGATTTTAGAAGATAATACTGGCATGCGCGGCATTCTAGACATGCTGGGGACCCATGCCTATAAAACCTACCGCGTTTATGAGAAAACAATCGGCTAGCCCGATTTCATCAGTTTAACAGCTTCATCTCGCTCAAAGAGATACAGTAAAACCCTAAGAGCCTCGCCTCTTGGGGTTTTTAGCATAGGATCTTTCGATACCATCATCCGCGCGTCATCGTTGGCGATAGGGATAAGATCAGCGTGATCAATCAGGTTAGCCACTCGCATGTCAGGCAAGCCAGATTGGCGCGTTCCAAGCAGCTCACCAGCGCCCCTAAGGCGTAAATCTTCTTCTGCGATCAAGAAACCATCTTCGCTCTCGCGCATAATTTTAAGCCTAGCACTCGCCACTTCGCCAACCGCTGCGCTGCGCAACAACAAACAGCTTGATTTACCAGTGCCGCGACCAACACGTCCGCGTAGCTGATGCAACTGAGACAGACCAAATCTCTCGGCGTGCTCAATCACCATCACTGTGGCTTCTGGCACATCCACGCCCACTTCAATCACGGTGGTCGAGACCAACATGTCAATGTCACCTTCAGCAAAGGCTTGCATCACAGCATCTTTGTCCTTGGCCTTCATTTGACCGTGCACCAGCCCAACCCGCTCACCAAACAACCCGCGCAAATGTGCAAAGCGCTCTTCTGCTGCTGCCACATCCAGCTCTAAGCTTTCTTCCACAAGCGGGCAAACCCAGTAAGCCCGCGCGCCTGCTTCAACAGCGCGCTTAACACCGTCTACCACCGCTGGTAAGCGATCAAGCGATACAACGCGGGTATCAATGGGTTTGCGACCTGGAGGTTTCTCAGCAATGCGTGAGATATCCATGTCTCCGTATGCCGTAAGTGTTAGGGTGCGCGGTATAGGCGTCGCAGTCATCGCCAGCACATCAACGCCTTTATCCGCTTTGTCGGTGAGCGCGATACGCTGCTGCACACCAAAACGGTGCTGCTCGTCTATCACTGCTAAACCTAGGTCTTTAAACACCACATCGCTCTGGATTATCGCGTGGGTGCCTATAAGTATATCGATGTCACCCGCAGCCAGATCAGCCAACAAGGCATCGCGCTTTTTACCTTTGTTTCTACCAGTTAAAATCTCGATGCGAATATCTAACGTCTCAGCATGTTCGGTGAGCGTAGCCATATGTTGACGCGCTAAAATCTCAGTTGGGGCCAGCAGTGCTGCCTGTGCACCTGTTTCAACAGCATTCAACATTGCCATCAGCGCTACTATCGTTTTACCACTTCCCACATCGCCTTGAACAAGCCGTATCATCGCGTTCTTGCTCATCATATCCGCTTCAATCTCGCCCACCACCGTTTGTTGATCACCGGTGAGTGCATAGGGCAGCACGTCCATAAGTGCTGTGCGCAGATGACCATCGCCCTTCAAGGCCCTACCCGCATTGCGCCTCGCGCGTTCTCGCACCAGAGCAAGCGTCAACTGGGTTGCTAACAGTTCATCATACGCCAAGCGCCGTCTCGCCAGTGTGCTAGAGGCTAAATCGTCATGACTTTCAGGGGAATGTACCTCGCTAAGCATCTCTTTAAAGCTGCCCCAGCCCTGCTTCTCTTTAAAGCTAGTATCTTGCCACTCAACCAGGTCAGGTGCGCGTTTAACCGCCTCTGCCACTGCCTTACGCACTATCTTACCGCTAAGGGCCGCTGTGAGTGGATAAACAGGTTCTAATAATGGTAAATCACCTGCGTTATTCGGGTCCACGATATAATCAGGATGGGTGATTTGAGGGACACCCTTAAATTTTTCCAACTTGCCAGAGATCAAACGCATTTCACCGCTGGGTAATTGCTTGGCGAGATAATCGCGGTGGGCTTTAAAAAAGACCAAGGTAATAAAGCCACTGTCGTCGCGACAGGTTACGCGGTACGGCATGCGTTTGTTCGGAGGTACGTGATGCTCGACCACTTCCACTTCGAGGGTTACCAACGTGCCTTCTTCTGCATCCATAATTTTGGGCCGGTAGCGACGATCAATGAGACCAGAAGGAAAATGCCACAAAAGATGCACGAGTCGCGTGATCCCAAGCCGCTCAAATAGCGTACGACTGCGCGGCCCAACCCCTGAGAGGCTAAGAATATCGCTAAAACAGGTAAAAAGTGCTTCTGGCCGCACCGATTTTCCTTCCCAAGTCTGTACAGTTTCCCGACCATAGCTTATGGTGTGCCGCCCGCCAATGGGTTCTTGCACCAAGATCAAATTTTAAAGCAGAGACTGTCATGTTTAATAGCCCTATCCCACTTGAAGATCACAAACGTCGTCTTATTTTTCGTGCATGGCACCGTGGCATTAAAGAGCTTGATCTTATATTTGGTAATTACATTGAAAAGAATGTTGAGCGGATGAACCATGAAGACATCATTTGGTTCGACGCTTTATTTGAGGAAAATGATCATGAAATTTTGGCATGGGTAACTAAGGACAAGGAAACGCCTGAAGAGTATAATACGCCTTGGATGGATGAGTTGAAAAAACTTGATTTCCTAACTCTGCGCGCCCGTTAAGAAAGCCTAAAGCGACTTATGTCCACAACCACCAACATTCAAGAGATTATCAGCGCTCCCATGCCCCTTACCATAGCAGGCGTGCCAGACGGCTTTGATGCGCTGCTACTGGCTGATGCTGTGCGAGCAAGTCATAAAAGTGGCAAAGCGCTAATGCATATTTGCCGTGATGACGGACGGCTCGCAGCACTAGAGCAAACACTTGCATATTTTGCACCGGATGTTGAGCTTGTGCTGTTCCCTGCCTGGGACTGCCTGCCCTATGACCGCGTTGGGCCGCACGGCGACATCATCGCTGCCCGCATGGATGCTCTGGCGACACTATCAAACACAAAACCCACAAGACCGCGCATTATCCTCACCACAATTAATGCAGCCTTACAGCGTGTAGCACCTCGCTCCATGGTGCTATCCGCTAGTTTTAATGCCGTCATTGGCGACGACATTGACCAAAATGAGCTAAGCACCTTCTTGGTAACAAACGGTTATGTACGCGCTTCACAAGTGATGGAAGCTGGTGAATTTGCCGTGCGCGGTAGTCTAATTGATATTTTCCCTTCCGGTAGCGATGCTCCGTTAAGGCTCGATTTTTTTGGAGATGAACTAGAGAGCATTCGCGCCTTTGACCCTCTATCACAGCGCACAATCGGCAACCGCAAGGCTATTGCCATCAAGCCAGTCAGCGAGTTTACGCTTTACCCTGACGTCATCCAAAAGTTTCGTCGTGGCTATGTGAACAGTTTTGGTCCTGCTGGCAGTGATGATCCGCTGTACAGCGCGATAACCGAAGGGCGCCGCTATCAAGGTGCTGAACATTGGCTGCCATTATTTCATGACGCCTTAGAGACGTTGTTTGATTACACCGAGGCTGCGATAGTCAGCCTTGACCACCAGTGCGATGTCTCCGCTGCGGAGCGTTTCGCTGCTATCGACGATTATTACGGTGCGCGGATAGAAGCTAAGAAAGCTGAAAGCAGTTCCATGCTCTCCGCCGTATATAATCCACTCTTACCAGAAGGACTTTATATTTTAGAGGCCGAATGGGAAGGCCTATGTAAGACGTACGACATGCGTCACCTTTCTCCCTTCCAAGAACCAGAGGCGGTGCGCGTCGTCTCGTTCGATGCACGGCGCGGCCGCAACTTTGGTCCCGAGAGAAATCAAAAAGACATTAATGTTTATGACGCTGTAAAAACCCATGTGGGCGATAGCCGTAGGGCAAAAAAACGCGTGGTTTTGGCATGCTACAGCGCGGGTTCGCGTGATCGCTTAATGGGCCTATTTAAAGAACATAAACTAAGGTCTATGGCGTGCCATGAGAGCTGGAAAGAAGTGTTAGATACGGATGAAAAAATTCTCTCCTTCATTATACTGCCCATCGAACAAGGCTTTGAAACTAATGAATTAATACTCATTAGCGAACAGGATATATTGGGTGATCGCCTCGTACGCAAGTCCCGCCGCAACAAAAAAGCCGACAACTTCCTTACCGAAGCAAGCGCACTTACCAAAGATGATTTGGTTGTGCATAGCAACCACGGCATTGGCCGCTTTTTGGGCTTGGAAACGGTAACCGCTGGCGGCTCTGCCCACGACTGTTTACTTATCGAATATTTAGGTGGTGATAAGCTTTATGTCCCGGTTGAAAACATCGAAGTTTTAACACGTTACGGAACGGTTGACGCCAGTGCTAATCTCGACAAATTAGGCGGTGTTGCCTGGCAAGGGCGCAAAGCGAAACTCAAAAAACGTATCCGCGACATGGCAGATCAGCTGATTAATTTAGCGGCAGAACGCGCCTTAAAGCGCGGTGAAAAACTCACTCCACCTGAGGGCATGTATGACGAATTTTGCGCCCGTTTCCCCTTCAGTGAAACCGAAGATCAACTGCGTTCTATCAATGATGTCATTGGCGACCTTGGGCGTGGTCGCCCAATGGATCGTCTGATCTGCGGTGATGTTGGTTTTGGCAAGACAGAAGTATCACTGCGCGCTGCGTTCATTGCGGTGATGTCAGGACAACAAGTAGCGATCGTCGCGCCTACAACCTTACTCGTGCGTCAACATTACCAAACCTTCATCGAGCGATTTAAAGGCATGCCTGTGCGCGTCTCTCAGATGTCACGCCTTGTGTCCCAAAAAGAGATAAATCAAACTAAACAAGGCCTTAGTGAAGGCCAAGTCGATATCGTGATCGGCACACATGCCCTGCTTAGTGATAGTATTAAGTTCCGCGAACTTGGTCTTTTAGTGATCGATGAAGAGCAACATTTTGGGGTGGCCCACAAAGAAAAACTCAAGTCACTGCGCGCGAACGTCCATGTTTTAACACTGACCGCGACGCCAATACCACGGACCTTGCAACTGTCTATGTCTGGTATTCGTGATCTATCTATTATCGCGACACCACCGGTTGACCGCTTGGCGGTACGCACTTTTGTGTTGCCGTTTGATCCTGTTGTGGTCAAAGAAGCGCTGATGCGAGAGCACCACAGGGGTGGACAAAGCTTTTATGTCTGCCCTCGTATCGCAGATATGGACCAAGCCGCTGAGTTCTTGAAAGAGCAAGTGCCTGAGGTGAAGTTTATCATCGCGCATGGGCAGATGCCGCCGAAGACCATTGAAGACGTGATGACGGCCTTTTACGAGGGGCGTTATGATGTGCTGTTGTCTACGACAATCGTGGAATCTGGCATTGATATTCCGACCGCCAATACCATGATTATTCACCGAGCTGATATGTATGGCCTTAGCCAGCTTTATCAACTACGAGGCCGTGTAGGGCGTTCAAAAACAAGGGCTTATGCCTATTTAACCGTTCCGCCCAAACAGAAGCTAACCGAGAATGCCGAAAAGCGGCTTGAGGTTTTACAAACCCTCGATACCCTCGGCGCAGGTTTCACACTGGCGAGCCACGACATGGATATTCGCGGTGCTGGTAACCTACTGGGTGATGAGCAATCGGGCCATGTGCGAGAGGTGGGTATTGAGCTTTACCAGCAAATGTTGGAAGAGGCCGTTGCACGCGCCCGCACTGGTGACAGTGATGATAGTGACGAGTTAGATGCCCTATGGTCACCACAGATTAACCTTGGTGCCACCGTGATGATCCCTGAAAGCTATGTCCCTGACCTGAACCAG
>Ga0209344_10001312_pt1 | contig 33245 bp, 19 predicted proteins | sample Cruoilmetagenom6_FD_187293 | JGI IMG/M metagenome (GOLD analysis project Ga0209344, IMG submission 187293) | Oil polluted marine microbial communities from Coal Oil Point, Santa Barbara, California, USA - Santa Barbara Oil Seep Sample 6 (SPAdes)... | ecosystem: Environmental > Aquatic > Marine...
CGCGCGGCCCGAGGGGGCTGCCCTCGGGCCGCGTCTTTACTCCGTACCCCACCCTGGGAGCCATGCCCCCAGGTGGTTTTGGCGCGCCTGGTCGCGCCCGGCGGTAACCTACCTCGATCCGTGACACCCCGGGAACACCCGAGCACCCGAAGCACCGGACCACGCACATCTGACCTGGCGAAAAAAGCCCAGCTCCACAGGTTTGTGCGGCTGCCGAGGAGAACCCGGTGTGCATGGCGCCGCTTGGCACCCGGTTGTTGCACGCCGCTATTGGGCACCGTTTTTTTGAAGGAAACGGTTTCTCGCGGGAAACCTACTCGCGCGCATGCTGTCGAAAAGTAGTCCACCGCGTTGCGAGTGGAAGACAAGAAGAGCTGGGGGTGAGGGAGAGGTGTTCCCTAGTGGGAAAAGCAGTTCTTCCCGGATCATTGCCCCAGGAAGAAACCACTAGGAGGGGGCAAGGGTGCTCCCGTCCTGAATTTCCCGGATGAGAATTTCCTTTTTGCTGTTGGTGGCGAGGAGTTTGCTGTCGGGGCTGAAAGTTGTGTGTTGTATCCAGGTTGTGTGGCCCGTGAGGGCGGGTTGGTTTGGCGTCGGACGGAAGGGCCGGGGTAGGTCAGGGGGTGCCGTGTTGGCTGTCGTGTTGGCCGTCGTGCAGGTAGAGGGGGTGTCCGGTGTGGAGGGCGGTGAGGGCGGCGTTGGTTTGGCGCCAGACGGAAGGGCGAAGCAGACGGGATGCTTTGTCCTGGGAGCAGAAGGACCAGTCGAGCAGTTCGCCGTCGAGGAGACGGATGTCGGCGATCTGGTTTTCGTTCAGGATGCCGCCGTCGAAGACAAAAGTGAGGGTGTCGCCCCAGCAGTGGCGGGGTGGGGTCCAATCGATACAGAGGAGCTTTCCCACAGGAATAAAGATGCCGAGTTCTTCGCCGAGTTCTCGTGCTGCAGCGAGGCGGGGGGGTTCTCCGGCTTCGACAAGACCGCCGGGGAGATCCCAGTCTTCTTTGTAAGAAGGATCTACTATTAAAACGGTTCCGTTTTGTTTTCGGAGGAGTACGTCGGCACCGACGAGTTTGCGCGGGAGGTTTTTTGCCCAGGCGAGGGTTTCTGCGTCGTCTTGCTGTGTTGTGATCTCGTCTTGGGTGTTTTGTGGGCTCATCATCCTCCTGATTTCTTCTCGCCTCTAGGTACGGGCTCTTTGGCTGTTTTTTCTTTTTTCGCGTGTTGTTGGCAGCGGGGCGCCCCCACCCTAATCGTCTTGAGAGAAAAGGGCGGGGACTTTTTTCGAGATCTGGTGTGCCGGCCATTTTTTTCGTGTTTTGCCTGTTTGTTATGTGGATTTTTTCGGTGAGTCCAGGATTGTGCGGGCGTGTGCTTGTCCTTGGTGGCTTTGTGCACGTGTACTGCAGCGTGCGGGTGTCAGGGCCAGGTGGCAGAGGCTGGGTCTCAGGTACCAGGGCGAAGGGGCGGTTTTTCCGGGAGGTTTTTCGTGGGGTGTGCAGCGAGGGGCCTGGGCCGGTGGAGCAGCCGCTGGAACAGGGGATGATCAGTTTATCGGGTTTTCCATCGGGGCTGTCGGGGCTGTTCGGGCTGTTTGGACAGGGCGAGACGCACGAGAGGGCTGGGGTTGCAGCTGCTTGTGCAGCTTGTGATGGGGAGGTGTGTTGTGGTGTGGGTTGTGGGGTCTCCCAGGGTGATGTGGGTGTCGTGGGTTCCGATTGGGGGGGTCAGGGTGATGTCGAGTTTTCCCTCAGCGGGTTTGCCGGCGCATGTGATCCATGGCACGTTGAAGAGGACTTCCCACGACATGGGCAGTTCGTCTGCCGGGTTTTGTACTGCTATTTCGAAGGGGCCAATGGGCGTTTCGGGGCGGCTGCCGGTGATGTAGAGGCAGGAGGGGTCAAGAAAAAGCCCGTGGGGCAGTTCCGGTGAGGAGACTGTGCGTTGGGCAAGGGGAATGCTGTTTTGTTCGCCACAATGGGTGAAGCTTGTGTCTTGGCTGTCGTTGTGGGGGAGGTGTCCTTGCAGGTGTTCGCATAGGTCGTCCAGGGTGAGGTAGCCCTGTCCTGTGATGGGTGGTGCGCTCTGTAGTCCCTCAGTGAAGAGGCGGATGAAAGATACGGATCTGCCGAAGAGGCCAATGGGCCGGTTTTTTGTGTTTGGTTGACTGTAGATGATGAGGTGGCGGTTCGGGCCGAGCGAAAGAGGGGTGTCTGGGTTACGGCGGCGGGTGGTATGCAAAAAGCTGCGGCGGAGGAGGTCGGTAGGGTGGGGCTCCAGCGGATCCTGTGGGGTTTGTCCTGTGGTATAGCCGATTTCAGGTGGTGTCTGCTGCTGATGCTGTTGTGCTATTTGGGGTGTGAGGTGGCAGTCGAGCACGAGAATGAGGGCCTGCGCGCGACAGTTCCGGATCATTTTCCTGAGGGCAGTGACGGAGACGGCGCTTATGTCGAGCCTACGTGTCCAAGTGTCAGCGGCGCAGAGGGAGATGCTGCCGGTAGTGTCGCGCGAGGCGTGTCCGCTGTAGAAGAAGAGTAGGGTTTCGTCTCCGCGGGCATTTCGGAAGAACTCTTCGGTTCTTGTGAGAATTTCTCCTGACGCCGCGTCGGTTAGTACGCAAATGTTTTCTGGGTTGAAAAGACCAGTTTCGGGATCTGCACAGGTCTTTGCGAGTCGCTCCAATTCGTAGGGAACGCTTCCTCGCTGTGGGAGGTTTTCCGGATCGCGGGCAAAAAACCCATTTCCGATGAGGAGCGCTTGATATTTTTTTGTTTTTCGCGCTGTTTTTTCGTGTGCGGCTGTTGCGGCGAAACGAGGGAATGTTTTTTCGGCTTTGTTGTGGGTGTGCGTGGTATCCCTGGCAAACGACTTTTCCTGGTCGTGCAGACGCGTCGCTGGCTTCTCGGTTGACAATTTTTCGCAATGACTTTCGCAGGGGGCAGTGGCAGTGCCCGAGTTTTTTCTCTCCTCTTTCTTCTGTTTCTGCTGCCGTTGTCCTGTGCAGAGCTTTTCTTCAGATGGAGAGTGTGGGGTTATATCTGGGACGCAAAGCGGAGAACCTCTTCGGTGAAGATGTCATTCTGGTCGCCTGCCAGCATGTGGGTTGCATCATGTACGTCGACATATGAAGCATTTGGCATGGCTTTGAGCAGCTCTTGTGCCCCTTCTTCACTCACAAGGTCGGTGAGTTTGCCTCGCATGAGGAGGGCGGGCACTTCGACTTTGCCTGCGCACCGGAGAAGCCGTTCCCGCATGCCATCGAAGTGCTCTTCACCTTCTTCCATGCGGTTGATTGTCTCTGCCGGGGGACGCTGGGCTTCGTCCATACGATGCGTAATAAAACGGATGTCCCAGTGCCAGTGCCAGCGACCGTCCTCTTTTTGTCGCAGCACCTTTTTCAAGCCATCGAGGTTTTTTGTGCGCTTCTGGTTGAGGCGGTAGCCGGCGATTGCTTCTGCTGCCTCTTCGAGGGAGGCAAAGCCGTTCGGGCTGCTTGTCATAAACCCGACGATGCGCTGCACGCCTTCGACTTCCATGCGGGGCGTAATGTCAACGAGCACAAGGCCGCGGTAGAGCTGTTTTTTACTCATGCCCTGGGCCGACAGGGCCGAAATGCCGCCGAGTGAAGCCCCAACCACGATCGGTGCACGGTCGAGTTGCTCACAGATCTCGATCACGTCCTGGCCGAAAAACTCGAAATCGTAATCGGGGTTGACCGGCCACTCACTGTCGCCATGTCCACGCATGTCAACAGCATAGACTCGCCAACCTGCGGCTGCGAGGGCGGTTCCGGTGCCTCCCCACGCCTGACGGGTTTGCCCACCCCCATGTAAAAGTACAACTGGGTCGACGTTGTCTTCTCCCCACAAGCTGGTGGCGAGACCTAAGTTGTTCTGCCCCGACAGTGTGATTGTCCTCGGCTCGGAGGGCGTGTTCGCGACAGGTGATGCGGGCATGGCGACAGTTCTCCTTTCGCATGTTCCCGCGTTAAATGGGAGCATGCTCCTCTTCAGCATGCCATTGCATTGCCAGAAAAAAGATATTGAGGGAATTTTTGTTGGCAATTTTTCTTTTTGCCTGTTTTTTTTGACTGGGTTTGAGATGGCGCGGATTCGGTGGAGATGCAGGGGGAAACAATTCCCTTTCCCCGAAAAGACGCAAGTCAAAGACGTAAATATCAAGAATTTTAGGGGAATATCAGTAAATAGGATTGCTTTCTGTGACACTAGAGACGCAAGAAAGATGCGGGAATTTTTTTGTTTGTACTTTCGCTGACCTGCCTCACTTCCTGAGGCCAGTTCTGCTTCAAAAGGAGTGGCTTATGCTGTTGCGCCGTTTTGCTCGTTTTTTAACAGTTTCTGCGCTGTTTTGTCTGCTGCCTTTTGCTCCGGCTCTCGCTGAAAAAGCACCTCTTTTGTGTTTGGGGGCTTCCCCAACCATTGTGGGTTCCCCTGGTGACGATTTTTTGCTGGGGACTTCTGGTGACGACGTGATAATGGGTCTTGCCGGCGATGACGAGATCTGGGGTCTTGGTGGGAACGACACGATCTGCGGGAACGGAGGAGAAGACCTCCTCATAGGTGAGGACGGTAGAGACCTGTTGGACGGGGGGAGCGGAGCAGACATGCTCGATGGTGGTGCCGGAGACGACACGATGTACGGAAGAACAGGTGCAGACCGTATACACGGGAAGGACGGTAACGATCAGGCGAAAGCCGGAAGCGGTGATGACCTGCTTTTCGGCGGGGATGGTAACGATACCTTTTGGGGCGGCAGTGGTTTTGACATGTTGGATGGGGGGGACGGGATCGACCTCCTGTATGGCGGGAATGACACTGACAGGATTTTCGGCGGAGACGGTGACGATGTGCTCTCCGGCGGAATGGGCTTCGACTCCTTGTTGGGCGAAGACGGTGCTGACACCTTGTATGGGGGAGCGGGCAATGACTATCTCGATGGCGGGCCGGGTCGTGACTATCTCAAAGGTGAGGCCGGCGATGACGAGATCTGGGGTGACACCGGCAATGACCTGCTTGAAGGCGGCGAAGGTGACGATCTCATGGTCGGGCAAGAGGGGCAGGATGTGCTGCATGGCGGTCCAGGCGACGACTACCTCGAGGGTGGTCCCGATGATGACTTCCTTGACGGCGGCGAAGGCATCGACACGTGCGAAGATGAAGTTGGGGAAGAGCACAATTGTGAGGCCACTTTTTTTGGGTAACCCGAATTATGCCCTCAACAATATTGTTTAGGGCGGTTTCGCGTTGTGGGTATGAAGGACCTGCAGTGGGACTTACGGGGAGCAGTGCTTCCTGGGGCATCTCCTGAGAGGCAGGAGAGACGTAAAGGAACGACGCGCGCAGAGACGACGTGTGAGAGGGGAACGGCCGCGCAGACGGGAGCAGTGGCAGACAGGCAGAGGCGGATGTGTAGGGGGGGATACACGCAGGGCTGTCCGCCAGTGGCGATGGGGCACTGGCGTGGTGTGGGGTGCCAAGGGAAAGTGCCGGCGACCCCCAGCCCTGATAATGAAGTCCGACCGGGGACCGTGGCCCTGGGCGTTTTTTGCCGGCGACGCTGGTACTCGTCGTGTGCCCGGCGCGCCCACTAAGAGTGTACAGAAAATTTTTGTGTACTTGTCTACACTGGGGACAACTAAATTGGAGGGCCATCCTGGCGTCTCCTGAAGTCCGCAGGTCTTTGGGAGCGCACTGATTGGTACCCGGTTCGTCCTTCGAGGTCTGCCTGGTTACAAGGTAAACCCCTATGGAAGACGCGCAAACCGGTGTGTCGAGCTGGACTGCCTGTTTTGGCACTGTTTTGCTGGCCTGGGCCGACGCCCTTGGCGCTGTTGCACGGCGGCTCTTGCCTGCCCTGCGCGCCATCGACGACCTGCTGTGTGTGAGCGAGCGCATTAGCGGTCGTGTCGCCCGGCTTCTGGCAGTACTACTTGGTGCCCTCACGGTTTTGACAGCTTGGCTGGTCCACCTAGCCGATTTGCTTGGGCTGTTTCAGGCTGATTGTGGCGCGGCCCCGTACACGAAAGTGTGCGGGTGCCCCCTGTTGGGGTGTCACTGTTTGCGAGACCGAGGCGGAGGAGCACATGACAGAGGACAAAAGGCAATCGCTATCGCGTGAAGAGCCGCATGTGCGGTCTGTTGCACCGTCTGCCCCGTCTTTTTCCCCTGGTTTTTTTCCTGAAGTCTCGACTGCCACAGTGCCTGCTGTTGCCGGCTTTTCTCTTCGTTGTTCTTTCGATTGGACCGCAGGACTCTCTCTTCTTCTCACCCTTTTGCTTTTGCCTGTGAGCTATTTTTCGGCGCGTGTACTGATTGCGCCTATAACCTACTTTTTCGGGATATCCTCGAATGTGCTGATTTTCTTTTGGCTGCTTGGGCTGGCCTTTCTCGCGATTCGTCCCGTGGAGGAAGTCCTTGTGCGCCTGTTCGGTGCGCGTTTTCCCACAGAAGATGAAGAGATGATCCTGCTGCCGGCCTGGGAGATGGTCTGTTGGAAAGCCAAGGTTGATCCCGATGACTATGCGCTTTTTGTGCAAGACAATCCGGAGTTCAATGCCTTTGCTGTGGGAGTGCGCTCTGTGACAGTCACGCGAGGGGCGCTTGTGTTTCCTCCCGCGCAACTTGAAGCAGTGCTTGCACACGAGCTTGGTCACCATGTGGGTGCGCACACGGTGGTTGCTGCGCTTTCGCTCTGGCTGCTTCTCCCGATTCTGGCTGTGACCTCTGTCTTTGGCTTCATTGTCCATATATGCATAAAAACCGCGAATTTTTTTACGGAGATCAGACTGCCCCTGCTGAACACCATTGGATATTTTTTGGCATTGCTTTGTGCGCTTCCTGTGCTTGTCCTGCGTGGCCTGCTCTGGGTGGTCGGGTTTTTGCGGAACCTGATTGGGCGGGGAAGCGAATTTGCCGCCGATGCTGTTGCGGTCGATCTCGGCTACGGAGACGGCCTTGTCGAGACCTTGGCCATCTGGATGGAATTAGACGATAACGCTGAGGCTGCAACAGGCAACTGGAGAGAACACCTTTTTTCCTCATGCCCTTCTCCCGCTGCGCGCATTCGTCGCATCGAAAAACGCGCAAGGAATGCCTATGGGGTGGCGTAGACAGGACCGACACAGCAAGGGCATTCCCGAAAAGCGAAAGATGGACCCGCCAGGTATGTTTAAGCTTCCTCCGGTGTGGCAGGCACTGCGGGCTGATGCCCGCTTTGGCCCTGCCCTTGCTCGTCTCGAAAACGACAGGGCAATGGGCATTCTTGGCGAGATTGACACCCTTCGCATTGACACGGCCCTGCAGGCTGTCGTACAGGATTCCGACGCCCTTGCAGACCTTGCCGGCGAGATTAGGGTCGAGGGAGGTGCGGCTGCTCCACATATGTCAGGGGAGCGTGATCTTCCTTTGCGTCGCGCGCGCCATGCGTTGGACCATGGGGCCGTGCGTATCGGACAGTGCGCGCGCGACGCCCGCAACCCGCTACCTTATCGCGGTATGTCTTTTGCACTTGATACGGATGTGTTGCGTACATCCCTGCTTGTGGTGGGGCCTCCTGGTTCAGGGAAAACCAGTGGTTTTGCCTTTCCCGTTGCCGAGCACCTTTCGTTACAGGCTCTTGCGGGCCGGGCTTCGCTTGTCGTGATCGACCCGAAAGGCGATGACTTTGCGGGGCAGGGCTGGTTCGATATTGAAATCGACCCTGCGAATCCGTCGAATGGGCATGGTTTCGACCTGTACGGCGGGGCAGAAACGCCAGAAGAAGCCGCCGATCGTCTTGCGGACGCGTTACTCCCTCCCGGTGTTTCTGCCGACAAGGCGTATTTTTTGGATGCCTCAAAAAACGCGCTGTATGGTGCCCTTGCGCCGTACGTTGTTGCCCATGACGGGAAGTACCCGAGCTTGCACAAGCTTTTGACGCTTCTGAGCGGCGATACAGCGCTGCTCACGAGTGTGCGTGACCGTCTTGCGAACCGTGGGCTCGATAAGCAGTATGGGCGCTTTTTGGAAAGTCGGCGCGTGCAGCTCGGTCGTCGCGAGGACCCGGCCGCCTCTCTGTTGGAGCGACTCTCCTTGCTTGACCGTCCGAACCTTGTGGAACTTTTTGATCGTCGCCGTCCGCGTTTCGCGATGCGTCAGATCAATGGTCCTGTGCGTGTGCGTATTTCTCTTCCCGAGGGGCGCTACCCTGAAGCGAGCCGTATTATTGCGCGCCTTGCCGTGAGTCAGTTTGTGCAAGCTGCCTCTGCCCCCAACGCAAACCGCAGGCTTTTCAAGGCGCTGATCTGCGATGAAGCCGGTCGCTATGTCGATGAGTATGTGGCGCGTGGTATACAGCGTCTTCGGTCGAATAACGCGGGCCTTGTGCTGCTCACACAATCTCTGGGGGATATTCCCGAAGATCTTCTTCGTACCATCTTTGGGAGTGCCGGCTGCAAGGCTGTTTTTGGCGGTATTGATCCCGACGACGCCCGCCATTTCAGCGAGTGGTGGGGAGAACACCAGATCGTGCAGCGGACTGTGTCTCATGGGACGAGTACCGGCGCCGGTACTATCGAGACCGAGGAGTCTTTGGGCGATCGCCACACGGTCACGACTGGCCGTAGCGCCGGCGTTTCAGTCCGCTATGTGGAGCATGCCCGCTGGACCCCATCCGATATTATCACCGCGATTCCTCCAGGCTATACCCTCCTCAGCCTGACTCGTTCCAATGGCATCCGTACCCCTCCCCTCCTTGTGAACTTGCGTGTGTGATCCTCTTGCACTGAGATGCAAGGGCTTACAAAGAATGCGTGAAAGTGTGCTTCTGCGCAGACAAGGCTGGTGGGAGTGGTCGGCGGCGTGAGGGACGGATCGTCTAGATTTTTCGTCGTTCCAAACGGCCTGAGGGGGTTTCCCAGAGTTCTTCGCGCGTGATAGGGAATCGCTCTCGTAGTTCTGTGATGGTCTCTCGCTCTTTATGGCGGTGCAAGAGGGATGCAAGTCGTTCCATGGCCATGATCGTGGCGGGGTGCCGGGGTCCGAGGCTTTTCATGCGGAAGATCAGGGCCTCGTTCCGCATGATTTGTGCTTCTGCCCGGTAGGAATCTTCTTGTTCCATATGGATTGCTGCCCAGTCAAGCAGGTCTGCCAGGATTTCGACTGTAAGGTCAGACCTGGAAATCGGCGTGAAAGTCGAGGCTGAGGGAGGCACGGGATGAAGTGTTGTGTCGTGTGTGGCCTGGGGTGTGAGACCGTGCGTGAAGGCGTGGTTGCACACCGCAATCATATGTGGAAGAATCCGTACACGAATTGCTGTCCGGTTTGATCCCTTGCCTCGTCCGGCTTCTTGTCGTGTGCGATCCGGGTAGATCTGTCGGAGGCGTTGCATGACGCTATTGAGCGTGTGTTCGGCTTCTGCTTTGTGTCCTGTCCGTATGGTCTCTTGCACAAAAGGGTGCATGGACGACGCGTTGTCTGCGGGGTTGCGGGTGAGAATGCCGAGTTTGACAAGTTCTGCCAGGTTTTCTTGTGTTTGGGGTGTGCCGGCAAACAAAAAGTCAGGGATGTCTTCTGAGGCGAGCCACGCGTAAAGACACGCAAGCGCGCGGGCGCATTCTGTGCTGTCTTCCTGTAAAACTGCCAGGATCAGTTGCCGGGATGCAGGGAAGGCTTCTTCTTGGTCCAGAGGGGCTTGTCGCCGAAGGTCCGGCATGGGTTGGGCGAGCTGCCGGCATGCGGCCAATGACCGCCCGGTCACGCGGATGATGGTTCCTGCCTGGGCTAGTCCGAGAGCGAATCTTTCCAAAACTGTGGCGAGCGCGTTTGCTTGCGCTTCATCTGCGGGTGCGGCAGTGTCGACGCCAGTGCCCGGCAGGTTTGTGCCGGCCGTATCGTTGCCTTTTGTGTGGGAAAGCAGGAAAAGCTGCGCTGGTTTTTCGGCAAACGCGTCGATCTGTACAGAGGTTGCGCCGATCTTGTGCCAGCCGTTCCGGTTTCCCGAGGTAATAAGAATATGGCTGCGACGCGAAGATGGAAGCAGCAAGGCAATGTCGGCAGGAGCGGGGACTTCGTCGAAGATGAGCAGCCAATCTTCTTGTTTTTCCAGTGCATTCCGGATCGCGTGTCGACGGGCCTGCGGACTGGTTTCAGTTGATTCCGGGACGCTTTTCAGGATGTGGCCGAGGGCAAGATAGTCGGAGGAGAGGGTGATGGGGTTTCCTGCGCGGATCCACCAACCAAAACGATATCGCTCTGTTTCGAGGCTGCGTTTGGCGTAGGACAGGGCGAGTTGGGTTTTTCCCATACCTCCGATGGCAGGGGCGGTTCTCGGCCGGGTAATCACGGTCACGGCTTGGTTGCGCAGTCCTTTTGCCACGGAAGCGTGTGTTTCCGGACGGTCGGTATACGGCGAGGCAAGGAGGTGGAAGGGCATGTTGGACAGGGGTTGCCGAGAAGGAGGGAGTGCTTCGACGATTGTTTCGCGCAAGGGAGGAAAAGCGCGTGTTAATGCGTCTGTGGAGATACAGCAGGCATCATAGGGGAGTGCTGCAGTGTTGCCTTTCGCAGGAAGAGCCGGGAGCGTCATGATCCCGATCACCATATGGAGAGTTTCATCCCAGATGGGTGCTCCCGCGAATCCCTTGTCAATACGCCGTCCTTGCACGGCATTCGCTTCGAGCTGAATCCAGCCAGGATCCGTACTGTTATTGTGGGAGTCCGGAGATGTGTCTGTTGGGGGAAAAAAATTTAAGAGCGTGCCCCGTGCCCAGGCGCCTCCCATTTGTCCACGGGGGAATCCGTACAGTCTGCATTCGTGTCCGAAGACCTTGTGCGTGCGCACAAGAGGGGCAGGCAAAGTGCCAGGAGGGCGCTCGGTCAGCAGACGCAAGGTCGCGAGTCCTCCATTGCCGTGTTGATCCGGCGGACACCAGTATTCGGCCAGGACTTCGGCTTGGCATACCGTGACTCCCGTGGCGAACACGAAGTCCACGCTGATAATTTCGCCTGGTCCTGCGCCCGCGTCATAGACAACATGCGCACAGGTCATAATATGGGAATCATCGACAAGGCAGCCTGCTCCAGCAATTTCGCGGTTCACGTGATGCACGCGCACGAGCCACTGGGGCGCTGCAGGGTTGCCTCCGCGCTGTTTCTCCATGCCGATTTCACCTGTGCCAGCGTACTATGAGTCGAACTTGCGTTTTGTGAAGACCATTGTGTGAAGACGAGAAGATGCCTGCAAGTCCTGTTCGCCTGTTTTTCTGATTATCTCTTCTCGGCGAACTGTTTTTCTGCGATCGTCGCCTGAGTAACGAGGATCTGTGCTTCTTCTTGATTCCCCTGTTGTTGCAAGTGATCCGCTGCCTTCTTCAGTGCCGTGACGGCAGCAGGTGTCACACAGTCAAATGCCATGGAGTGTGAGACCGCAGCGAGAACATGGGGAAGAAGAAGCACACGTATATCATTTTTTTGCGTTCCTGACGGGAAAACCGTGGCAAGAAAATTCACTGTGGTTTGAATCCACCCTTGTCGCGAGGGCGGTGCAAGGCGATCAATCAAGGCCCTCCCAATATGGGGTTCTACGCGAAAACCATCTTGGTCAATTTTCACAAAGGACAGTGAGGAAAGAAGGCGTATTGCCGAAATAAGCTGGTCTCTTTTTCGGGAAGCCTTGCGCAATTTGAGGGTGGACGGCAGGCATCCTCCGTGCTCGAGCAGCAAACTGAGGGGAACCTGACTGCTCCCCATGAACGCGGCCAAATACAAGAGCTCATCTGCCACATGCCGCGTGATTTTCCGTTCGCGGTCTGTTGTGAACAACAGCTCATGACTCAGCGCGACAGCAGTGATGAGATTGATTGAACTACCGGTCACAAAATTTTCCGGTGTCCACTCCCGTTTTTGTGTTCGGAACCGGTCTAAATAAGCAGAAATATCAGAGGATGATGCCTTCTCGTGGTCTGCTTCCCATTTTATGACCGCGGCCGCGTGCTCGAGTGTACCAGGTGCTCTACCCAACTCGTCTGCAAGTACCCGCGTGATTTCCCGGTCGTCGTTTCCAGTTTGATTCCGTAGGAAACGCGCTGCATCTTCTCGCAACAGCGGATACAAAGTGAGCAGGGCAGGTGCTTCCGGCCAATAGGGATACCGCGAGGTCACGATGATATGAGCATTGTTGTTGGGTTGAGCGCTTCTTTGTAGGTGAGGCAGAAAAGGCTTGAGAGTCTCAGGCGTACAAGCATTGTCGAATATCAGTAGCCATCTGTGAGAGTCTGCAAGCAGTGACTCCAAAGACACATCGGTTGTACCGTCAGGACCGGGTGGGTGGCCCAATTTATCTGCCAAAACCGCGCACTGTTGGGAAATGGTCGCAGGATAATCTGCAAAGATCCACCATATGATGTCGTATTGCTCTTTTTGAGAGTGGGCATACTCTGCCGCAAGTGCGGTAATTCCGAGACCACTCGTGCCGTCATGCGGCAGAAGGACCATGAGACCGTCCTGCTCGAGGCCACTCTGGAGCGCCATCAGTTCTCGGTCTCTTCCAAGAAAAGCTGGGTTCTTCCCATAGGGGAGCAAAATGCTTTTCGCTGCGTGCAGCGCTGTTTTCTCGTTTCTCTGGTCCTGCAGATTCTTCTCCCAGTCCGCTTCCCAATTCGGCTTCCGTGTACTTGTGTGCGAGGAGGAGACCAGAGAAGAAGGCGCTTTCGTGTCCCGAGGGCTTGTTTTCCTTGCGGGAGAAGCGGAATTTGGCGTATTGGGAGGATGCGCACTGAAGAAGGTGGTGGGTATGGGGTTTGGAAGAGCCGAAAGAAAGGGTTTCCTGCGACTTCTCGGGGTCTTCGTGTGGTTTTCAAGAGGCGTGCGGTCAGGAGAAAAGGAGGAGGCCGGTAGGGGAGTCGCGCTTATCGGCGGGGGAGACACCGCTCTTTTCAGTAGAGGACCGACGACGTCATGAGGATCGGAATCGGATCGAATGTCGTCCCGGTTCGTCTCTGTGGCTTCTGTGGGGGGCCGGGACGAGACGTGTTCGGTGTGGGGTGTCTCTGTGGTTGGTGTGGGGAGCAGGAACTCTGCAGTGTGGGAGGGGGAAGATGTGGGGAAAGAGACTGGTGTGACGGGAGAGGTTTCTCTGGGGATGCCCAACTGTGTATGTGTGGAGTCTTGCAGGATTTGTTCTGGCTTTGTGACGGTTTTGTGAGTGTTTTCTTCGGGTTTTTCTGCTTCGAGGGCACTGTGCAGAGTGCTGTCGTTGCTCGCCAAGACTGTGCTGCTGTCCGGGGCTGGTTCTGGGTGGGTGTCTTCTTTCAGGTTACCGAGGATGACGCGTTCGAGGGTTTCGAGAGGGGAGAATAGGTCCTGGGTCGTTTCGAATGCTTGTTGCAGGATGTGTTCTGCTTCGCTGTCAAGCAGGGAAATTTCGTTTCCTGCCTCCTGCCCACATTCTGGGGTGGTGGTAGCAGTGGTAGCAGTGGTAGCAGTGTAGATGAGGGCTTCCTCAGTCGAAGCACGATCTTCTTCTCCTCGGAAAGTGAGATCCTGGTCGAACACTGTTTCAAGAAGGCACCGTAGAACGTCTGTCCATTCGGTCAGCTGGGGCGGGTTTGGGAAAGACCGTGGGGTTGCGTCGAGTTCTTTGAGCGCGAGGCGAACAGCGTGGAGTGTTGGTCCGAGCTTGCGGAGGAGAAAGAAGTTAGGCGTGAGACAGATGGGCTCAGATGCGAAGAGGCCTGGTCGTATCTCTGTTTCTTGTTCTTGGATGCTGGACAGCAGCTGTTGTTCCCCGTTTTGCAGGATTTTCCCGGATTGCTCGTAAAGAAACAGAAGTCTCTGGTGGAGCGTGGCTGTGTCCAGATGCGACAGTGTTGTTTTGCCCATCCCTTTCCCCGTTGAACTTGATTGTTGAGCTGAAGTGTTGTTCCGTCTTCGGGATACCTGTTGCGATCATTTGTCGCGAGAAAGGAGTAGACAGTCTTACTGAACAGGTAGAACAGCACAGTCTAAAAAGTAGTGACGCGAGTCGATACTTCTATTGTATTGAGAAAAGTATTGAAATACTTGAGAACTCCCGATTGCCTGGGAAATTTCTCCTTGTCATACCAATATTTTCCATATATATTGAGATTTCTTTTTTCAGGTGTCGTTGCCGGCGGGAACAGGTCTGCAGGAACATCTCCTGTTTCCGCCGGTGACGCGGAGGCCTAAGCTTTAGCACTTGTTTTATACTCGGTTTCGCAGGAAAAAGTGTCATATGAGAGAACTAGATTTCCCTCAACTTTTTTTCAGTCATAAAAATTTGCCTGTTTTTTTCTTGTGCTACGTCTTGTGCTCGACTGTGCAACAGCAGAATTTTTTGTTTTGCTTTCTCTTTTGATCCCTGCCGTTCTTTCCATGCTTCGTGTGTTTTTCCTGTTCAGGGGCGAGATTGTTGGGTAGTCGTCTTATGGGAAAACGTTTGAGTTTGCCCCTTTCCTCGTTGGTGGCCCAAGATCGAGGGCACGTTGAGGAGACGGTCAGGGCGAAACAAAGTGGTTTTTTGTTTTTCGTAACCTATTGGCGTTTTTCCTTTATCTCTGCTTGCGACGTGGCATGAGGACCCTTCGTGGTCTTCTCACGAGTACCGAGTAACTTGTCTATATTTTCTGGGATATGCGCGCTGCGAGGGTTGGAGGAGAGAAATCGAAGCACATTTCCGGGAGGAACCTTATGGCAGTGTCCCCATCAATGGATGAGCCTTTGGCGTGTCGCGTGAGCTGTCCGACTGAGGGCATGACGCCTGTGTGGCGTCCCCGTGTCGGTGCTTGCCTTTCGCTGTGTCGTGTCGTGCTGCTCACGCTCGCGTGTGCGCTTGTTGTCTCTGCCTGTGAGAGTTCTGGGGACAGCGCAGAAGGGGAGGAGAAGATCAATAGTTATAGTGATTTGTCTCTGGCCACGCACGAATACAATGTCGAGCAGTCTCTCCTGGTCTCCATGTCTTTTCCCCCCGGTATTCTTTCTGAAGACGATTCTCGTGTTTTTTCCCGTCCTCCTATTGAACTCAGTGCTGTTGCCGAAATCGGTTATGCGGCGGACGCCGACAACTTTCGCCAAACGCTCAAATACAAGGAAATCTCTTTTATGGGAGAAACCCTTCCTACGACCGATAAAAAACCTGAAGTCACCATTTTTTCTTCCCAGGGCGAAATCCTCTCCCTTCAGGGTGTGACAGACTCGGTTGCCCTGAGCGAAAACCCGCTTCGTGCCGGATTTCTCTGTCCAGTTCTTCCTGCCGGCGGGGTAGAGGCTGGTGACCGTTGGGAAGTTCCGCGTGAAGTCAGTGCTTCCGGGCCGGCAGTCAATGTGATGCACCATGTGGAAAAAGTGGAACGCGATGGAGAAAAGGTTCTGCTCTTCACCGCTCGTTATAAAGCCGCTTGGGAAGCGCCGATTGACATGGATGCGCTCGCGGCATCTCTCGACACGGAGTTTTTTTCTCCGGTCACCTTCCGTTCTGCCGTTACAGTGCGTGTGGAGGAGACCTGCGAAATCAACACTGCAGACAAAAGTGTGCGTTTTATGGGGGCAGAGATGCACATGGAGGAAGACTGGAAAGCACAGAAAAATAACGAAGATTTACCTCTTGACCTCCTCCCTTATGACGGGGCACATCAAGAACGAGAACAACATCTCAAGATAGAGCGGAGATGAAACCGGCGTCTTCTCCTCCCCTCTGCTGTCTTCTTGCGCTGATTCCGCATAGGATTTTCGGTGGCCGAGTCGGTAAAACTGGGCGGACAGGGTGAGCGATAACGGCACAGAACGAGGGGATAGCCCGTACAGCGCGCGCGTGGAAAACATTTGCAGTTCTGCGAGTGCGGAACTTGTTTTTTTCGATTCCCCCGTCGATGCAGAAAAATGGGGAAGCCGTGCCACGTCTCTCTGGTGGGAAACAGACCCAGAAGATGTGGACAGGCGTGCAGAGATACTGCGCCTCTTCCAACAGACCGTCGATTATTGCGACGCACATCGATCTTCTCTTGGGCTTTCCATTCTTGCGGCTTTTTCTGCCGCAGGAGCGCCTTCTTTGCGGCAGCAGGCGGCATCTGCGCTCGATCGTCTGCGAGAAGAGGGAATCACCGGGCCCTCGTGGGTGCGTTTTGTAGGACGTGCCCAGTTTGAGGACGCGTGGCGTATCCATGATGATCGGTACGATCAGCCTGGGCAGGAATGCCTGTTTATTGGCTATTCGTACGATGGTATCGCATCGCATAGTCTGCGTGTTGTGCTCGACAAAAATCAGGGCGGAGTGCTGCGCGACGCCGATATTGGTCCATCTCTCACGGAAATGGCGACTCGCTGGCGCGATGGCCGCCCGGACATGCCTGCAAGTATTGAGCGTCTTTCTCCTGATACGGCGATGAGTCTTGTTGCAGAAGCATGGCAGCGTACCTGGCGTGTGTCCCAGGTTTCTTTCTTGCCTTCCTTTCTGGAAACGGCCAGTATTCTTGACGCGCGTGTGGAGAGTTGGCGGTTTGGTCCAGGACGACATCGCGGCCACTTACGGCTTTTGCTGCCCCTTTCCTCAGAAAAGCTCGCGTCTTCTTCTGCCCCGTTTGCCTCTGATGACGGGGCCGACGGACACCGCTCATGTCATCCTTCCACCGTTGAAGCCCCTGTTCCCGATGGCACTGTGCTGCGTCTTGTGCCTTCTCATTTTCGGGAAGTTGCGGATGAGGTTGCTCCGGATGAAAAAGAAGACCTGAAGGTGCAGGCAATTCTGCTTGCCATGAAAGAAGAAGATCCGGTGCTTGCCGACCGTGCGAAATGGGCCTACAACGCCCTCACCTGGGGTGAAGGCGTACAAGCCATTTCGCAACATGGGTTGCAAACATGGCTTTGGAGTGAATTGCCCGGGATGTGGGCGAGAGATGCGCATGATCATTATTCCCTGGCGACTGCGCTTGGTGAGCTTTTTGCTCGTCTTGGGAGAGACCGGAAAGCGGCCCTCTGCGCGTCTTCTCTGACCGAAAAAATTTTGGCTGCCTATGCGAATAACCCGAAAAAAGGGGCAGCACAATGCCGGCGGGCAATGCGCTCTTCTGGCGTTGAACCCCCCGATCTTGAGGACTTTGTGTGGGGGCGATCAATGGGCCCTGTGGAATCGGAAGCTTTTTTCTCGACTGCGACCGCGCTGGAACAAGCCATCGTGTCCGGGACGCTGCGACCTGGTGCACCTGCTTGGCGGGCGCGTCAAGGCCGTCTTGTTTTTTGTCACTTGCGTGCGGGGCGTCCTGCCCTCAATGGCGGGAACTGGCTGCATGAAATGTTGCGCGAACGCCGTGCAGTGTGGGGGCACAGTCGCGGGTATACGCGTCCGCGACTCATTGAACGCGTCGAAAACTGTATCCCTTTTGATGCAGTGCCGCTTCCGGACAATGCTGCGGACTCGTTGTGTCTGCTCAGATGGTTTGCTGCCCGCTCTGCTGATGGGCTTGATATTGCGGCAGATGGTGCGCTTGTTCCCTCGCTCCTGTCCTCTCTCTCCCGGGAAGCTGCCGCAAGCTGCGCGACTTCTTTAGGGCTTCCTGCAACAGAAAAGGCCTTTCTTTCGCCGCTTCTGGCAATTGCCGAGATGAGTCTCGGTCTTCGTCTTGTCCGCCGGCGGCACGGGCAGCTTGTGGCAGTAAAAGGTGCCTTGCCGCTTCTTGCGGATACCGCACAGCTTTGGCGTGCCGTGACACGTTTTTTTGCGCGGGGTACCGACCTGAACGCTGCTGTGCGAGAACTCGTTTTCGCGTTACTTCTGCTGGGCAATACGCAGTCTCTCTCCCAAAATATGGTCACGGTGCTACGTGAAGAAGGATGGGGCAGTGAAGAGCACACAGAGGGGTTTGATTTGCCGGCAGTAGGCCGCTCTGTGACTGGGCTTCTGCACATGATGACGAGTCTTGGCATGATCCAGCCTGCTCCGCGTGGCCTCGATGACACATGTTTGACAGAAATGGGGTGGGCAACCGTTCTCGAAACACTTCGCTGTCGATCGAGTGCGCCTCTTCCGTCTTTTCTTCCTTGAAAAGGTGCGCTGGGACAGGAAAAGACGCGCATCAGGGGCCTTGGATTGTGCTGTGTTGTTTTGGACATTGCAGCCTGTGCCCCGCACAACTTTTCGCGTGCATGCTGCGCGTGCATGCTGGGTGAACTATCTCGGTCTGGGGTCGGGCTTGTGTGTGTCAGGTCTCAAGCAGAACCAACAGCAGGGGGGAGAAAAGATGCGGGAGCGCTCGCTCTCTCGGTTTCTTGCCAGGATACGCAACGTTTCCAGGACGAAAAGATCACGTCATGCGCCATGTTGATCTTGTCTTCTTCGAGTGTGAGCAGTCGGGCGTTGAAAAGACGAGCGACGATAAGCGCGGTTGCTTCTGCCGGTCCACAGGCGGCCTGTAAGTCTGCCAGCCTGACCTGTGGTTTTTCCCACAACGACAAATGATCTCGCTCTCGAGAAAAATATCCTTGGTTGGGGTTTTGCATGTGTGCAGCGTTTTTTCTGGCCTGTGCAAAATAGAGAAAGATCTGTCGCATGATCTCTTGGTCTTCCGGGCCAGACGCCTGATAGACATGTTCTGCCGCGATGCCAATGTGATGTGCCCACCCGCCGGTCGCCTCGTAGTCCTCCAGGGACAGGATCGTGCCGCCGCGGTGTTTCCAGGCTTCCTGTAGCGCTTCTGTAAGAAAAGGCAGTACTGCCGTCTGGTGAGAGGTGTCGGTGAGCACGTGCGTCACGAGTCCTGGCTCGAAGGCCAGTCCCGTGTGCAGGGCCGGTTTCTCGACCAGTACACGAAGGTCGTTGTTGGAGAAGGGACGCACCGTGAGATAACCGGGGTCGAACACCCGCTTGATTAGAGGGTGTTCTCCAAAAGCAGAAAGATTGTTGGAACGGATAATTCCCAAGATAGTGAGTACCGGCGTCGGATTATTCATCGTGTGCGTCAGTAGACGAAAGAAATGGGTTCGGGTTGCTTTGTCGTTGGAGCGTGTGAAAATCTGCTCGAATTGATCTATCACGAGGAGAAGACGGTGATCCGGGGACCTGCTGGACGCTTCGGTCGCGATTTTTGCCAGGGCACGCGGGTCGGAGCGGATGTTTTCCTGCACAGTAGCCGGCTCTGATGCAGGGGCAAGGGCGGCGATGCTGCGAGAAAGATTCTGTAGGGGATCGTTGCCAGGAATACAGGTGAGTGTGCGCCAGAAGATTTTTTCCCCGGCTGCGGTATGGCTATCGAGCGCGGGCAGGACACACGCCTGAAAAAAAGAAGATTTACCGGTACCTGGTTCGCCGGTGAGGATCAAGAAACGGGCAGTGGGGAGACGGGCTAAAAGTCGACGTTTTAAGGCTGTGCGCCCAAAAAAAAGTTCGGCATCCTCTTCGGTGAATGTTTCCCTTCCCTTGTACGGGCAGATGGTGGCGCGCCGCGATATCTGATCGGTATTCCAGCGGAACTCGGGAAAACGCCGTGTCACCGTGTTGAGTCGAATCAGCAAACTGGGACGGACTCTTGGAGATGCTGCGGCAATGGCTGTCGTCACCGCCCCGGTGACTTCAAAGAGCAACGCGATCTCTTGACGCAAATTTGGCGCGTGTTCATTGTTGAGACGCTGTGCAACACGATGTGTGGCATCCGCATGAAAGTCGTACAAAAGAGGTTCTTTCTTTTGCGAATCCCTGAGAATGTCATGGAGAATAGGAAGGTGAGATGAGAAACTTGTCTGAAAAAGCGCCCGTGTCGGAGGGGAAATCCCATGGGATTTCCCCTCCGACTGATCGCTCCTGGCAAAAGGAGCGAGGGTTGCCGCAGTAAGAAGCGCGATGACTGCGGTTTCGTTTGGTCGACGGAGGTCTTCGCTTTTCGTGCGTATGACCCAGCGGATCTCGTCTTGAATTTCTGCGATGAACTGGGGAGGCAAGGACAACACGATTGTAAATCCCGAAAACCTTCTTTTTCTCCACTTTTACCACAACGATATAGTAGTCACTCTCCCGCTGTCGTTTTTGTCCAGACAAAAACGCTGTTCTCGTGTACTCTCTTGTCTTTTTTGAAGCTTGTCCGCGAAGAGCACCCTTGGCTTTTGCGCTCCTGTCTCGATCCTGACGGGGAGACGAACGTGGGTCTTCGCGTGTGCGGCCCTCCTCTCCTTTCCCGTTTTCGCTCTGGATTGCGCGCGTGCGACTTTTGCGACACGTCAGAGACGGTTCAGCCATCTGCCGGCAAGACGCAGACGCCTTTCAAGCTGTCCCAGCGTGGCTTCTGCGATGCGCCGTATGCCTGCCTCTTTGTTCAGCTCTGCATTCACCTGAGCATGCGAGCGTCCTGTACGCCGAGCTATTTCACGTGCCACCGACGTATTTTCGTTGCGGAAACGTTTTTTTCGCTCTTGCCTTGTTTCCGTACGAGCGGTGCGCTCTGTTTCTCCTGTCTCTTCTGCAACAGAAGAAAAGGCATGAGAAAGATCTGCGTGGAGCGGGGGAGTGCCAAGCAGAGAAATCTCAAGAGAAAGATCTTCTTCGGCTTTTTCTTCTTGCCAACTGTCGGCTTTTTCTTGTTCCCTGTCGTGTCCGACAGTGCTTGCCACTATTTCGGGTTCTCCCAATGTCACAGCTGAAATTGCCGCAAAAAGCGAAAGCTGTTCCTCTTTTTCGGGTCTCACGGTCTCTTCTGCTTGCTGTGCTTCTTCTTCGTCTGCCGGTGCGCGGGCAAGACTATGGCGGCGCTGTTCTCGAATTTGTTCCGCCCAAGATCGCAGCCGGCGGTCGTCAGGAAGAAAAAGAAAAGCCTTCTGGCGAGATTCTCGGCCTGTCCAACGTACGAAACGTCCGACTGCTTGGCGGAAGAACAATTCGGTTGTGGTATTTGTGGCGAAGACACCGAGACGGAGACGAGGAATGTCGACTCCTTCAGAGACCATACGTACAGCCACCATCCAGGGTGCCATCCCCTCGGTAAATGCTGCAATGTGTTCCGAGGCCTTCGGATCATCAGACGTGGCCACAACCGGAGTCACGTGCAAACGCTGTTGCATGAGACTCGCGATTCCTCTGGCATGCGCCTGATCCATTGCAATCACGAGTCCTGCGGCGTCGGTATGGGACTGGCGTAATTCCAACAAATGTGCGTGGGCGCGGTCGAGCACCGCCGGAAGCCATTCGCCGTCCAGGGAAAGTGCAGTGCGCAGACGCTGACCTGCCCGGGCATGGTCGAGCTTGTCATCGAAAGTGTGGGAGCGAAACTCGCCGTTCGCGTCCATCCATTCCATATGGCCTTTCACCCGTGGAAAATACACAGGACGGACAACTTTGCCCTCCTGTAAGGCATCCCCATAGCCGTATTCAAAATCGGGGCGGGCTTCTTCTCCGTCATAGTGGATGAAAGGAATGGCATTTGTGTCGGAACGGAAAGGGGTACCCGAGAGAGAAAGCCGACGTGGGGCGTCCTTGAAGGCCTCTCGTACCGCCTCCCCCCAGGCCCGCTCGTCGCCTGCATGATGGATTTCGTCGAAAATAATAAAAGCCCGTTGTGCCGCGCGTCGCAGCGCGTGTGGGTTGGCAGCCACCTGTTGGTAAGTGACCGTGATGCCATGCATATCAGAGGGGAGACGTCCGTTTCCCGACGCCCAATCCGGGATGAGATGCAAAGAGAAGTGGGCTGCTGCCTGTGTCCACTGCATTTTCAAGTGACGGGTTGGGGTCACCACAATGAGCCGTTGTCCTGGATGCGCGGACAATTCTTGCAGGGCCACTGTCAAGGCAAAAGTGGTTTTTCCTGCGCCTGGAGTGGCAACCGTGAGAAAATCCCGGCTGTTCTTTAAGGCAAAAGCATCAAGCGCGCGTTTTTGCCAGGGTCTGAGACGAATAGATCTAGTCATTTCGTTTGGGAGGGAGAGGGAAAGGTTGCTGCTGCATTTTTGAGAGGCAGGACAAGATGTCAAATAGAGAGAGGAGTTCTCCCGCTTGTGTGGAAAAGCCCTGATGTGTGAGGCCCAAAGGGAGATTACCTTACGGTGAAAAGGATGTCCCGGAATCGCACGTCCTCGGTCGACCTGCTTGCGTGGATGATATAATTTCCTGGCCCGAGCTTCCCGAGTGGCACAACCGCTTGTTGTGCGATGTCCGTTTCTGTGCCACAGAAACGAAGCTTTCTCTTAAATTTGACCGTGATATTGGAGCCTTCGACATGTGCCCAGAAAGTGTCAGATTTGCAACTTCCTTTCACGTACACAAAACTGAATAGTATATTTCCGTCTGGTTCCAGGGTGATTATTTCTGTTGTGACGTCGCCGTGACGGTTACTGTTGCCTGTCCAATTGTGCAAAATAATCGGTTGTGACGCCGTTATGGTTGTCGTCGTTGTCGTCGTTGTCACCGTGGTTGTCGGCGGTACCGCAACAATCACGGTGACAACATCTCCTGCTTCCGCCTCTGTGCCGGCGGAAGGGATTGTCTTGACGACGATGTCTGACGGCACATCTGTCGTGGTTGTTTCTTCTGTTGTGATGCCAAGACCCATGTCGATAAGCATTGTTCCCGCTTGTTCTACCGACATCTTCGTGAGGTCAGGGATGACTCGTTTTCCTTTTCCTGTGGAGATCACGATGAGGACAGTCGAATTGGCGGAAACTTGGGTAGCAGGCAGGGGAGACTGATCAATCACCCTGCCTTCTGGAGAGGTTTCGCTCACACGCCTGTCCGCTTCCCATTTCAAACCGGCTTCTTCGATAAGAGGAAGTGCTTTTTTATAGTCAAGATTCATGAGGTTTGGCACAGTGACCTGTTCTAGGACAGTTTCCTCTGGTTCGGCGTTTTCGCTTGCGGGCACTCCGAGAAGCCCGTTCTCCTCCGTATTCTCTTCCATGGAAGAGAGAGCATCGTTCTCGTTCTTGTTTCCGAGCAAAACCGAGGCGAAAAAAGCAAGGAGACCGAGCGTAAAGAGAGAAGCGCACAGAAGAATGGTGGCCTTCTTCAGTGGTTTTTGTTTTTTCTTTTCGGCGCCTTGTTCCCTGTGAAGGGAATTGCTGGTGTCCCACTGACTTTCTGCGGCCATTTGTGCAATGAGCGTTACCTTCTTGTCTGAGGGCGCTGGGTTCCCTGAGGTTCCATACCCCTCATGTAGCGAAGTGCCCTCAGGGTCGATCGTGGTTTCTGCGATTGGCGAAGGATGCGAACGAGAGGAGGTGACCCGAGGGTCGATCGTGGTTTCTGCGATTGGCACACTATCTGAACGAGACTGCACAAAAGATGGCGGGAGTGGGGTGGCAACAGGGTTGGTCGAGTTCTGTGAGGCAGCAGGGCTGACAAGACGACCACTGACGCGCATCGGGGTGATAGTGCTTTGTAGTGTTTTTTGTGCTTGCTGGAGGGATTTCCCCATATCTTCAGATTGTTCGTAGCGGTTTTTTGTTTCCTTTTCCATGGACTTTTCCATGACCGCGCAGATTTCTGGTGGGATGTTGTAAAGCCGTAAGTCCGGGACAGGTGTGTTCGCGATCCTGTTCACAAGAGGAATGATTGATTCGTCAGTTGGGGACTCGAAAGGTGAGACGCCTCGCAAGAGGGAGAAAAAAGTGGAACCCAGCGAATAGATATCGGAAGCTTGGGACGGAGGGTGTCCGGCCAGGACTTCTGGGGAAGCATGAATGACCGTGGCAGTGATATGACCAGTGCTCGTACGTTGTTGTCCGTCAAATGTGGCGAGGCCGAAATCTGCCAGGACCGGCTCATCATAAGAGGAAAGCAGGATATTGCCCGGCTTCACATCTCGATGGATAATGCCACGATCATGGGCTGTCTGGAGTGCCCCTGCGATCCTGATCGTAATATCGGATGCTTGTTCCCAAGAAAATGGTCCATTCTGTTGGAGACGATCAGAAATCGATCCCGCAGGCAGGTACTCCATGACCAAATAGGGTCTTCCATCTGAGAGATACCCAGTGTCAAACACCGTGACGATATGAGGATGGTCGCCAAGCGCCCCGAGTGCACGGCACTCTCGGTCAAACCGTGGCATGGCGCGCGGCGACAGGTCCGTCAATACTTTTACGGCCACAGTTCGATTGAACGCCGGTTGCTCTGCACAGAACACCTGTCCCGAACCGCCGGCCCCGATAGGTTGCATATTGATCAGACCCGGGATGTGAAGGCCGGCATTCTCGTGGGAGTGCATTGGGACTCGTTCTTCCTGTAATAGGTGCTTTGTAGTGGGTACCTAGACCGTCACCTAATGGGTATGTACGACGGGCGTATATGTACTTCGCTATCGGGTCCGGTTATGGAATGGAAATGGCAGAGACCCGTACCCGGGACTGTGATGCTGCACGGAAGAAGCGGAAGTGCTTAGTTTTCGTGGAACTTCGCACACTTTTTAGGTGCTCATAACATTTCAAGAACGGAAAGAGATCTTCCTGGTCTTCGCAACACGGCGAAGTCGGGAGATAATACCCGAGAATAGGAGGGTCGCGCGGTCCTCGGTGACTCATTCGCGCGTGGCGGACCACCGAGGACCTGGTTTTTTCAGATTTTGCAGTCGATTGCGTGCTGTTTTTGGCAAAGCGAAATGCCCACCACTCTCTATGCCGTTTTGGCGTGATTTCCTCCTGTGCACCAGGACCGCTCTTCAGAGGATCTTGTGGGAAGAGTCTGCGGTGCTAAGGGGCAGAGGGAGCCGACGGTGAGATAATGGGCGGCAGGGAAGGCGGCAGGGTAGGTGGAGGCGGCTGGTTCTCCGTGCCGGTGCCTTGTTGTCCACCCTCATCTTGTTGTCCACCACTTGTGTCGATCTTTGGCACAGTGAAACTGATTTCTCTGCCCTGGGACACTATGAGATAGGAACCGGGAGCAAGCCGTCCAAGATTGATGTGGGTTCTCTCCCTCATGAGACTCGCGTCCGGTGCACACTCTCTACCATTCGCGGGCGGTTCCGCGACCGGAGTAGAAAGAATCGTGAATGTATTTCCGACCTGTTCAGCCCTGAAGTTGTAGTTCGTGGCACATTCCCTTACGTACCAGAGCCGGACTCTTACCTGGCGACTCTGGAGCAGGGTGACATTGCCTCGCACGATATCCCCGGATTCCGGCTCTGTGGAAGAATTCCAGTTTTTGAGCAGGATGGGGAACTCTGGTGCGGGCGTTGGAGGAGCCTGCGCCACCACGATCATGATTCTTGTTTTTTCTGCGACCTGCGTGCCGGATGCGGGGATTGTCCTGATCACATTTCCAGGTGGGACCGTTGCAGATTCTTCCCTCCTGACATCGAAAGTCAGGCCTGCTCTTTGGATGCGCCCAGACGCGTTTTCCAGAGAAAATCCGACCACATTTGGAACGGGACGCAGTCCTGATCCTTCCGACACCACTAAGGTCACGGTGCTTCCTGGAGAAAGTTTCCTTCCTGGAAGAGGGGCAGTCTCGATCACGTGGTCTTTCGTGACAGTTTCGGAAATCTTTCTTTGTATCTTCGCGTTAAGTCCCTCTTGCACGATAATGTTCTCTGCGTCGGTGATATGCAGGCCATTGACATTCGGGACCGTCCGGGGGGCTTTCCCGGCTGAGACGACAATAGTGATGGTACTTCCGACTTTTATCTGCAGATTTTCTTTCGGGTTTGTCCGGATAACCAAACCTTTTTCGATACTTTCTGAGGTTTGGCTCTCACTCGCCGAAGAAAAGCCGGCTTCTTCCAACTTCTGTTGTGCCGCTGCCAAATTGAGATTGCGCACATCCGGCACTGCCTTCTTGCCAGTTCCCGCCGAAATCACAATCTCAATAATGCTTCCCGATTCAACTTTGCTTTCTGCCGGCGGCAAAGTCCGCATCACCTTTCCCTGAGGAATACTATTCGATGTTTGCATACGGAATTTGCTGTTGAGGCCGACATCCGTGAGTGCCTTTGTCGCGTAAGACTTCGGCAGTCCCACGATATTGGGAACTATTTTCATTCCTGGGCCTGTGGAAACGGTGAGCACGATGATCGATCCGACCGAAATGTCGGTTTGCGCGGCAGGAACCTGACTGATGACCGTGTCTTCGGGGATGTGTTCTTCCGCTTGGCTTGTAACAGAGGCTCCTAAACCCAGCTTGTCAAGTTCTTCGACCGCTTTTTCGCGCAGCATTCCCTCGAGGTTCGGGATTGGAACCATTGTCGCGGTGGCTTGTTCAGCTTGAGGGAGCGCATTGATTTTTTCTTTTCCTTCGTCGTTTTCGCCCATTTGGAGGAGGAACCCGACCGCGAGGAGCAGCAAAACGACTGCGCCCAGGCTGAGTAATAAAGTTTTTGCAAGACGACGTGAAGGCTTCTGCATGACATGAAAAGATGATGTCAGCGCGGGGTATTCCTCTGATTCTTCGTATAGTCCTGCGTGAGGAAGAGGGATGCTCTTGTTTTTTTCCCTGGCCGGGAGGGGGGGAAGCGGAGTTGGCGGTGTGTTTGATGCAGCGACCGGCTTGGAGTTTATTGCCCCATTATTCTCAGGCAGTACCGCCGGATCCATTCCTGTGTTGTCAGCTTGAAGGTTTCCCGCGTTGACCGAGACAATTTCCCCGCTTATCCGCATGGGGGGAGAGTTCCGATTGTGTCTGGCGAGAACGCTTTGCAGTTCTCCTCCGAACTCTTCCGCGGTGTGTGGGCGATCCTCGAGACGTTTGGCCATTGACCATTCGATAAGGGTGCAAAGGTCGTCGGGCACTCCTTGAAGGCGTAGATCCGGGACTGCTTCAGTAGCGATACGATTGATTACCGGCAGAATGGACTCGTCGGTCGCAGACTCAAAAGGGGAGATCCCTGTTATCAGGGTAAAAAGAGTGGAACCAAGCGAGTACACGTCGGATTGTCGCGAGGGAGGCTGTCCAGCCAGGATCTCTGGAGCGCTATGGATGACGGTGGCGGTGACATGGCCTGTGCTTGTACGCTGTTGGGTGTCGATGGTGGCCAGACCAAAGTCCGCCAGAATCGGGTCTCCGTAAGAAGAAAAAAGAATGTTCGCAGGTTTGATATCGCGGTGCAGAATGCCTGTGTTATGCGCTGTTTGCAACGCCCCACAGATCCGTATTGTCATGTCTGTTGATGTTGCCCAGTCGATCGGGCCTTTGCTCCGTAAATAATCTGCGATGGAGCCTGCTTCGAGGTACTCCATCAACAAATAGGGGCGATCATCTTGGGTATAACCTGTATCAAAGATCGTGACAATGTGCGGATGCGCGCCAAGCGCGCCAAGCGCGCGGCGTTCTTTTTTAAATCTGGCCGCTGCCCGCTCAGATAGGTCAGCCAGAACCTTCACCGCGACGACCCGATTGAATTCAGGTTGTTCCGCACGGAAGATCCGGCCGTTGCCCCCTCTTGCGATTTCTTGAATATTCGTTAAGCCGGAGATTCCCAGGCCATTTGGGCTGTTAGGCCCCATTTACTGTCCCTTCCGTCCTTTCTTGAATCTTCTCGCCACGGGGGCGCGCTTTGCAAGACGAATACGCCTTTTGTTCCTTTGTCGGCTTTTTTCTACTTGTCTGTCGAGGACAAACTGAAAGGTAGGTTTTCATCACAGGTCAAGCATTTTCCAGGAACTCCCTCCAGAGGGTTTCTGCTTTCTTCCCAGCTTGTCCATATGACACCCCAGTGTTCTTTCGTCGAGAAGAACACGAAAAAGACTTCTCTTGCAGGGAGCCGGCGACGGCCCTGTCGCTATGTCAGGTTTGTATGGGGAGGCGGCGCCCAGGAATGTCGGCGTGCGGGCGCTTGCTTCCATGCCGTACAAAATGCCATGTAAAGCGAATTTTCCTGTGTGTAGAGTGTGGCATGTTTCTTGCTTGTGGTTCAATGCTGAACAGTTAAATTCTGGCAATATAGGTACTTTGTTGGGAAGAAGAGGTGCGTCTGGCCAGCAGCTTTTTGTATGGGGAACAGAAATTTTTTCTTTGCAATCTCCTCGTAACGTCCTCTTTCGGAGGTGTGGGCAGACCGAGCAGGTATCTACCTGTAAGGAGGCTTCTACGTCTGAATATGTGGAAACTCTTGGCCCCACACGATGACGAGAAGAAGCGTTCCCGGCTTTCCGAAAGACACTTCTCCCGACATTCTTTAGCGTAGACGGTAACGAAGTTTTTTGCTTGTGCGCGATTTCCGCCAGGGAGCGGAAGAAAAACACGTGGATTTCGTGTAAAATCCCATCTGAACTGCCAGAAAGAAGACATGGAAAAGGGGAGAATCCTCTTTTGATTTCTTTGCTTTTTTGTGTTCTTGCGGGCAGCGGAATCAAGAGACGGATGGGGTGTGTGAGAGAAGATTTCTGCAGGCTGGAGAGAAGGCGAAGAAAAAAAAGTCGGGCAGGGAGCTTGCGGGAATGAGAGATTTGATGACAGTGCCAGAGGCGTATGGTTACGAATCTGGGTGGAGGGAAGAGTCCCGAAGGGCCCGGAGGTATTCTGAGAATGGCTGGAATCTGCGGGATTGGGATCCGCATGTGTGAGATTTTTCTCATACACTGGAAAGATGTTCACCGGAGCCAAAATGCGTATGCCTGATCCTCAAGATGCTTTGCCTGGTCGGTCGACACCCATGCCGGTATCAGAAGTACATCATGTAAATGGACATGCGCTTTCTCCGCCTTTTCCCATAGGATTTCAGACCCTCCAGTTCGGGATGGGGTGCTTTTGGGGTGCAGAGCGGAAGTTTTGGGAGCTTTCTGGAGTTTGGACGACTGCTGTTGGATATGGGGGCGGGGTCACCCCGAACCCGACGTATGAGGAAGTTTGTTCTGGGCGGACTGCTCATACAGAGCTTGTGCTCGTGGTGTTTGATCCTGGTGTCATAAGCTGCGAGGATCTGCTCCAGGTATTTTGGGAAAGTCATAACCCGACACAGGGCATGCGTCAGGGAAACGATGTCGGTACTCAGTACCGTTCTGCTGCCTATTGGTCGTCAGACACGCAACGCAATGTGATTGAAGCGTCCCGTGATGCCTATCAGGAGGCGTTGTCTGCTGCCGGGTACGGAGCGATTACGACAGAGCTGGCTCCTGCCGGTGATTTTTACTACGCAGAATCCTACCACCAGCAGTATCTCTCAAAAATTCCTGGGGGATATTGTGGACTTGGGGGAACCGGGGTCTCGTGTTCTGTGGGAGTGATTGCCGTCGAGGACTCCGCAGAGTAAATTTTTTCCTGTCTTTTGTCTGTTTGATGCACTTTTTAGGCTTTTTTGGAAGCTTGTGTTTTTGCCCTATTTTGTTGTTTTTCCGTCCTGTGTGTGTTTCTTTGCAGAGTATTTTTCTGTGAAAGCGGCTTCTTCTTTTTCTCGTATTCTTTTTTCCGACAAGCAGGTCTTTTTCTTGATATTTTCCTTTGTGGTGAGGGGAAAACGCGCGAGGTTACCGAGAAGAGATTGCCATGAGGGCAAGAAGTATTAGGCCGATACTCTCTGTTGACACTCTTTGTACATTGAGCTAAAACCCAAGGAAATAAATTATATTTTTTCACTTCTCTCTAGGAAGTGACTTACTTTTTTTGAGAAAAATTTCTTCATGTTTCATAATATCTCTGCAAATGAATGGGAAAAAAATTCGAAAAAACAACAAAATAGTCGTCTGCGTGATGTCTCACAATATCTCCCTTCTCTTTTCTCCTGGGAGGGAAGATACCGGGTACTCCATTTGACCTGGGTGGCCTTTTTTCTGTCTTTTCTTCTCTGGTTTAATTTTGTGCCTTTTCTGCGTGATATCAGGGATGATTTTTCTTTAGAACGCGACCAACTTATTTCGCTTTTTCTCTGTAATTTTGCGTTGACGATTCTTGCGCGGGTGTATGTTGGCATGGTGATCGACTGGTTTGGACCGCGTCGTGTGTATGGGGGCGGTCTTATTTTAGGCGGCATTGTTTCACTGTTTTTTGCTTCTGCCACCTCTTTTACTGTTCTTGTATTTACTCGTCTCATCTTAAGTCTGATTGGTGCGAGTCTCGTGGTTGGTGTGCGAATGATTTCTGAATGGTTTCCCGTCAAAGAACTTGGTACGGCTGAAGGCGTGTATGGTGGATGGGGAAACGTCGGTGCGTGTGCTGCGATGATATTTCCTCTTTGTCTGGGTCTACTTGGTGACGACGGCGCATGGCGATGGTCGATAGGCGCGACTGGTCTTGCTGCTTTTGCCTACGGTCTTTTCTATTTGAGAGCCGTGTCGGATACACCTGATGAGATGAGTTACGCGCGTTCTCGCCGGCAGGGGGCGCTTGAAGTCACGTCTCGCTCCGCTGTGTTTGGCTTGACGTTTCTTTTTGTTCCTTTATTTTTTGGATCGGGACTTTTCTTTTGGGAACTGGAGCGGTCCGGTCTTATCTCCGCATGGTTTCTTCTTGTGATTATTTTCCTGCTTACTGTGCTTTTTGCTTTTCAGATCTTCCAAATTTTTGCCGTAAACCAGCCTGCTCTAGAGAACCAGTATCCTCTCGATGATCAGTATTCTTTGCGGTCTGTCGCAATTTTGTGTGCTGCATATTTTTGTGCTTCAGGTGCCGAACTTGCGATTCTCGTTATCCTTCCGTCTTTTCTTTCGAAAGGATGGGAAGTCTCTTTTCCCACGGCTATTTGGATTGCAAGTATTTTTACTTTTACGAACTGTTTTGCACGTCCTCTTGGGGGTTTTCTCTCCGACGTAAGAGGAATGCGGCGTACGACATTGCGGCGGTTTCTTCTCGGACTTCTTTTTGGTTTTCTGAGTTTGTTTTTCTTGGATGGAAGCTGGCCGCTTGGAGTGGTGGCAAGCGTTCTTTTCTTTTCATCCTGTTTTGTGCATGCGGTCGAAGGATCGGTCTTTGCGCTTGCCCCGCTTCTCAAAAAACGTGTGGGGGGGCAGGTTGCAGGCCTTGTGGGCGCCTATGGTGTTGTGGGAACGTCAGTATTTTTAATGGTTTATGCGCTTTTTTCTGACCGAGTTTTTTTCCTTTCGATGATTGTTGCGGGAGTTATTTCCTGGATCATTTCTTTTTGGCTTCCTGAACCAGAGAACAGTTTTGCGGAAAATTTGTTGCGAGATACCTCGCATCTTTCGCACTCTGACCCGCCCACTGTGGGCTTTCTCCGCGTGTGAAAAAAGTTGACCTGTACGAGGCAAACAAATGGGGGGTTGCCATGTGAAAAACCTGGGTGACTTTGGTGAGTTTTCTGCTCACCAGATTCTTTTGTCCTTGGTGCTGCTACTTTCATGGAGAAGAAAGGAAACGAGATATGTGGTCTTTTGGCCGTCTCTTTTACTCCAGGGTAAGAAGCCGTTCTGAAGCTACCAGCGTTTCTGGATGATCGGGTCCCAAGGTTTTCTCGAAGATCTCATATGCCCGTTTCACATGTTTTTTCGCCCGGGCCGCGTCGCCCCGGTTCTCTTCGACTGTCGCGAGATTCAGCAAACAAATCGCGACTTCCCAGTGAGCTTTCCCGTACACTTTCTGGTTCAGCGTGAGTGCCCGCTCAAAATGATTACGCGCCATACGCATATGTCCTGATGCGTATTCGACGCTGCCAAGGTCATTCAAGAGCCTGGCGATTTCTTTGGGCGTACTATCGTGCGAGCGTTCTTTGATACGGAGTGCTCTCTCCAAGAGACCTTGTGCTGTCTCAAGATTGCCCATCTTGTATTCGACAAGGCCGAGAAAGGCGAGAAGTCCTCCCAGGGAAGAATGGTCAGCGCCAAATGCCGCACGGTTGATCGCGACCGCTTGTTGGGCATGTTGTTGTGCGGTGGGAAGGTTTCCTTTTGTGTATTCGATCCGGGCGAGTCGTGCGAGGGTTGCTGCCATATCGGGGTGGACCGGGCCGCGTAGCTCTTTATGTAATGCGGCTGTTGTCATGAATCGACGTTCCGCCTCGTGCAAGTTGCCCCGCTGAAAAAAATAGTCGCCTGTTCTGGTCAAAGGTTCCACGATTCCTGCACCCTGGTCCTCATCTATCCTCATATGCGAAAGTGCGACATCAAGGTGGCCAAGCGCGATGCCTGTCCCCACGAACTCATGTTTTTTGGCCCTGTCGGCAAAGGCCTCGTTTGCAAGTTCGACGGTGGCTTCTGCCCAGCTTGCCTGCTCTTCCGTAGTCATACGTGCAATAAACGTCTCCTGTAGCACACGTGGCATTCGCACGTTTTCCTCCTCAGTTGTGAGGAGAGAAAGACTGCTCATAAGGTTGAGTACCTGTTGAAACTGTTCTTTTTTCCGGAGCGCCTTCCGCAGATGGGAAGGCAGACTTTCTGGTTTCGCTGAAAGCAAGGAAAAAGGGATGTCATGCGCGCCAAGGAAGGCCAAAAGATGAAGAAGTTCTTCTGCGGCACGGCGGAGCGAACGTGACCCGCTCTCTTCTGTCAATAATTCGTAAGAAAGTGCAGCAGCTATATCTACTGTCCCTGCGGATTTCTCTCTTGTGCGCTCTTGAAACAAGTGAAAGTAATCAATGAAATGCATATCCTTTGCTGCCAAAATGCCGGCCGCGCAGAGTTCAAGAGCAGCCGGGTGACGCTCTAGCGCGTCTGCAAGTGCCCGTGCTTTTTTTCCTTCATATTGTCCTGTGCGACGACAGAGAAACCAGGCGGCGTCTTCCTGGGAGAACACACCAATCGAGATGTGCGCGAGGGTGTCCGACCAATTCTGCCAGCGCGAGGTAATAATGACATGACTGAGACTCGGATCTGGCAGATAGGGACGAAGCAGCTCTTCTTCGGCGGCGTCATCGAAAATGAGCAGACTCCGACCTTTTTTTGCGAGCGCGTCCCAGGTGCTGTCAAGAGTCTGTTGCACATTCCACGAAGCCCGCGCGTGTTCGGTTTTCTTGATGAACGCGGTGTAATAATCGGGAAGACAAGCAGCTGAACGTGCAGGCAGCCAGCAAATTATGTCGTAATCGTTGCCATATCGGTATGCATACTCGGTTGCGAGCGTGCTGAGTCCAATCCCTGTTCTTTGCTCGGGAAGAAGCACAACGCAAGATAAAGTAGTGAGCGCTTCTCGTAAGCCAGTTAAAACAGCCTCTCTTCCCACAAAATGAAGGTTCCTTTTCCGCGGAAAAAGCCATTCTGGCCCTGACGAGGCCAGGGCTTTTTGTTCTGTGTGGAGAGAATCATTTTTCTCCACAACTTCGCCTGTTGCAACAGGAGGTAAAGAAAGCCCCGCGTTTTTTTTCTTGCGGTTTTCGCTCCTCGAAAAAACAAGAGAAAGTCTGGACCCTTTGGGTGGAATGACTTTGCGGCCTTCTCCTGGTTTTTCTG
>Ga0209344_10001313_pt1 | contig 33224 bp, 29 predicted proteins | sample Cruoilmetagenom6_FD_187293 | JGI IMG/M metagenome (GOLD analysis project Ga0209344, IMG submission 187293) | Oil polluted marine microbial communities from Coal Oil Point, Santa Barbara, California, USA - Santa Barbara Oil Seep Sample 6 (SPAdes)... | ecosystem: Environmental > Aquatic > Marine...
ATCATTATTTACAGTTTTTGTGGCGTAAAGATATTTAACTTTAAATGTAGCTTTCGGCGATACTGTAAATTTTTAAGGTTTAATTAACGAATGATTTTTGGTGAATTTTCTTTGAATGATAACGCTTCAATAGCGAATTAAGTATGTGCCTAAACAACAGAATTTAACAGAGGTTCAATCCCTTTCAAAAAAAAACGTAATTTTAAATCCTTACAATTTCTAAAAGCATTGTTATGAACAGGTTATTGATTTTCTCTATGATATTATTTTCGCTTTCAACAACGGCCCAGCGCAATCCATTTAAAAATCTTTTGGAAAAAGATGGCAAAATAGGTATCGGAACCAATTTCCCTGACGAACTTTTAACTGTTAAAGGAAAAATTCACACCCAGGAAGTTTTGGTTGATTTAGAAGGAGCTATTGCTCCCGACTTTGTTTTTGAGCACTATTTCAACGGTTTTTCAGAAGCAATGCCGGAATACAATTTGATTTCCTTGGAAGAACTTGAGGTTTTTTTAAAAGACAACCATCATTTGCCAAATGTTCCTTCCGCTGAAATGATGGAAACAGATGGAATTTCCTTAAAAGAAATGAACTTGATTTTACTTCAAAAAATTGAAGAGTTGACGCTTTATACCCTTCAGCAGCAAAAGGAAATTGATGCGCTGAAGGAAAAAGTTTCAGAAAAGTAAATAAGTTGGCAGTATTCAGTTGCAGTTTGCAGTAATTCAAATTACTTTTGAAATCGAAATCGTAAATCATAAACCTCCATGTCCAATCACGTATTACATTTAAAAGATGCTTCTATTTTTCAAGGTGAAAACTTGGTACTTTCTGATGTTTCGGTATCTGTAGAAAAGGGTGAGTTTGTTTACCTAATTGGGAAAACCGGAACCGGGAAAAGTAGTTTTATGAAAACTCTTTATGGTGATCTTCCGCTTCAGGAAGGGGAAGGGAATATTGTTGGCTACGATTTGGCAACTTTAAAAGAAAGTGAAATTCCTTTTTTAAGAAGAAAATTAGGAGTTGTCTTTCAAGATTTTAAACTATTGAACGATCGTACGGTAAGCGATAACCTACGTTTTGTACTTACCGCAACAGGCTGGAAAGATAAAGCGGCAATGGAAAGCAAAATAAACGAAGTGCTTGATAAAGTTGCCATGAAAACAAAAGCATTCAAATATCCATACCAACTTTCTGGAGGTGAGCAGCAACGTGTTGCTATTGCCCGCGCACTTTTAAATGATCCGGAACTTATTCTGGCAGACGAGCCAACCGGTAACCTCGATCCGCAAACTAGTGTAGAAGTAATGGAAGTGTTGCGTGAAATAAACAAAAACGGAAACACAATCCTAATGGCAACCCATGATTATGCATTGTTGCTGAAATATCCTTCAAAAACTTTAAAGTGTGACGAAAATCAGATTTTTGAAGTGGTGCAAAAGACTGTTTAATTGATGGTTAATGGTTGATTGAAATCAATCATTTAAAATACTTGGGTCACGCAGTTGCATTTCACACTCTTTCTTGAGTGATTTATCTATTTTCAGATGAATTTTTCCTGTAGTATTTGGCTTTAAAACCGTGTTTTTTGAAATTGTTATTCTTTTCTTGGAAGTTAAATTCAATTTGGAATCTTCTGTAAACTCTTGGTTTTGCATCAACACTTCAGAAATAGCTGTGAGTTTAAAATCCCACCGACTGAATCGCTGATTTTCAATTTTTACGGGTTCTTTTTCGGTGAACATATCAAAAACCATTTTTACTGCGCGACCTGTATTCAACATTCCTGAGCCATACATTCCCGCATAGGGTTTGTTGGGTTCCACGTCGTCAATATTGGTAGAAGTAAATTTTATGATGGTCTCAACCTCTTCCGCTGGAAGACAGGGATAGAGCGAAAACATAAGCCCAATTGTGCCCGTAACCAATGGCGCAACACCAGAAGTTTGATTAAATTGGCTAACGTCCTCAAAACCATTCAACGCCAGCTCACCATACCTAAAAATACCAGTTGATGGCGCTACTATATCTATTTCGCTGTTTATGTTTCGGATGCTTATTGGGTAAAGATGTGGTACTTGGGTAGTGTCATTATTCTTAAAACCTGCCGTAAGTCCAACATAATTCCGAATATTTTTGACATAGTACAATCCTTTGTCCTCTTCAATTTGAAAGATCGCCCAATAGTTCTCATAACGATGTTGCGCCGAAGACACTGCAATCACTTTATCGTAAGAAGCGGGATAATACAAAACCTTGCCTTTTGTTTTTGAAAAATCCGGGTTGTGGCCTATCGCAACCACAACGGTACCGTTATCCATCATTTCATAAACGGCCTGTTGAGAGGTTTCATAATACTTTGTTGTGCCCCAACTGCAATTAATAACTTTTACGCCCATCTCGGACAGTTCCAACAGCTGTTCTAAAGAATTTTGATGTGCATAATTTGTAGAATAGATACTGCAATCATAACAAACTCCCGCAATGCCATACCCATTGTCACCCTGTCCCGCAGCAGATTCAGCAACAGAAAATCCATGGCCTTTTGCCATAAAAGAAGGTTGTACTTCCTTAGTCTTTCCAGCAAACTCTTTGTCATTAAATCTGATGGAGCCATCAGAAATTCCAACAATAATATCGCGCGATCCTGTTGTGTAATACCAAGCCTTAGGCACTTCCATAACATCTAAGTAATCAAGATTTACCTGTGCGCCCAAATTATCACCAATAGTGCTAGTAAGCCCATAATCATTAGGTTCAAATATTTTTTTGTCATCTTCGGCAATCAGTTCACCGAATTCAAAAAGATGGGAAACATTTTGCAATAAATCTGTCATCATTGCTTCCTTATCCGCAATTACAAAAAATGTTTTTTTAAGATTTTGTTTTTTGGCGTGTTTCCAGGTTTTTTTGAAAATTTTGATATTATAATTTTTCAGCGCAGCCTTCAATCTGGCATCATTTCCTGAATAGCTCAAAAAGTCTCCTTTTTTTTCAAAGGAAGGCACGAAAGAAGTATCGCGCGCACGAAGATAAAACCATGCATCGTTTTGTGCGTAGGCTGAAAATGTAAATAAAAAAATAAAAGCTACAACGAGGAGTAATCGCACGGAAAATTCTTTTTCACAAGGTACTTATTTTTTCAAAAATAAAACAGTGTAAAACTTATCGATCCAATTCAAAAGATAATTTTTTCTCCATCCTAAAAAGATTGCTGTATTTTAGCAGCATGTACCAAAGCTTGAAAAAAGTAGCACTTGCCCTCGTTCCAAAAAAAATTCTTTTTGAGAATGAGGTTCTTTTACGTTCTATTTTTGCTTTCTATTTACGCGGGAAAAACCACGAATGCAAAATCTGCAATCGCGGGCTTAAAAAGTTTATCGAAATACCAGATGGCGACCTGCTCTGTCCTTTTTGTGGCAGTCGCTCACGAACCCGAAGACTTTATTCCTTTCTTATAGAGGACGATTTAATACACGGAAAAGTGCTGCACTTTTCACCTTCAAGAAGTGTTTACAGATTGCTGAAGAAAAACACGAGGATTACCTATTTCAGCACTGATTTTGAAGATGAATTTCTTGCGGATTATCGTTATGACATCACCCAAATTCCTTTGGAAAATGATTTTTTCGACTTGATAATCTGCTATCATATTTTGGAACATATTGAAGACGATAAAAAAGCAATGGAAGAATTGCAACGTGTTCTGAAACCTAGTGGTACATGTATAATTCAAACTCCATTTAAAGTGGGAGACATTTATGAAGATTTCTCTAAAAAGAGTCCAGAAGAAAGGCTGATAGCCTTCGGGCAGGAAGACCACGTGCGCATTTATTCCGTGGAAGGATTGCAGAAACGGTTAAAAGAAAACGGGTTCATAAATGTGGAAATCAAAACTTTTCCAGCAAATGAGCGTTACGGGTTTATGGAAGAAACTGTATTGATCGCCAAAAAATGATTTCAATCCTCATCCCAACATACAATTACACCATTTTTTCTTTAGTAGAAAACTTAGGCAAACAATGCGAAAAGGCGAATGTGCTATATGAAATATTAGTTTTGGACGATGCCTCCACCGATAAAAAAATAATTGAAGAAAATTCAAAAATAAATTTGTTAAAACAATGCAGTTTTCAGGTTTTGGAGGAAAATATCGGCAGAAGTAAAATCCGAAATCTTTTGGCAGAGAAAGCAAATTATGAGTGGTTGCTTTTTCTAGACTCGGACACCTTTCCTTCAAACTCAGAGTTTATCACAAAATATTTGGTGGCTGTTTCAAATGGAGCTTCGGTGATTTTTGGAGGAATTAAATACCCAGAAAACAATTCTGAAAAATTTAGTTTAAGGCATAAATACGGCTTAAAACGCGAAAGCCTTCCACTTGCAGAACGGCTTAAAAATCCATACCGAAGTTTTATAACGATGGGTTTTGCAATAAAAAAGGAAGTTTTTCAAAAAATAAAATTCAACGAAAAATTAGCTGGGTACGGCTATGAAGATTCCGTTTTCGGTTATGAACTTAAAAGAGCTAATATTCCACTGCTGCATATTGACAATCCCGTGGTCCATTTGAATTTGGAATCTAATACAGATTTCATAAAAAAATCACAGTTGGCGCTTCAAAATTTATTAAATTTTTACAACACAGGCTCTCTTGACAGTGAAACCGTAAAAATTCTTAAAACATACTTGAAATTAAAAAAGTGGAACCTATTATTTACAATACGGCTATTTTTCAGTGCCTTTAAAAAGCCATTGCTTAAAAACCTAAATTCTTCAAAACCATCACTTTTCTTTTTCGATTTATATCGCTTAGGCTATCTTAGTTCTCTAAAACCAAAAGATGCCTAAATTTTCGGTAGTCATATCGGTCTTTAACAAAGAAAAGTACATCGGTGAAACATTAAAAAGTGTTTTGGCCCAAACTTTTACTGATTTTGAAGTCGTAATCCTGAATGACGGCTCCACGGACAATAGTGAGGCTGAAATTTTAAAATTCAAGGATCCGCGCATTCGTTATTTTTCCAAGGAAAACAGTGGTGCATCAGCTGCAAGAAATTTTACAATCCAGCAAGCCGAAGCTGAATATATTGCTTTAATGGATGCTGATGATTACTGGTATCCTTTCTATTTGGAAGAACAAAATAGATTATTAACTGAATATCCGAATGAATCCGTTTTTGCTACAGCAACCGAAATCAAGCGTAATAGAAAAACTTTTAAGAACAGCTACTCTATTCAAACCATTGGCAAAGATTCAATTATTGTTGACTATTTTGAGTCTAGCCAATTAGATTCTGTATTACTGAGCATTTCCACAGTTTTAAAAAAAGATATTTTTGAAAATGTGGGTTGGTACAACCCAAAAATAAAAAGTGGTGAAGACACTGATTTATATGTGCGAATCGGTCTGAAATACAAAGTGGTTTTCAGCCCAAAAGTCTGTGCAACCTATATAGTCCGAAAAAACAGTTTGTTTCAAAGTGTGAAAAATTTGGAAGAAAAAGCCAATTTTGAAGCATACGAAATTTTCGAAAATGATAATCCCTCTCTTAAAAAATTTTTGGATTTAAACAGATATTCGCTTTGCATATTGGCCAAAATAGAAGGTAACAAAGAAGCTTTTCAGAAAAATTTTCAGAAAATAAACCTGGAAAATCTAAGTAAAAAACAGCAGTTTCTGCTACGTCAAAACAAAACCATTTTGAAGTATTTGTCTAAAACGAAAAACAATTTGGAAAAGCTGGGGTTGCGATTAGGCACCTTTAAATAGCTTGAATTCATCGTATTCACGAATGTAATCGTCTTCACTATATTCTTCACTTACCAGGGAAAGACAAACAGCACCAGAGGAAAAATCTTCCAGTTCACGCCAAACTCCATTCGGAATCAGTAAACCCTTATCGGGTTTATTTAAAGTTATGGTTCTGCGCGTTTTCCCATTGTCCAAAACCACATCAAAACTACCGCTAAGTGCAATTAAAAACTGCTGCAATTCTTTGTGGGCGTGGCCGCCACGAGTTGAAGAACTTGGAACATCGTATAAATAATAAACCCGTTTTATTGTGAAAGGCAAAAAATCCTTTTCTACCACTGAAAGATTTCCGCGACCGTCCGGATCGCTAATTTTCGGGATTTCCTTTAATTCTATTTTATCCAAATCAACGTATTGCATGCTGTAAAGTTTGGTTCCATTTTTCAGAAATGACCTGCATTGAAAATTGTTCTACCGAAGGTTTTGTGTTTTTTTTCAACGATTTATATAGTGTTTCATCAAAGCATATTTTTTGCAACGCTTTCGCAAATAAAGGTAAACTTCTTTCTGTAATCAACAAACCATTTTCTTGGTGCTGTACAATTTCCGAAGGCCCTGAAGTTATATCCAGCGAAACCACTGGCGTTCCCAATGAAAGTGATTCTACGAGTACCATTGGGAAACCTTCATATTTACTGGTTAATGTCACACAATAGGCATTTTTAATGATTTCGAAAGGGTTTTTAGTAAATGGCAAAAACAAAATCTGCTCTGCACATTCTTTAGAAGCAGCTAATCTTTGAAGCATTTCTTTATCCTTTCCATCCCCCAAAATGACGAGGTTAAAATCTTTTTTCCAAACTTCAGATTTTGAAAAAGCTTCAATCAAAAACGAAAAATCCTTTATGGAATCATCCAACCTGCCATAGGAAAGTATAAATTTTTTATTTTGAAGTATTTGGGGAAGCTCGCTCTTTTCTTCAAACCAAGAAGGGTCGAAAGCATTGTGGATTGTTATGGAATTGTCTATTCCATCCTTTCTTAAAATTTCGTTTTCAATATATTCCGAAACCGCCACGTTCAAAAGATTTTTTTGACAGATTTTTGAAAAAGCGGAGGGATTCTCAGTCAAGTATTCCGTTTTTTTGGAACTGTGCACCACATAAATTTTGTTGAGCTCTCGATAAATAAATTTCGAATAAAACAGTTCACGTTCAAAATTATTTTTAGGTCGGTGATCAATTATTACATCAAAATTTTCCTTTTTTAAATAATTTCGAAATTTTCGAAAGCGTAGCAAACGCTTCACCATCGAGTCCTTTTCAGCTTTCAGTTTTCCTAAATTAAACAATTTTCCGCTGTAAGGATAATCAACTTCATCGTTCAAAATTACCAAATGCACCTCGTGACCATTTGCTTCCAACATTTGTGAAAGCATGGCACACGACCGCTCCAATCCACCTTTTGCAAGCGAAATGGAAACCAGACATACTTTGAATTTCTTTTCAGCGTCCATCGCTATTTATTATGTATTTTTGGTTGCACAAGGCAAATATAGCTTTTATGCAAATACTTTTGGTGGGCGAATACAGTAGGTTGCACAATTCCTTAAAAGAAGGATTGTTGGCATTGGGTCACGAAGTGACGCTGGTTTCCACGGGAGATGAATTTAAAAACTTTCCGTCGGATATGCTCTTAAAACGTAAATGCGATTCAGGAATTTCCAAAAAAGTAAAGGTTGGCCTTTTCAAACTTTTGGGCTTGGATATATCTTCACTTTCCTTGAAAAATCAATTTTTTCAGCAGAAAGAAAAACTTAAGGGTTTTGATATTGTGCAATTGATTAACGAAAGTCCGCTGGGAATTTTGCCCAAGTATGAAAAAGAAATCATTTCATATTTAAATAAAAACAACGCAAAACTATTCCTACTTTCCTGCGGAACGGATTATACCAGTGTGAAATACGCTCAGGAAAAAAAGTTTCGATATTCTATTTTTAATCCCTTTTTTGACGGCAAAGTTTCCGAAAAAGACTTTTTTCCAGCTTTGAAATATTTAAAGCCAGAATACAAAGATTTGCACGACTTTGTTTTTGAAAATGTTGATGGTGTAATCGCTTCCGATTTGGATTATGATATTCCGCTTCAAGGAAATAAGAAGTATTTAGGTCTAATTCCAAACCCTGTGAATACTAAAAAATTAAAGTTTCAATCAATAAATACGGAAGGAAAAATCATCATTTTTCACGGTATCAATCGGGCAAATTATTTCAAAAAAGGGAATGATTATTTTGAAGCCGCACTCGAAAAACTTCAACAGAAATATGCTGAAAAAGTTGAAGTAATTACCGTTGAAAACGTCCCATATTCTGAATATATTGAAAAGTACAATTCGGCACATATACTTTTGGATCAAGTATTTGCGTATGACCAAGGTTACAACGCTTTGGAAGCAATGGCAAAGGGAAAGGTAGTTTTTACTGGAGCGGAAACCGAGTTTTTGGAACGATACAATTTAAAGGAAGATGAAGTGTGTATAAATTCACACCCAGACTCAGGTTATTTATTCAATAAATTGGAAAATTTGATTTTAAATCCTGAAAAATTGACTTCCATTTCAGTAAATGCCCGACAATTTATTGAAAGTGAGCACGACTATATTACCATCGCCAAAAAATATTTGGAAGTCTGGCAGAAATAGTTAGAATGGTAGATCGATTGATTCTGGGTTAATAAAATCCTTGGAATATGGATTTTCAAGAAAGCTAAGTAACGGTTTCTGAAATTTAAGAATGTCCTCTCTTTCAATTCCGTAAACCTGCCAATAATTGGAGAGCAATTGGGCAAATATATCCTCGTCCCAAAACCCGAAAATAGGTTTACTTCCCTTTTTTTCAATAGGAAGCGCTTCTATGGTAATTCCGTTGTCCTGATTTTCAATTTTGTATTCAGGTTTGTATTGCAGTATATAATCTGAATAATGAAAGTGCGCGTACAATTCCTCAAATTGAATAGGATGTAAAACGTGGCCTTCTATTTTATTCAGCAACTCTTTTTGCTTCTCCCCGATTACACCATTGTCCTGCAAACAGGCAATAAAACCGAAACCATTTACCCCGAACGAAAACATTAAATTGATGGCATCGTCGCGATAGCTAAAAATATCTGAAGAATATTTAAGCGGAAATACCGCAATGCTCCAAGGTTTTCTTCCCACAAATGAAATAGGTTCAATAATGGACTGAAGCATCAAATGGAAATGACCAAAGCGTTCCTTGAGCGCAGCGGAAAGTTCAAATTCCTCGCCTTTCCTTAGCAATCGGTCTCTTTCATAAACCATTTCGTAATAAAGCAGTCCGTAAACCATTCTGCCTGTCCATTGAAAAAGTAATTCTTGGTCGAGTGATGCCACTCCTTCGAAACCATTTTTATAAGCAGCCTGAATTGTTACATCCAGTTCTTTAAATGCATTTTTAACTTCTGGAGAGCATGGCAATTTAAGATCGGAATAATTGTAAGACTTGGTTTTATCCATCATCTCTATCCTTTCGTCACCAAACTTAAAATGATCCATCAACCACTCTGGAAAAACAGTTATTTTTTCAGTAGTCAAAGCTCCAGAAAGAAAACAAAAATGTTCGTCAAAAATTAAATCTTCAAAGGGGTTAAAAAGGGAAAGAGTCATAAGAATTCAGAAAAAAAAAAGCTTTGATATCTTTTGCAAAGATAGCCATAAACTATTGTTTGCTTTTAGCAATTATTCAGTTGTTTTGCGCTGCTTTTTGAAATAGCGGAACACAAGGTAAAACACTACAAAAAAGTAAACCACATATCTTAAAAAGTGAGCCATCACAACACCTTCAACGCCATAAATTCCAGCAAAGTAATAAGAGAAACCATAGAAAAGCGCAAGCGACAAGACTTCTGAAAAGATGAAATTACGCACCATTTTTTTCGCTAAAAACTGATATCCCAAAACAATAGCCGCCAAGCGTACAAAATCTCCTAATAGTTGCCACTTAAACAGTGGTTCCATTCCAAGAAAATCTGGATAAATGATTTGAATAACATAGTCCCTCAAAAAATAAATCAGTAACATTCCTACCCCAAAAAGCGGTAATAGTGTTTTGTAAATATTGAGAAGTTCAGCTTTAAAATCGGTTCTATTATGAATTCCCGCAAATTTTGGAAGTACATACAAAGTGAAAATAGCACTCGAAAAAACCATATAATTTTTTGAAATATTGGTCATCGCCGTCCAAATTCCAGCATCGGCCATGGTAATTTTGTTTTGGATCATTACACGAATATCAATTTCAACATAATTTAACAAAACCGTAGAGAAAAAGGACATCAGCGAAAAAGCTAAAAGCCCGTTTGCCATAGGCACTTTGAACGTAAGTTTTGAAAACTGTACGTATTCACGAAGTACTTTAATAAAAATAAAAAGAAGTACAAAAAATTGTAAAGCGGGAGTTATTGCAATGGCAATAAGCGCACCATCAATATTATCGGTTAGAAGTAAAACAACGGTAAGAATAGCACTCAGGATATAACTAAAAAGATCAATCCCAGCCAATTTTTTATATAGTGAAAGTCCATTGACAATACCATTAAACACACGGTACAAACTTATAAATGGCACTACAACTGCCAATAATTTTATAAGATAAATATAATCGGGAGAATCAAAAATTGTGGTGCTTAGATAGCCTGCGGCTAAAAATAAAACCAATGAAACAACAATAGTTCCCAAAACGGTAAAAACCAAAGTGGTGGAAAACAGTTTTTGCAGTTGTTCCTTATCATCTTTATACTCTGCAACATATTTTACAACGCCGCTAAAAATACCTATTGAGGCAAATGAACCAAGCATTTCTAATAGGTTTCGTAAAGAACCAATTTTAGCGATTCCAGCTTCCCCAACAATTTCTGCCAACAATCGCTGAATAAAAAGTGAAATAACCAACCGAACACCAATAACCCCGGCATTTAAAGAAGTCATCTTTAAAAGTAAATTGCCGCGTATGGATTGGGGTATTTTCAATTTAATAACTGTTTAAAACTGAAATCACTCTTTCAACCTCTTCCTCCGTCATTACAGGGCTCATTGGGATGCTTATAACTTCATTATGGATTTTTTCAGCATTAGGAAAACTTAAATGCAAAAACTCTGAAAGTGCCTGCTGCTTATGTGGCGGAATAGGGTAATGTGTTAAATGGCCAATGTCATTTCGGTCTAAATGATCTATAAAAGTATTTCTGTTTTTTACACGAACCACAAAAAGATGAAACACATGATTTTCACTGCCGTCATAATCTGGAAGTGTAATCTTTTCACTTTTTATTTTAGAAATATACTTTTTGGCAATTACTCGTCGGACTTTGTTATCTGAATCTACCATCGGCAACTTAATGTTCAAAAAGGCAGCTTGTAGTTCGTCTAGCCTAGAGTTGAAACCTAAAAGTTCGTTGACATATTTGGTGGAAGTCCCGTAATTTCTAAGTTTTTGAATTATTGTAGCCAAAGCATCATCATTTGTCGTTACTGCTCCCCCATCCCCCAAAGCACCAAGATTTTTACTGGGATAAAAACTAAAACCTGCAGCATCGCCAATATTTCCAGCAAATTTGCCTGCTTTGTTTTTTGCGCCGTGAGCCTGGGCTGCATCTTCAATAACGAGTAGTTTGTTTTCTTTGGAAATCTTCAAAATTTCTTCCATTGGCGAAAGTTGTCCGTATAGATGGACGGGCATAATAGCTTGTGTTTTTTCGGAAATAGCATTTTTAAGTGCTGCTATATCGAAATTATAGGTTTTCAAATCGGCTTCTACCAAAACTGGTTTTAAACCTGCTTGTTTTATTGCCAAAATTGTTGCGATGTATGTATTGGAAGCCACCAAAACCTCATCGTTGTCCTTTAGCTTTCCAAGTATTTTATAACCTTCCAGAATCAACCTAAGCGCATCCAGACCGTTACCAACACCTATGCAATGGGTTGCGCCGCAGTATCTGGCAAAATTAGTTTCAAACATTTTCACCTGGCTTCCCAAAATATAATATCCGGAATTCAAAAACTGCTGGAAACTGCTTTGAAAATCCGCTTCATAACGTTGGTTTATTGCTTTAAGGTCTAAAAACGGAATCATATAAAAATGTTGTTTAAAAGTTGGTGATTCTCAGTTTTGATTTCATAAAAATCGTGCACAATACTTCTGCCACCAAAGGTTTCTTTCCAATGCAAAAGACCATTATTTACCTTCATTCCCTGCGCTTCATTGCTTATTCCAAAATCGAAATATTTTTTATCGGAAAAATGTTGCAACAAATAATTAAACAAAAAATCCAAACCGCCCGTTTGTCGCCCCACTTCATTTGCTGAAATATATTGGGCGTGTGCTACAGTAGGAGTTTCAAAAATTGTTGCTCCAGCCACTATTTCGCTATTTTTATAAACATTGAATTGTTTGATCTTTTTAGGGAAACGAGATTGCAATAGTTCAATTTCTTCCAAAGAATGCACAGGATTTTGGTTGTGGATTTGCTTTAAATTAGGTTCCAAGACTTCATTCCAAAATGGCTTAAAATTAACCTCTTCTCTAACCTGTAATTTATTTTTTTCTCCTTTTTTTATTCCGCGTAAGCGATTTGAGGAAACTATTTTTAAAAAATTTTCATTAAAAACACAACTTGTAATATCCCTTCGGGTTAATGAAGCTTTTACGAGAAATAGTAAATAATCAATTTCATCACTTGGCAATTGATGATAAATTTTGGGAAGCAATTTCAGTTTTAAAACTGTAATACTTTCACTTTGGAGAAAAGCTAGCAGACTTTTAAAAATCTGTATTACTTCTTCAAAAGTGGTTTTTTTTTCTATAACCAAGCCACCGTAACTAAGGCCTTGGTGGGAATGTAATTCAGAACCTGAAATATTTGCTGGAAGTATGGCAACCAATTTTTCAGATTTATAAACCAGCAATGAATGGTCTTGAAACCTATCGGAATGATAGTCCATAAAATCTCGTTGGAAAAGAAACGTAGCGTTCTTTGCTTCTTTTACAAAACTGTTCCACGAAGATTTTTGAGATGGTTGATAGATTCTTATTTCGTATTTTTCTTCCAATATTTTTAGTTTCAATTTAGATTGAAATCACTTTTCCATTGTCGTCAATAACCGCTCGGGCCGATTTTGAAAAAGTACCATTCTGTAGGTTATAACTCGAATCATCCTCCAAATATTTCAAATATTCGGGATTTTCACTTAAAACGGAAAATAGAACGCGAAAAAAATTCACATTGCTTTTCATTTCGGCATCCATTCCTTCCTTTAAATGGCCATTCCATTTTATGGCTGCCAAGGTTGAATAGATGGAACGGATTTGCTGTGGATCTTTGGTTGAGAACATTTCGGGATAACTGCCCAAACCAACCCAGCCACCGTGGTCAGCCAAAATAATAACTATTGCATTTGGATCTTTTTCAGAAATATAATTTATTGTGTTTTCCAACCAACCGTTTACTTCTTTTATTTTTTCAATATAAGTATCGCGTTCCTCCTCTTTGGAAGCCGCAAAATGTATGTGGTGTGGGAGTAGTTTTTCAACAAAATAAAACCGTGGCCCTTCAACATTCACAGTATCCATGGCAGCTTTCAAATCATCAAAAACTACTTTTTTCACATTGTTATCGTTGCTGAAATAAGGGATTTCATCAGGGTTCAGATTGTAATAATCATACTCCTGTTTTGGTCTGTTTTGCTGAAAATATTCGTCCTGAACGATGAAGAAATTTTTATAACCATTATTCCGCAGCGTGGTGATTGCAGCATTATTTCCAGCAATAATATCTCGTGAATTAGGCATATCAATTGACGGAAAAAGAACTTTTCCAAAACGGTGCTGTTTCATCGAAAACATGGAAGAGTTCGAAGTTAAACTCGCTGGATAATTGCTTCGAAAATCGTCGTAAATTTTAAAATCATTATTTTCCAACCAACCGTAAAAAGGATTGTTGAAATTGTACAAGTCACTCTCCATCATATCGCGTCCCACATAACCATCAGGCTGTATCATATAAATATTGGGAGTGTTTTTGAACTTAGCATTTTCAATTGAATCCGGGAGCAAGGTCCATTCCATTTTCTGTTCGTGTTCCACTATTTTTATAGCGCAATTAACTGTTGGAAGTATGCTCATCAATAAAATAATAACAAGCAGTTTTTTAAAGTGTGCATGCATTTTCCAAGCTGCCAAAACTGAAACAATCAGCAGGCCCAACAGCATTTTCTTTTTAATTGTAAGATACATTGCTTGCGACATCAAGGTTGCCACGGTCATAATTATCAATACAAAAAGAATGTGTGTTTTGTATTTTGAAAATGCTTCAGAATACTTGAAAACCACGGAAGCAATTGTAAAAACCAAGACCGGAATTCCTGTAAAAAATAATAGAAAAAATCCTAAATGTTCCCAAGAATTGATTGCGGAAAAATTATTCGAAAAATAGAAAACCAACGGATAAAATCCACAAATAAGCCCCGTAAGCAACGGATTGAAATTTTCTTTAAAGTATTTTGCGAAGAAATTACCCATTTGCTTTTTAAGAAATTATACTTTTTTGAAAACAATGTTTCCACTATCGTCAATGTATTCATAAACGCCCGGCTCGGCACCTTCCTTTATTATAAGATAGCTACCGTCCTTTTGCAAATGTTGCAAATATTTTTCGTCATTGCCCAAATGGGAAAACAAAATCCTGAAAACATTCACACAACTTTTCAAGTTTGAATCCATTTTTGGAGCTTCACCATTTGGCCATTTTATAGCCAACATAGCTCCAAAAGTAGTATAAATAATCTCGGGATTTGAAGTTTTAGTGTAAACTTGGCGTGTGTAGTCCAAACCCACAAAACCTCCGTGATCAGCCATAATCATTATCAAGGCCCCAGGATCTTTTTCGGTAATTAGATTGACCATTTTTTCAATCTTTGCGTTTGCAATTTTCAATTTTTCAAGCCATTGCTCCCGCTCTGCTACTTTTCCTTTAGAAGCTTCCTTTGTAGTTGAAATATGGCCAGGTTCAAAAATTTCGATAAAAAAGAAATTTCCACCATCATTTTTAGAAGCAATGGCATTTTCCAAATCTGGAAAAACTTCCCTTTCAACATTGAAACCCGTTGTGATATAAGGAATTTCGCTGTAAGTGAAATTGGTATAATCAAAACCTATCTTTGGTCTATTAACCATTAAATACGGGTGTTCGCTAATAAAATGGGTTTTATAGCCATTGTTCTTGAAAATGGAAAGCACCGGATTTTCAGACATAATATTTTTTCGCGCATTCAGCATTTCAGAATAATCCCTACCATTGTTGTAATAATGGTGCTTCATCATAAAGGTGGCACTGTTTGAAGTAATAGTTGTAATGTAATTACTTCTGAAATCTGGATAGTTTTTAAAATTATTTTCCGCTAAAAACGCATCAAAAATTGAATTGTCCACTTTATAATAATCACTTTTCAATTCTGAAAAACTTGGATAACCATCGGGTTGAATGTAATAGATGTTTGGCTTTTTTTGAAATACTACTTCTTCAATTGTGTCTGGTTGTTGCATCCATTCTGAAGAATAGTTTAAATATTTTATAAGCATCGGTACCAAACCTATAAAACCAATGACGGCCAAAATAAGCTGCAAAACAATCCATTTTTTGAAATGTTTGTAAAGAAAATAGGCTATTAGCGCTGAAATGATAAAAATTCCTAAGATTATTTTCCGTTGGATATCTGCGTACAAAATGATTTTAATGTAAAACAGAAAAAGAAAAACGCTGAAAAATGGAAGCAGGTATTTTCCCCATTTTGAAGTAAATGATAGGTTTGAAAACCACTTCAACAATGAAAAGAAAAGAACGGGAAGAACTATAAAAAGCAATAAAAAATACCCAAACTGTTCCCAAGAATTAATCATTCCAAAGTTTCGGGAATAATAGAAAACCAATGGGTAAAGGCCCACGCCAAATGCTATAATCAAAGGGTTTTTTGAAGTAGTTCCAAAGAACTTTTTAAAACCGTTTTGCGATTGTTTAGATTCCATTAATGCTTTTTAAAAACCACATTTCCTTCTCCATCCAAGTATTGGTAAGTTCCTTGTGTTGCGCCATAGTAGATGATAATATAACTTTCATCGGGCTGCAAGTTTGCAAGATACAAATCATTTTCACTTAAATAAGAAGTCAAAATGCGGAACAAATTCACTGAAGTTTTCAGCTTATCATCAAATTCCGGTGCTTCACCCTTGGGCCAATGAATGGCGAGAATGGAACTGAAGATTGAGTTTACAATAGCTGGATCCGTACTTTTTGTGTACGAGTCTTCCATACTTTTCATTCCCACAAAACCACCGTGATCCGCCATTATTACAATCAGTGCCTCGGGATCTTTTTTGAGGATTGTTTTTGTAAGCGCTGTAAGTTTCTTGTGAGCTTCTTTTAAACTTTCAATATAATGCTCCCGCTCTACCTCAATGCCTTTTGATTCCACTTCACGATTAATAATATGTCCCGGATTGAAAATCTCAACAAAAAAGAAATTGGGCCCTTCCATATTTGTTTCTAAATAATTCCTAAACGGTTTTATTACATCCCTTGGCTCACCAATTCCTTTGGTTATAAATTCAATTTCTTTCAATGAAAAATTTGAAAAATCGTAACCCATCTTTGGCTTATTTATCAATAAATAAGGCTGTTCAGTAAGGAAGAAGGTTCGGTAATCGTTGTGTTTTAAAACCTTGAGCACACTGTTTTCTGTGATGATTACATTGCGGGCATCAATAGTTTCCGTGAAGTCAGAACCATTGTTATAATAATGGTGTTTCATCATAAATGTGGCGCTGTTGGAAGGAAGTGTGGCGCCATAATTACTTCGAAAATCTGGATAGTTTTTGAAATTATTCTCCGTTAAAAAGGTTTCAAATGCTGTATTTTCAATATTGTATTTTCCCTTTTTCATTTCTGAAAAATTCACATATCCATCGGGCTGGATGAAATAGATATTCGGCTTCTTTTTGAAAACTGCAGTTTCAATGCCGTCGGGTTGCCTCATCCATTCCTTAGAATAATTCAATTGCTTAATAATTACGGGCGTTAAAGTGAAAATGCCGATTACAGCAAGTATAAATTGAAAAGCGATTATTTTTTTGAAATGCTTCCGAAATATAAAAGTGAGCAGCAAGGCAATTCCAAAAACAATAAATGTCCTTAACCAGCTAAACCCTGCGTAAAGTGCTATATTCAAAAAGAAAAAGAAGAAAGAAAAGTTTAAAAAAGGAAGTGCAAATGGTTGAAGTTTTTTAAAAAATTTGACTTTTGAAACCTTATGGGCAGTGAAAAAAACAGCAATCGGAACCAATATAAATATCGAAACAAAATACCCGAAGTGCCCCCAGGAATTTATCAATTTATAATTGTGAGTGTAATAAAAAAGTAGCGGATATAAGCCTGCCGCAATTGCTGTTATTATTGGAAAAAGCTTATCCTTTTCAAAAAAAAACGAGAAAAATCCCTGTTTTTTTTTAGCCTGCATAATTTTTGTTTTTCAAAAGATACAGCAAGCGTTTAGTGCCTTTTACCGTTTCCTTCTTTTCAAGGGTGAAATATTGCAGATAGCCGTTCTCAAACTCAGTTTCGTTATAAAAATCAAAATGGTCTATGAATTCGCGCTTACGTACCAATAACGATTGTGCCCATGAATCCTCCCGGGTTGGGAATTCGATGATAAGGTTTTTTGAAAATGTAGCGAAAAACGAAGCCGATTTTTCAAAAGGCACGTTTCCTGAGAGCGTAATGTGGTGAATCAAGGCCAAAGCCATTGTAACATCAGGTGCATATTCAGCCAAACGTTCTATTAAAGAGTTTCGTTCTGTATTATTAAAACCAATGCCTGGTGCGGGTTGTAAGACATCACACACAAAAGGAAGCATATTGGTTTCTTTGTTCTTTTGAAGTTGTTTGTAGTTGTAATCTACAGCGTTGCTGTCAATATCGGTGACAATAATATGCGGCACACTATCAATCACGGTTCGTGCAAAAGTGCCGTCGTTACCGCCCATGTCAATCAATTTTTGTGGAGCCAATGGTTTTATCCACTCTTTTATAAGCGTTTTTTTTGCTTGAAAAGCGGCTTCATCATAATTGGTTTTATCGTAATAATCACCCCATTCACTAGCTTCTTTTAATGTCATGCCTTTTATATAATCGTATAGGCTTTCCAAAATGTTTTCCTGTGATTTTTTCGATAGGGTCGCAATTTTGGTTTCAGCCTTGTAGTCTTCACTGTGCTTGCTTTCCATTTTCGCAAGCAAGTGAATGTTTGGATACACTACCGAACTAAGCTTAGTACGTGTGGGTAGTAATGAAGATATCAATTTTACCGGAATTCCGTCAATGTGCGTTTGCATCATTTTAAAGACTTCCGTACCGTGATATTTAGCCAAAACCAATGGTCCCAAAAAGTGTGTTATGAATTGTTTGTAAGCTCTCCAAGGTGTTCCATCTTCATAAAAGTCGAATGAAAGTGTGTCTATAAAAACTGGTTTCCCTTTGTGAAATGTTACATTGTAAGCAGAGGCATCCTTCAAAATAAAACCTTTTGAAAGTGCGTACTTTTGAATTTTTAAGGTGTGAAGCGCAGCGTGTTTGTACTGCTCAAAGCTCCATTCGTAAGGATTTGTGATAAAGGGAATTTCTTCCGGGGTGATTATTATTTCATTCGAAGAAACCGAAGTTTCCTCATGTGGAATCAACAATCCATTCGATATTAGGTTTTTGAAAAAACCGCTTTCTTTCAGTTTATTGTACTGCGGAAAATAAATAGGTTTGATGGCCCTGCGCAGGGTTTTTCCATCATAAAACATGTAACCCGAAGGGTCGCGAAATGAAGCTTGGTGTGCGTCAGTTTTTTTTGTCATCTGTATCGGTGTCTTCCTCTTCAATGTCAATTGAATCGTAAGTATCTTCCTCTTCTTTTTTAAATCCGAAAAAAGATTTCACCTTATACATAACTCCTTTTGAGAAAAGCAAAATGCCAGCTGCTGCCGCCACTAACGCCTGTACTATCATTGCTCCCAGCCCTGGATCGAAATAAAGAAAATTCATACCTATTGTTTTATTCTACGTTTGCCTTTCGGCGACAAGGCTTCGACTTCGCTCAGCCACCACAAATTAACTAAAAAACGCCGAGTTTATTGAGTTGCTCGGCGATTTTCTTTTTCTACAATTTATTTCGCTTACGATCTACTTCCTTCAAATATATTTTTCGAAGTCTTAAATGGTTTGGTGTAACCTCAACATATTCATCTTTTTGGATGTATTCCAAAGCTTCTTCCAAAGAAAATTTGATAGCCGGAATAATACGTGCCTTATCGTCAGCTCCCGAAGAACGTACGTTTGAAAGCTTTTTGGTTTTAGTGATGTTCACTGCCATATCATCTTGGCGTGTGTTTTCGCCAATAACCTGTCCTTCGTAAATGTTTTCGTTCGGGTTCACGAAGAAACGACCGCGATCCTGTAACTTATCTATTGAATAAGGAATAGCCTGACCCAATTCCATGGAAACCAAACTTCCGTTCTGTCTTTCAGGAATTCCACCTTTTAAAGGTTGGTATTCCAAGAAACGGTGCGTCATAATAGCTTCACCAGCAGTTGCGGTAAGCAATTGGTTACGCATACCTATAATTCCACGGGATGGAATGATGAATTTACATATCATTCTATCTCCTTTTCCTTCCATACTTACCATTTCGCCTTTGCGAATAGTTACCATGTTGATAGCAGTTCCACTTACATCTTCAGGTAAATCTATGGTCATTTCTTCAACAGGTTCACATTTTACACCGTCAATTTCTTTAATGATAACTTGTGGTTGCCCAATTTGAAGTTCATAACCTTCGCGGCGCATCGTTTCAATCAAAACTGAAAGGTGCAAAACCCCACGGCCGAAAACCATAAATTTATCAGCACTGTCTGTTGGCTCCATGCGCAAGGCAAGGTTTTTCTCTAATTCTTTTTCAAGTCTTTCTTTAATGTGACGAGAAGTAACAAACTTTCCATCTTTTCCGAAAAAAGGCGAATCGTTAATTGTGAAAAGCATACTCATTGTAGGCTCATCAATAGCAATGGTTTTAAGTGCTTCGGGGTTTTCAACATCGGCAACTGTATCGCCAATTTCGAAACCTTCCAAACCAACCAAGGCACAAATATCGCCTGCTTGTACTTCAGTAACTTTTTTACGGCCCATTCCTTCAAAAATGTGAAGTTCCTTTATTTTCGATTTCACAATTGAGCCATCGCGCTTCACCAAAGCAATCTGCATTCCTTCTTTCAAAACTCCTCTCTGCAAACGGCCGATAGCAATACGTCCAGTAAAAGATGAAAAGTCCAAAGACGTAATCAACATCTGTACGGTTCCTTCTTCAACCTTTGGCGATGGAATGTGCTCCAAAACCATATCTAGCAAAGGCTCAATATTATCTGTTGGTTTTTTCCAATCGTCGCTCATCCAGTTATGTTTTGCAGAACCGTAAACGGTTGGGAAATCAAGCTGCCATTCTTCGGCGCCCAATTCAAACATCAAATCAAAAACAGATTCGTGAACTTCCTCGGGGGTACAGTTTTCCTTATCCACTTTATTGATAACCACGCAAGGCTTCAAACCAAGATTAAGTGCTTTTTGCAATACAAAACGTGTTTGGGGCATTGGGCCCTCAAAAGCATCTACCAAAAGCAGAACACCATCAGCCATGTTCAATACGCGCTCAACTTCTCCGCCAAAATCGGCGTGACCAGGGGTATCGATAATGTTGATTTTTGTGTCTTTATATATAACAGAAACGTTTTTTGAAGTAATTGTAATTCCTCTTTCACGTTCTAAATCGTTGTTATCCAAGATAAGTTCTCCAGTATTTTCGTTTTCACGAAAAATACTACAGTGGTGCATAATTTTATCGACCAGCGTGGTTTTACCGTGGTCAACGTGGGCAATAATGGCGATGTTTTTGATTTTCATAAACTTGCTCCTTTTTTTAAGAGGGTGCAAAAGTAGTGTTTCTAAGTGGATTAGAAATAAAAGTTGGGATTTTATTTTGATGAAAAAATTGAACTTTTAAAGAAAAAAGGGATATATTTATGTTAAATATTAGGTTATGAAGACAAAGCTACTATTCATACTATTTATATTCTGGGCTTTTTCTGGGTTTGCACAGCGGTTTGGCCAGCAACAGATTATTTCAACTGAAACTGAAAAACCTTATTTATCTATTCCTTTTGATATAGACAATGATGGGTTTATTGATCTCTTAACTGCTTCTGGAGAAACATATGGGCTAAGTTGGTATAAAAATCTTGATGGAATTGGGAATTTTGGCGAAGAAAATATTATTGCAGGAACAAGCGCCTTTTATCTTTCAATTGAATTTGTTGATTTAGATACCGATGGCGACAAAGACATTCTTTATTTAAGAAATAATCCACGACAAGTTATTTGGGTAGAAAATATTGATGGCGTGGGTAATTTTGGCGTACCACAAATTTTATTAGAACAGGAATTTATAAAAACGGTTGTTCCTTTTGATTTGGATAATGACGGCGACCAAGATTTAATCGCGTCAGTCACTGATACGTTTACTGGCTGGATAGTTTGGCACGAAAATCTTGATGGACAAGGGACTTTTAGCGAAGAAAATCTTCTTCTTGAAAGTGATTCAGAATATTTCCATATAATGATGGTAGATATAGATGGAGACGGTAAAGAAGATATTTTAGCAGCTGATGAATCTTATGATCCTTCTGCTATATTTTGGTATAAAAATATGGGTAATGCTGCATTTGGGCCAGCTCAAATAATTTACCAATTCCAAACCCTTTTATCGGATTGGACAAGTATTTATGATTTACAAGTTTCTGACATAAACACAGACGGAAAAAAAGATATAATTATTACGTCCTACCACGATGACAATGGCATTTTGGTTTATTGGCTTGAAAATCTTGATGAACAGGGCAATTACGGGAGTCTGCAATACATCCACAACAGCAATGACGCCTATCTTTTTTATGATCTTGACAATGATAATGACAACGACATGCTTCTTTATAATATTTATACAAATATAGTTTCATGGAAAAAAAACGAAGACGGCCTTGGCAACTTTGGGGCTCCCATAATTATTTCTCCAAATGGTGATTTTGAAAGAAACGCCGATGCTGCCGATATTGATGGCGATGGTTGGCTGGATATTGTTTCGGCATCTACTGCCAATAACAAATTAGTTTGGTACACAAACAACAGCTTGGGCATTTCAGAAAATGAAATTGCCAACTACCAAATTCATCCAAACCCAACCAGCGGAGTTATTTATATAGAGTCAAAGCAACCTATTTCGCAGATTTCTGTTTTTACTATTTTGGGACAACGGATCGAAACAATGCAAAACACCAATCAAATTGACCTTTCCAAAGCTCAAGCAGGAGTTTATCTTTTAAAGATTGAAGATGGAAATGGCAATTCCCAAACCCATAAAATTGTGAAGGAGTAATTTTTAGAAAACTTCCATTGCGTTTTCAAAGTTGGGCGAAAGAAGCTTTTAACTACCTTTGTTTTAAAATAAGCTTTTACGATGCAACTGAATAAAATTCCAAAAATAAAACACACAACTTCAAACAACTTTTTCTTACTGGCTGGCCCCTGCGCCATTGAAAGCGAGGAAATGGCAATGCAGATTGCTGAAAAGATTGTGAAAATTACCGACACCCTTGAAATTCCATATATCTTTAAAGGAAGTTTCAAAAAAGCAAACCGAAGCCGTATTGATAGTTTCACGGGAATTGGAGATGAAAAGGCATTAAAAATACTCCGCAAAGTTTCCGAAACTTTTGATGTTCCAACAGTTACAGACATTCACGAAGTAAGCGATGCCGCAATGGCTGCAGCATATGTGGACGTGCTACAAATTCCGGCATTTTTGGTGCGCCAAACCGATTTGGTTGTTGCGGCAGCAGAGACTGGAAAAGTAGTTAACTTGAAGAAAGGGCAATTTATGAGTCCGGAAAGCATGAAACACGCCGTGACCAAAGTAACCGATTGTAACAACGAACAAGTATTGATCACGGACCGCGGAACCATGTTTGGATATCAGGATATGATTGTGGATTTCCGTGGAATTCCAACGATGAAACAATACGCTCCAGTTGTTTTGGACGTAACCCACAGCCTACAACAGCCCAACCAAAGTGCGGGTGTTACAGGCGGTAGGCCCGAAATGATTTCTACAATTGCAAGAGCGGGAATTGCAACTGGTGTGGATGGAATTTTTATTGAAACCCATTTCGATCCAGCAAACGCAAAAAGCGATGGTGCCAATATGCTCAATTTAAATCTTCTTGAAAAACTGTTGACAGATCTTGTGGCCATTCGGAAAACTATAAATCAACTTTAAACTTAAATAAGTCGCAAAATAAAGCGCCCTGCCGTCGTTTGATGGCAGGGCGCTTTGGCTAAAAACAAATCTTTATAATGACAAGAACTGTTAACTTTCAATAAAAAAGGCTGCTCCTTTTTGGGGAACAGCCATTAACCTCTACACTTATAAAACTCCCCAATCAAATAAGTATTCAAATATCGGACTAAAAACACATACCAATCAAGAGGGAAATCCCCCTTTTTTTTACAGGGTTTTTCCTGTTTTTCAATCGTTTATAAAAGAAAAAAGCTGCTCCAAAACGGAACAGCCTTTTTCAACTATGGCATCATTAACTCCCCAATTAATTTGCTGTTGTAAAGATGCGAAGAACTACAAAGCCAGTCAAGAGGAAAAACCCTGTTTTTCATGGGGGATTTCCCCCTTTTTTTGGTTTCAAAGAAAATTTGAAATTATTTTCAGTAAAATAAAAAAGGTTGCCCGCTATGGACAACCTTCACAAATCACTATTTATTAACTCCCCAATTAATGTCTAGTGGCACAAAGATGCGGCATAAAACAACACGGGTCAAGAGGGAAATCCCCCATTTTTTTTAAGGGTTTTTCCTGTTTTTCAGCATTCATAGGGTAAAAATCCAGAAATATTATAAAAAATTATTTGCAGGATAACTCTTTTTAGTTTTACTTTGTTTTTCAAAGTACTTTATTATGAGTGAAAAAGATTATTTAAAAGACATAAGCGAGATAAAGAATTTAATGGACCGTTCCTCCCGGTTTATCTCGCTCAGTGGACTCTCAGGAATTTTTGCTGGAATCTATGCGTTTGTGGGTGCAGCTATTGCATATGTATATCTCTTTCCAAAACCGGGAGAATACCTTACACTCCATAGTTGGAATTTTAAACTTTTAATAATCCTCTTGGCGTCCGTACTTGTGCTTAGTATAATCACCGCCTATCTTTTAACTACACAAAGAGCCAAAAGAAACAACGAGAAAATTTGGGATACCACCACCCGTCGCTTATTGCTTAACTTTTTAATACCCTTAGCTACTGGCGGAATTTACATCATCATAAAGTTAAATAGCCAGCATTACGGACTCACCGCCTCATTAATGCTAATCTTTTACGGACTTGCCCTTGTGAACGCTTCAAAATATACCATTGGCAATGTAAAATATTTAGGCTACGCTCAAATAATTATTGGGCTCTTTTGTGCTGCGCTACCAGGTTACGGCCTGTGGTTTTGGCTCTTGGGCTTTGGACTTTTCCATATTATTTACGGAAGCATTATGTATCTAAAAGAGCAAAAAAACTAAGCGTGGGGATCATTGACAACATAAACAAACTTTTCGATCACCGCATCAGGCTAGGGATTATGAGCATACTCTCGGTAAACGAGGATGCCGATTTTAATCGGCTAAAGGAATTGCTGGACGTTACCGATGGCAATCTGGCCAGCCACATAAAAGCACTGGAACAGGCGGAATATATCTTGGTAGAAAAAAGCTTTGTGAGAAGAAAGCCCAATACCAGTTACAGCGCTACAAAGCTTGGGCGAGCAGAATTCAAAAAACATATTGAAGCTTTGGAAAAACTGATTCAAAAGCCACCTACCCCCTAGCCCCCTATAGGGGAAAAGCGAGTAGGACATTTTTTTTATCAATTTACTTTGAAAAACAAAGTACTTTACAAACAATAATTAACTATAAACTTTTAACAACAAACAATAAACACGCAAATTATGGAACAGAAAAAAAGTAAATTCAGCAATTGGATGCGCAACTCAATTACCGCAAGAATGCTCGTGGTAGGGTTTTTATTATTGGTACTATTGATTCCGTTGGAATTCGTAAAATCACTAATAAACGAAAGAGCTTACAGGCAAGAGGAAGTTGTTCGCGAAATAAATGAAAAGTGGGGCAACGAGGTTTTGCTCTCTGGTCCTATCGTGAAAATTCCCTACAAAGTAATTTCGGAAGAAAAAATCTTCAACGAAAAAAGCAATTCCTATTATACAAAAACAAAGGAAACGATTGAAAATGCCTACTTCTTTCCAGACAAGCTCAATATCGTTTCAAAGGTTGACACCAAACCGCTCAATCGTAGCATTTATGAATCTGTAGTTTATACAGCAGCTATTGATGTAAAAGGAAATTTTCCGAAAATTGATTTTTCAAATACAGATATTCTGGATGAAAACATATTGTGGGAAAAAGCAACGGTCCTTTTAAAAACTTCCAATTTAAAAGGAATAAAAACAACTCCTATAGTGAATCTGGCTTCGGAAGCACTTTCAATGACGCCGCAGTATTCCACGGAATATCTGAACACCATTCAAAGCAATTATATTCCAAACGCAAAAGAAATGTTTGCGGAGCCACATGCTTTTTCATTTGATTTAAAGATAAATGGAAGTGAAAGTTTAAAGTTTCTACCCATCGGAAAAGAAACCGATGCTTCTATGAAATCCAACTGGCACTCCCCTAGTTTTGACGGCAACTTTTTGCCGGAAGACACTAACAAGGAAATCAGTAAAGACGGTTTCAATGCCACTTGGCGCATACTGCAAATAAACAGACAGTTTGAGCAATCTTTTTTTGGGCATCTTCCTGATCTTACTGCTTCTGCTTTTGGTACCAAGCTTATTATTCCTGTAGACGAATACCAAAAAAGCGAACGTACCGCCAAATATGGCTTTATGGTTATCGGGTTAACGCTACTTGTATTCTTATTGATACAGTTGGTGAGCAAGATTTACATCCATCCGTTTCAATATGTAATGATCGGTCTGGCCTTGGTGATGTTCTATACGCTACTCATCTCCATTTCGGAACACAGTAACTTTTTTAAGGCTTATGCCATCGCTGCCTTTTCAGTGCTTGCCTTAATAACGGTCTATTCCCGCGCCATTTTAAAAGGGTTTAAATTTCCGTTGCTCATCTGTGCTTCTCTGGCTTCGCTTTATGGTTTCATTTATGTGATTATCCAATTGGAAAACTATGCGTTGTTAGTTGGCAGCATTGGCCTGTTCTTGATTTTGGCTATTATAATGTTTGCATCGCGAAGAATTGACTGGAACAATGAAAGTTAAACATCAAAGTATTAAAAATTCATAAAAAAGGATTAGAATGTCTGTTCGAGCGCAGTCGAGAACTATAAGTTTCACATTATAAATGAGGTCTCGACTGCGCTCGACCCGACATCAAAAAAACTTTAAAAAATGAAAAACTATTTCATTTCATTCACAATCCTCCTTTTTATCGAATTTGCAATAGCCTATTTCAAATTTAATCCTTTCATAAGAGGTTTTTTTGGCGATGTGCTGGTGGTACTCTTGTTGTATTCGTTCCTGAAAATTTTTATCAGAAATAATGTTGTCAAAATTGCGGTCTCGGTTTTAGCCTTTGCCTTCTTTGTGGAATTATTACAGTTTTTTAAACTCGCGGAAACACTGAATATCCATTCGAAAATACTGTTAACCATTATTGGCTCCGTGTTTGATGTTTGGGATCTTGTGGCATATTTTACTGGCTTTCTCATTATTTTAATGATAGAAAAACTTTTGCAGAAAAATACACTTCAGTATTTTTTCTAATTTTTAATATTTATTCTATTTTGCGATAGATTAAGCCTCAGCTCCTAAATATGCTTTCCAAAAAATTTACATTCCTGTTTTTAGTATTTACTTTTTTCCTATCCCATTCCCAAACTGGGCGTATTGATGAATTTGGAAAACCGACACAGGAGGAACTGGAACTTAAAAGTTATGAAGCCGAACCAGAAGCTACAGGTGTAATACTTTATGAATCCGCAAACTATTATGCCATTCCAATAATAAAAAGAACATCCGTAAGGCTTGTAAAAGAAATACACAGAAAAATAAAAGTTTTTGATGCCAAAAAGTTTGATTTTGCCACAGTAGAAATACCATTTTATGAAGGAAATGAATATTATGGCGAGGAAATAAAAGACTACAAAGCTGTAACCCACAATGGTCCTGTTCAAAATTTTGTACCCGACGATGCATTCTATAAAACCGAAAAATCTGGGGTTGGTGACGTTCTAAAATTTACCTTCCCAAACATTCAGAATGGCAGTATTTTAGAATACAAATACACTATCGTTAGTCCTTATTTTTATGATTTGGACGGATGGGTTTTCCAACACGAACTTCCCACAATTTATAGCAGATTTCAATCAGAATTACCACTTCAGTTTAGATATAACCGAATTTTATATGGGCCAAAAAAATTGGCTGTTGAAAAAGCCCAGCTATATGAAAACGGATTTAGATTACCTTCAGATAATGGTTATGCTCCCACTGAAAAGAATCTCTATGTAATGGTTGATATTCCATCTTTTACCGAAGAAGCATATATGCTTTCCAAGAAAAATTACCTGTCCAGAATTGTTTATGAACCGCTTGCCTTTAAAGCATTTTATGGTTGGGACCAAGTATTTACACGTACTTGGAAAGATGTAGATGACCGTTTTGAGAATGATGAAGATTTCGGAGAACAACTCACCAAAAAAAATTATTTCAGAAGAAAAATACCTAATGATATCCTGAAAATAGAAAACGATCTTGAGCGTGCCAAAGCTGTTTATAAATTTATGCAAGATAATTATACTTGGAATGGCAGGTATTTTAATTACCAAATTAAGGTGAAGGATGCTTTTGATGAAAATTTAGGTAGTGTAGCTGCAATTAATCTTTCATTGGTCAATGCACTCGAAGCAGCAAATTTAAATGCCAAACCTGTGCTTTTATCAACACGCCAAAATGGTTTGCCTACAGAATTATACCCCGTGCTTTCCAACTTTAACTATGTTCTTACGGTGCTAATGATAAACAATGAAACCATTCTGCTTGACGCTACAAATAAACAGGCCCCCTTCGGAGTGGTGCCCTATCGCGCCCTAAACGTGCAAGGTCGTGTAATGGATTTCAAAAAAGGAAGCTACTGGATGCCCATTGAACCCTTCAAACAAAATATCCATTACGCAAATGCACAAGTTACCGCAGATGCCAACGGAGATTTTTCTGGAAAGGTAAGCCAAGCAAGTTATGGCTACATCGGTCTGGGAAAAAGAAATAGCATTGATGAAGAAACCCTGCAAGAGTACATAAAAACACAAGAAAAAGACAAAGCAGGCATCGAAATTCAAGACTACCAAGTAGAAGATTTCAGTGAAATTGAAAAACCCCTAAAGGAAAATTACGCCGTTTCAATACAACCAGAAATAGTTGGTGATAAAGTGATTCTCTATCCCTTTTTCAACAAAACATATATTTCCGAAAACCCCTTCAAAATGAAGGAGCGTAGCTACCCGATGGATTTTGGCTATCCTTTTACAAATACCTATTTAATATCCATAGATTTAGGTGATGTCTATGAAGTGGAACAACTGCCGAAAAGCAGAACCATCAAACTTCCCAACGATGACGGCGAATGTTCCGTAACCTACGTTGCCGATGGCAGCAAAATAAACATCCGCTTCAATATGAAACTGAATGCCTTTCGTTTTCCTTCAGACGCCTACCCATCCTTAAAGGAATTTTTCGGTACAATGGTAACCATGCTGAAAGAAGAAACCATTATTTTAAAAGAGAAATAATATGAATTTTAAAACTTTACTTTTCCTAAGCTGTTACTCCTTAATGACCCTTTGCTATTCACAGACAAATGGAGTACACACCTTTGGTGAACCCTTGAAGGATGAATTTACAATGACCAGCTATTCCTTAGATCCAGAAGCGGCTGGCGTGGTGCTTTACGAAAGAGGAAATTACACCGTAGATGCCGCCGATGGTTACATCAGGCTTTTTAAAGAGGTCTACAGAAAAATTAAGGTATTTGATGCCAAAAACTTTGACTACGCCACTTTTGCAATTCCCTATTACCGTGAAAACGAGGTGGAGGAAAACATAAAGGATTTTAAAGCAGTTACCCACAACGGCAAATCTAAAATATATGTTGGCGACAATGCATTCTTTGATACCAAGGAAGGTAAAAACTTGTCCATTAAAACATTTACTTTTGCCAATGTACAGGATGGCAGTATTTTGGAATATACCTATCGTTTGGAAACACCTTATCTTCGAAGGTTGGATGGCTGGACATTTATGAATGATATACCAACCATCTATTCTGAACTTCACACTGAAATACCCGGAAACTATAGATATAACCGAGTGCTTTACGGTGATCGAAAACTGGATATAAACCACGCCGAAATAAAACCCGACTGTTTTCACCTTCCCGGTTTTAAACTTGCCGCAGATTGCGAATCTGCAACCTATGCAATGAAAAACGTTCCTGCCTTTAAGGAAGAAAAATACATGCTTTCCAAAAAAAATTACTTGCCCTCAATGAAATTTGAACTCCGCGATGTTGTTAACATAGATGAAAGCAGAACTACATATTCCCAATCTTGGGCTGACGTAGACAACAAGTTCCAATATGATAAAGATTTGGGGCGCCAGTTAAAATATACGAGTTACTTTAAGGAACAACTTCCCGCTTCTATAACTTCAGTTTCAAACGAGTTGGAACGCGCCAAGGCAGTTTACTATTTTATTCAGGAAAAAATGGCCTGGAACAATGAAACAGCAATTGTTCAGGACATTCGTGTTAAGGAAGCCTTTGAAAAGAAAGCAGGAAACAGTTCCGAAATCAATTTGGGGCTTATAAACGCTCTGGAAGCCGTGGGCTTGGACGCCAAAATAATGCTAATCGCCACCCGCGACAATGCCTTGGCTACAAAGCAGTATCCAGTACTTACGGATTTTAACTATGCCATCGTCTTTCTCAAAATAAACAACGAAAAATACTTACTTGATGCCACTGAGAAACATACTCCATTTGGCGTACTTCCTTTTAGGGATTTGAATATGGAAGGCCGTGTGATGGATTTTAAAAAAGGAAGTTATTGGGAACCCATTGCCCCAATAGCAAAAAACATGCACTACGTAAACATGCAACTCTCAGCCGATGAATCCGGACTGTTTTCTGGAAAGGTAAACGAGGTTTCCACAGGATATATTTCAGTTGACAAACGAAAAGAAAACAATGATTTCATAAAAGATGAAATTATAAAAAGGAAACAGAGCCGCAATGAAAGCTTGGACATTACCAACCTTGTAATGGAAAACGAAAAGGATTTGGAGCAGCCTTACAAGGAAAGCTACGATATTTCATTGCACGAACAGCCCGTTGGCGACAAACTGTTTCTTTATCCTTTTTTGATGCAAACCTTTTTTTCTGAGAATCCTTTTACCGCAGAAAAACGACTGTACCCCATAAATTTTGGTTTTCCTATAATGAACAATTATCTGGTTTCCATAGCTATGAACGACCAATACGAAATAGTGAAAGTTCCTGCCAACAAGCTGTTGAAACTCCCCGAGAATGATGGCGAGCTATCGGTAGTATATGATGTGTCGGGAAGCAAGGTAAATATTAGGCTGAGTGTAAAAGTGAACAATGCAAACTTTGCGCCTGAAGCCTATAAATCATTACAGGAGTTTTTTGCCGAGCTCATTAAAATCCAATCCAATGAACCTATTGAGTTGAACAGAATTTAATAAGGTATTGATTTACCAAACACTGTACACTTTATAATAACTACTACGTACTGTCTACTCCATACTGACAACTGAGTACTGATTACTGCGTACTGACTACTCCCTATTTATTTTCACGGTTCTTCTCCTGAATCTTTCTGATGATTGCTGTGGCTGTTCGCCTTGGAACAAAGCGTGGTAATTTTGACAGGAATTTATTAAAGTTTCCAGGAATGGCCACAACTTTTCCTTTCTTCATTGCTTCGTAACCATATTCGGCCACTTCTTTTGGACAGGCAATGTTAAATTTTATTTTGTTCTCTGAATTTTTGGCGCCATTGGAAACCACTTCCTGAAAACAGGTTTTAGTCTGTCCAGGGCATAGTGCGGTAACGGTAACCCCACTACCTTTTAGCTCGTTCGCAATAGCTTCTGAAAAGGAAAGGATGTACGCTTTGGTTGCGTAGTACAAAGACATTAGCGGCCCCGGCTGGAAAGCAGCAAGGGAGGACATATTCAATATCATTCCGCTACCACGGGCAACCATTCCCTTTAAAATTAATTTTGTGAGATGCGTAGTAGTAATAACGTGCAGATTTAGCATAGCCAAATCGCGTTCCCAATCGGTATCGTTAAAACTTCCGAAGATACCAAAGCCTGCATTGTTTATAAGTACATCTATTTTTTTGTCATCAAGAGCTTGGAATATTTCTTCAGCTACATCCTGCTTGCTCAAATCTTTGTGAAGTAATTTTATTTCGGAAGGATAAAGTACCGCTATTTCTGCCTTTGCTTCCTGCAATTTTTCGGCATTTACGTCTACCAGTACAAGGTTATAACCGTCCTTCGCCAAAAGAAGCGCCAATTCAAACCCCAGTCCCGAAGCAGCACCGGTAATCAACCCCACCTTCCCATTATGTATAATCTTTTTCACTTAATAAGTTTGGCTATTAATATAAAATATCATTCCTTCTCACTTCTCACTAATATCCACATAATCCTGTAGATAAGCAAATCTTGTTGTAAGTTTTCCGTCTTCAGTTGTAATTTTGGCGCGTTGCAGAATTCCATCTTCATCTCCATTGAAGAATGCAGGAATAACGTTTTCCAAAAACATATCGCCAAAGCCTTCACTGGCGTCTTTTGGCAACTCGCAAGGCAGGTTATCTACTGCCATTACAGCAATAGCGCCAGGAGCGTCAAAAGTGGTTTCGCTTTCCGTCTTTGGGTCGTAGCCGTAAAAAGGGTCTGCAATTGTAGATGCCCGCAGGGTACAGGCCACAGGGCCATCCACATCGCACGAAATATCTGCTACAAAGTTTATTTTGAAATCAGGGTGTTTGGCATCTTCCTTAGTAAATAAGTATGGTGCGCCATTGCCATAGAAATGGCCAGTGATAAAAACATCGCTCACTTTGGCATACTTCATAAAATCACTTTCGTAATCTTTTGGATCTTCGTAAAACTCTTCCTTGTTAAAAGCTCCGCCATCTTTCCGCTTGTTGTATTCCGTTACATCTATCAGGCAATACACAGGCTCATTAAATTCTTTGGAGAGGTAATCCGCATCGGTTACTTCCCGAATTTTAAGATGATCCAATATCTCCTTGGCTCCTCTTGCCACTTTCCCTGTTCCCGAAAGGATAATCTTTAGGTTTGGAAGCGTAATTTTATCCAATTCGGCCTTTACAGCTTCCAAGTCTGGAAGGTTTTCCACTTTTGGAAGGGTGAACAGTTTATCGCGCAAGCCCAGGCCTCTAAAGCCGTTATAAGCCCCAACAAGTCCAGCGTAATAGCCAAAGCCAATCAACCTGTGCTTATCGGCATTCACGATGGTTTCGTGGTCAAACATTTCAATGTTTTTATTGAGCATTGCCTTTAGCAGCTTGCGGTTGTAGGGTTGTTTTTTAATGGTGTGGCTAAAGTAGAAGTACTTTTTATGCGGAATAAGCGCATCCACAGGCACTTCCTTTACGCCCAGCATAACGTCTGCCGCCGAAACATCATTCATCACCTCAAAACCTGCATTGCGATAGGCTTCATCGGGAAAGATACGAACGTCTGAGGCTTCCACGATAATCTTGGCGTCTGGAAACTTTTGTATGACTTCTTGGCACTTTTCCGGTGAAAAAACCACCCGACGATCTGGCGGGTTCTTGCGTTCTTTGACAATGGCAAAGGTTATGGGCATTTGGTATGTTTTTTGAGTAATTATTACGGTGGCAAAGATAGGGTTTTTCATGTATCTTTGCCCTCCGTTGCAGGTTTCAGGTATTAATAATACTGAAAATTGACAACTAAAAAAGGGGCCGACTGGTTTTGACAGCGGGTCTAATTGTATTGTAAGCATGCCGAGCGCTGGGATATAGCTCGTTAATATCATATTTCACACTTTTTAAACGGCGAGAATAACTACGCCCTAGCT
>Ga0209344_10001314_pt1 | contig 33222 bp, 26 predicted proteins | sample Cruoilmetagenom6_FD_187293 | JGI IMG/M metagenome (GOLD analysis project Ga0209344, IMG submission 187293) | Oil polluted marine microbial communities from Coal Oil Point, Santa Barbara, California, USA - Santa Barbara Oil Seep Sample 6 (SPAdes)... | ecosystem: Environmental > Aquatic > Marine...
ACCTGCTGAAATTGAATAGGGCTCTGTAATTTGTCCGTCTGGTGTTTGCATTAACAAGGTTTTACTACCATGAATAATCCCTTCTTTTCCTAAGACGGAAGTTGCAGCGCTTTCACCTGAATCGATACCTTTTCCTGCAGCTTCAACAGCTATTAGCTTTACACTGATATCATCTAAATAATGATAAAAAGCACCTGCCGCATTACTACCCCCTCCAACACAAGCCACAATATAATCCGGTTTTGAAGTCCCTTCTTTTTCTTGCAATTGCCATTGGATTTCTTCTGAAACCACGGCCTGAAAACGTGCAACCATATCTGGATACGGATGTGGTCCAACCACGCTACCGATAATATAATGTGTGTCAACGGGGTTGTTGATCCAATCACGAATGGCCTCATTCGTAGCATCTTTTAAGGTTCTACTTCCTGATAAAGCAGGAACTACGGTTGCACCTAACATTTTCATACGTGCTACATTTGGTGCTTGTCTTGCAATATCAATTTCGCCCATATATACAATACATTCCATACCCATTAAAGCACAAACTGTTGCAGTAGCAACACCATGTTGACCTGCTCCCGTCTCGGCAATAATACGTTTTTTGCCCAGTCGTTGCGCCATTAAGATCTGACCAACAGTATTATTCGCTTTATGTGCCCCTGTATGATTCAGATCCTCTCGCTTTAGGTAAATTTTAGTGTTGTATTTTTTACTTAACCGTTTGGCAAAGTAGAGCGGAGATGGGCGACCAACATAATCTTTTAATAATTGATTGAACTCATCTTGAAACGAAGATTCAGCCATAATTTTTAAGTAATTTTGACGTAATTCCTCTACATTAGGGTATAACATTTCCGGGATGTATGCTCCTCCAAATTCTCCGTAATATCCTTGATCGTTGATATTGTAACTCATAGTATATATTTTTCGTCATTGCGATCCCGAATATTCGGGAGTGGCAATCTGCTATTTTAGAGAGATTACCACGTCGCTTAGCTCCTCGTAATGACGTTTTCTTTAAATTCTTTTATCTTTTCTATATTTTTTAATCCTGGTTCGATTTCGAAACTACTATTCACATCAATTGCAAAACAATATTTAGATGCAATACTCTTTTGAAATTTCTTGATTTTTCCAATCTCATCTAAACCAATTCCACCACTTAAAAAATAGGGTTTTGTTGATGGATAGTTTTCTAAAACACTCCAATTAAAAGTATATCCGTTTCCTCCAGGTAGTTTTCCTTTCGTATCAAATAAATAATAATCACAAACTGATTCGTAAGGTTCTAGCACACTAAAATTAAAGGTGTCTTTTATTGAAAATACTTTGATGACTTCGACCTGAACTTCCTGCCCGTCCGGCAGGCGGGGTTTCAGGTTCTCATCATCTTTTGTTCTGGATTCCGCATCAAGTGCGGAATGACAAATCAAATTTAACTTTTCACAGAATTTAGGTGTTTCATTGCCGTGTAACTGCACTGCTTGTAAATTATGTTTCTGTATTTGTTCTAAAATATACGATAAAGAAGCGTCGACAAAAACACCTGTTTTTTTAAGGGGTTTTGAAATTTTAGGAATATCATTTTGCAGAAAACGCGTCGATTTTTCATAAAATATAAAGCCCATATAATCGGGTTGCAAAGAAGCAACCTCAGTTATATTCATATTATATTTCATTCCGCAAACTTTGAGTTTCATATTTCTGTTTTTGTCATTGCGAGACTTTTTTTAAAGTCGTGGCAATCTGTTTGATGAGATTACCGCGTCGCTTCTCTCCTCGTAATGACGTTACTTTTTTAATTTATCAATAAAATCCTTAGCGCTTTCTCCAGGATTGTCGGTTTTCATAAAATTTTCACCAATTAAAAAGCCTTGATACCCATAAGGCTTTAATTCCTGAATTGCCTTAACAGAACTAATACCACTTTCAGAAACTTTTACAAAATCATCAGGAATCTTTTCGCTTAATTTTTTACTGGTTTCTAAACTAACTTCAAATGTTTTTAAATTACGATTATTGACACCGAGCATATCTAAACTAGGCATAATTGATTTTTGTAATTCTGCTTCATTATGTACTTCAAGCAAAACGTCTAAATGTAAGCTTTTTGCCAACTCAGAAAATTGTTTGATTTCTTCTCTTGATAAAATAGAAGCTATCAATAAAATAACATCCGCACCATATGCTTTCGCTTCAATGATCTGATATTCATCAACAATGAACTCTTTTCGGAGTAATGGCAGATTACACACACTTCTCACCAACAATAGATCATCTAAAGAACCTCCAAAATATTTTCCATCTGTTAAAACCGACATTCCGCAAACACCTGCATCTTCATAACCCTTCGCAACATCTTGCACATTCAAGCTCTGATTAATAACAGATTTCGAAGGTGAACGACGTTTGTGTTCAGCTATGATACCGGTATCACTATTCTGTAAAGCATGGATAAGTGAAATTACAGGTCCATCAAATAGAACTGAGCTTTCCAATTGTGAATTAGCTATCAACTCTTTTTTCAAAGCTACTTCTTTGCGCTTATCAACTACTATTTTATCTAGTATATTCATTTTTATCGGTCATTGCGAAACTTTTTATTTAAAAAGTTGTGGCAATCTGTTTATTATTTAATGATATCCTGAAACCCCGCCTGCCGGACGGGCAGGAAGTTCAGAACCACTCTATGTGTCACTTAACTCTTGTAATTTATTTAATGCAACCAAACCCTTACCGCTTAACAATGATTCTTTCGCAATTTCGAATCCTTCTTTTGGAGTCAAACTATTCACAGTAGCAATTGCCATTCCCGCATTTGCAGAAACCACATTGTTTTGAGCTTCTGTTCCTTTACCGGTAATGACTTGCATAAATATCTTAGCAGAATTCTCTATAGTATTCCCTCCAAAAATAGCATCTTGAGTTATTTGCTCGACTCCAAAATCTTTTGGTGACAACATCATTTCATGTTCTCTGGAAATCACTTTGGTATCTCCTGTTAATGATATTTCATCATAACCATCTAATGCGTGTAAAATACTAAAGTTCTTATTGGTATTTTGATATAGATAGCTGTAAATTCTTGCCAATTCTAGATTAAAAACACCCACTAGCTGATTTTTAGGAAAGGCAGGATTAACCATCGGCCCTAACATATTAAAAAATGTTTTTACGCCTAGTTCTTTACGAATTGGCGCGACGTTTTTCATTGCCGGGTGAAAAAGTGGAGCATGTAGTACACAAATACCGGCATCATTTAAACACTTTTCTAAAAAACCTTTCTCATTACTGAATTTGACGCCTAAATATTCTAATACATTACTTGATCCTGAAACAGAAGAAACGCCATAATTACCATGCTTTGTCACTTTTATTCCAGCGCCAGCAGCTACAAAAGATGATAGTGTAGAAATATTGAAGGTATTTTTTCCATCTCCACCTGTTCCGCAAAGATCAATTGCATTATACTCCGAAAAGTCGACCGCCAAACACAACTCTAATAAGGCATCTCTAAAGCCTTCTAATTCATCTACGGTGATACTTCGCATCATATAGACTGTCAAAAAAGAAGCAATTTGACTCTGATTGTATTGACCGTTTGAAATATTTACCAATACATTTCTTGCCTCTTCCTTGGAAATGGTTTCGTGATTGATCAATCTGCTTAAAAGTTGTTTCATTTTATTTTTTGTCATCCTGAACTTCCTGCCCGTCCGGCAGGCGGGGTTTCAGGATCTAATTATTAATTAGTATAAATTCTGGATTCCACATCAATTGTGGAATGACAGGTTAACTATTCAACCAATTTTCTAATATTTGCTTTCCATTTGGTGTTAATACCGACTCGGGATGATATTGTACTCCTTTTACATCATATTTCTTATGCCGTAAAGACATTATTTCACCATTTTCATCTACTGAAGTCGCTTCAATATCTTCAGGCAAATTAGTATCTACTACCCAAGAGTGGTATCTACCTACTTCAAGATTTTTATCTAAACCTTTAAACAAAGGTTCATCATCTACTGTGATGGTTATATTGGTTGCCACACCATGGTAAACTTCACTTAGATTATTTAAGGAGCCTCCAAAGACTTCGACAATAGCCTGCTGACCTAAACAAACTCCTAAAATACTTTTTGTTGGGGCATATTCTTTAATAATTTCTTTTATCAGGCCTGCTTCATCTGGAATTCCAGGACCTGGAGATAGCAAAATTTTATCATAAGCCTTAATCTCATCCAATGACAATTGATCATTACGCTTAACGGTAACATCACAATCTAAATCTTCTAAATAGTGGACTAAATTATAGGTGAAACTATCGTAATTATCTATGACTAGTATTTTTTTCATATTCTTTCTGCGGTTATTAAGGCATTTGTTAAGGCGCCTAACTTATTATATACTTCTTGTAATTCATCTTCCGGATTTGATTTTGATACCAAACCAGCTCCAGCTTGCCAATGTAACTCGTGATTTTTACTTAAAAAAGTACGAATCATAATGGCATGGTTAAAATTACCATCAAAATCCATAAAGCCAATTGCCCCTCCATAAAAGGCACGACTCGTTTTTTCATATTTTTCAATTAGTTGCATCGCCCTATGCTTCGGAGCTCCACTCAGTGTACCTGCGGGAAATGTATCTGCTACAACCTGCATAGTAGAAGTATCCTTATGTTTTTTACCTGCTACTTTGCTTACTAAATGAATGACATGTGAGAAAAACTGTACTTCACGATAGGTCTCCACCTTTACCTTACTTCCATGTCTACTTAGATCATTTCTCGCCAGGTCAACTAGCATTACATGCTCTGCATTTTCCTTCTCATCTACGGCCAGTTTTTTTGCTAGTTCTGCATCCTGTTCGTCGTTACCGGTCCTTTTAAAAGTCCCTGCAATAGGATGAATTTCGGCTTGACCATCATTTACAACTAACTGTGCTTCTGGAGAACTTCCAAAAATTTTGAAATCTCCATAATCAAAGTAAAATAAATAAGGTGACGGATTGATTGTTCTTAAAGCTCTATAAACATTGAACTCATCGCCTTTAAAACCTTGTGAGAATTTTTTTGATAATACTAATTGAAAAACATCTCCTCTTGCACAATGTTTCTTGGCTAAAGCTACATGCTCCTTATATTCATCATCTGTTAAATTCGAAGAAATATCTCCTTCAGATTGAAAGTTGTATGAAGCAAAATTTTTTGCTTTTATGAGTTGATGAATTTCATCAACGTTACTTTCAGACTCATAATTATGCGAAAAAATATAAGCTACATTTTTAAAATGATTGATTGCAATTACGTTTTGATAAACAGCATAGTACATATCCGGAATATCAAGAGAGTTCTCTTTTTTTGAAATTTCAATATCTTCAAAATACTGAACAGCGTCATACGCGGTATAACCAAAAACTCCATTGTTAATGAATTTAAAACCATTAGTTTTTTCTACCTCAAATCGTTGAGAAAATTGATGAACCTCTTCTGGCACACTTATATCATTAGATATTTCCATTGCTGTTTCGCTTCCGTCAGGAAAAGACTTCTCAAGGGTATTATTTTGTACTTTTATAGAGGCAATTGAATTAAAACAGATATAAGAAAAGGTATTATCATTCGCATGATAATCACTACTTTCCAGCAAAATACTATTTGGGTATTTATCGCGTATTTTTAAATAGACGCTTACAGGAGTAATTGTATCTGCTATGATTTTTTTAGAGAAAGTATTAAGTTTAAATGTCTTCATTTCATAAATTAAAAAAGGCTTGTCGTGAATGACAAGCCTTTATATTGTTATTTAAATATACTATAGGTCTAGTTCACGAATTTAATGTTTCGAGAATTCCACCACCAAGTATTATTTAAAATTGTTTTCATTTTCTAAATGTTGTTACAAATGTATAAACTTTTTAATTCTATCAAAGAAAAATTGATAAAATATCTTTGATTCATTTTTTAAGGAACTAATGATACTTGCCTCCAACTAACACCATCATTAAAATAAAGGTTTCCATCAGTGCCTACATATAAATCTCCAAGACCACCTGCAGGTGCAGTTGCTTGAGGCTCTAAGCGCATTGCTCCGCTAATATGTACTGTTTGTTGTGGAGTATCCGTACCTACACCAAGGGCACCTTCAAAGTAAGAATCAGCATCTGATAGAGAATAAACAGCAAAATTATTGCCTGTTCCCTGGTTAAAATCATTACTTATATATAGCGCATAAGAGTCTGTAACAGTACCACCTATCCCATCAAAATCTATATATTGACCGTAAGCAGTTGTTATTGCACCTCGATTGAATATGTTAGAATACCCTGAATATGCTTCTGTAATTGAACTACCTGCTGTTGTATTAGATATCCCATTGTAATGACCAATAACCGTTGGGATAGTGCCTGAGTTACTAATTTCACTAGCAAATGCTTCTGTAAAATTCATGTTACCATTATTGGTAATTTCTGATCGAACACCATCAGAATTAGTTATTGTTCCTCCTGCAACATTTTCAACTGTGCTTCTTGTACCTATCGCATAGCCAATAGTTCCTGTTCCAGTATTAGAGGCTATATTTGCAAGGGCATATGTTGAAACACTAGTTCCTGATCCAGTATATGTAGCATTAATTCTTGCTGCGGTATTGGTTCCATCGGTACTCATTACCCCATCAACAAAAAGTTTATGTGCTGTTGAAAAAATATTGATTCCTATACCAACTCTATCCTCATAATATGCAATATCAGGCGTAGCACCATCTATAAATTTACCAGGCCCCCCGGTTCCATTTGCCCATGCTGCACCATTATAAGTCCAAACAGAATTTGTATCGGTGTCATATACTTGTAAACCAACTGCCGGAGTTGCAATTGCTTCCCTTTGCGTAGTTGTCATCCTTGGAATTAACACTCCTTGGCTGGTAGATGTCATATCCAATACTGCTGAAGCATCTGGGCTTGTTGTTCCTATTCCTATTTGCGCAAAAGTCACATACGATATAAATACCATTAATACACTTATTATTCTACCTTTTTTCATAGTTAAATTATTTTACTATTATTTTTTTTACACCTTGTTTTCCATCTTGCTCAAATTTTAAGAGATAAACTCCACTATGCAAATTGGGTTTTAATATTTTACCTCTACCATTTTGTATGATTATATCTTCGTAGAATTTTATTTTTCTACCTAAAAAATCATAAAGGGTAATTTGTAAGTCAACTACATCATTTGAAGTAAATTGAATCTCTCTAGCACCACTGTCAATAGGGTTAGAAATGATTTGAATATTATTTGTAATAAATAAGTCATCTAATCCCAGTACCACTTGATTATCAATACCAAATGTGAATTGACCAAAATTATCAAGTACTACTTGATTAAGAGCATCACTTGTTACAGTTCCATTTAGTAAATCTCCTGTCACAGTATTTGTTTGCGGAGCACTTACTAAATTCCAAGCGCCAGCATCATAACCTACAATAGCAACTGAATTGAGTTTGCCTCCATTATTATTTACTAAATTGGTAATGTCACTAGCACTATTCCACGGGAGTGTAATTACAGCATTACCAGTAAGTTCCCAATACTCAATATCAGAAACTGCAACTACCTCTGTTCCATTTGTTCCTGAAGTAGGCATGGCATTGAAATAAGAAGCAAATACATCACCTGTATGATCTGCAAGAACCGGAGCATAAATGCTATTATTCCCTGTTGGTAATAGTGTTATTCCGTTACCATATGCGTTAACTCCACCATTTACAAATTCAAATTCAGAACCCCAATTACTTTCTGCTTCCAAAGAAAATATTCCTAATGCATCAATCGAAACTATTGTATTACTAGTAGTAAAAGGGAGGTCTTTTTTCAAATAAAATTCAGCCCCTGATCCAACATATAATTCTTGAGCAAGAGTTAATTCAGAACTTAAAAATACAACTAAGACAGTAAGAAGAATGTATAACTGTTTCATAAGCATAATTTTTATCAAATATAATTAAAGAATCTTTTGTTTCCAATAATTTCATAAAAATAAGCCTGAAAAATAAAATTATTTATATCTCCATTTAAAAAATAAAACGATTAAAGCTAAGATTCCAGTTACCGAATTTGCTAAGATCATTGGTAAACTATTTAAGTGAATACCATATATCAGCCATAGAACCAAACCAATAAAAAGTACCAAATACATAGTAAATGAAATATCATCAGCCGACTTTGTTTTCCAGGTTTTATAAACCTGAGGAACAAAAGCTCCGGTGGTCAAAATCGCTGCCAGTAAACCAATTATTTCGTATACATCCATATTATCCGACAATATTTACAATTTTACCAGGTACAATAATTACTTTTTTGGGAGTTCTACCATCCAATTGTGTGTGTGTTTTTTCGTGAGCCAAAACCGCTTCTTCTATTTGATCTTTAGTAAAATCTAAAGGCAACTCCATGGTGAAACGCAACTTTCCATTGAATGAAATCGGGTAATTTTTTGTGCTTTCTACTAAATGCGAACCATCATATTCTGGAAATGAGGCAAAAGCAATCGAATCTTGTTGACCTAATTTACTCCATAGTTCTTCAGAAATATGTGGAGCATATGGAGATATTAGTATCAATAATGGTTCTAATATTTCTTTGCTTGTACATTTTTGAGCGGTCAATTCATTTACTGCGATCATAAAAGTAGACACTGAGGTATTGAAAGAAAAATTCTCAATATCTTCTTCTACCTTTTTAATTGTTTTATGAAGTGTTTTTAAATTATCTGCGTTTGGTTTGACATCGCTTACGCGGAAGACGTCTCCTTCATGATATAGCTTCCATAATTTTTTTAAAAAGCTATGAGTTCCTGTAATGCCGGCAGTATTCCAAGGTTTTGATTGCTCCAAAGGGCCCAAAAACATCTCATACAAACGCAAACTGTCTGTACCATATTCTTTAACAATGTTGTCTGGATTGACCACATTGTATTTTGATTTCGACATTTTTTCGATTTCTCTTTTAACTTTAAATGTCCCGTCACTTTCAGTCATGAACTCAGCATCATTAAACTCCGGTCGCCAATTCTTAAATTCAATAATATCTAGTTCGTCAGAGGCGTTCACGAAAGAAACATCCACATGTATCCACCTGAATTTTACCTCTTTTACTTGTTTCTCCGACAGCCCTTTTCGTCTAAAATAGTCTAAAAACTCATCCCATCTTGGATGAGCTGAACTAATATAATTTGGACCTTCAAATAGGTCCGCAGATTCAAAAATATTAAGGCTTTTATCGCCAAAAATAGCCTCAAGAATAAAAGCACTTGTTCCTGTAATCATCCCTTGATTGATGAGTTTTTTGGCAAACTCAGGTTTGGGTACTAATCCTTTATCAAACATAAATTGCTGCCAAAAACGTGCGTACAATAAATGACTAGTAGCGTGTTCAACACCACCAATATATAGATCAACATCTTGCCAATAATCAATCGCTTCTTGTGAGAAGATCTCTTTGTCATTATGCGGATCCATATAGCGGTTAAAATACTGTGAACTACCAGCCCAACCAGGCATAGTGTTTAGTTCTAAGGGATAAATTCCGTTGTGAGATTCCTCGTCGTTCGTTCCTCGCTCTGTCGGAATGACAAGTTTACTATTGCTGACAACCTCGTTCTTATTTGTGTCCCAGGCCCAGTGCGTAGCATTTCCTAAAGGTGGTTTGCCATCTTCAGTGGGTAAATATTTTTCCACTTGGGGTAGTACAATTGGTAAATGTACAGCATCAATTGTTTGTGGCATTCCGTTTATATAATATACAGGGAACGGCTCCCCCCAATAACGTTGACGGCTAAATACCGCATCTCGAATACGATAATTTACTTTTCCATAGCCAACACCACGTTTTTCAATTTCATAAATGATTGTTTTCATCGCTTTTTTATACTTCAAACCATTTAAAAAATCTGAATTCGCAATAACAGTTCCTTCTTTATCCATAAAAGGCTCCTTAGAAATATCAATACCTTCAAAAATATTTGGGATCGGGATATCAAAATGCTTAGCAAACGCATAGTCTCGATCATCACCACATGGCACTGCCATGACAGCTCCGGTTCCATAACTTGCAAGTACATAATCACCTATCCATATCTGGACTTTTTCTCCGGTAAAAGGATGCAAAGCATATGCGCCTGTAAAGACGCCGGAAATAGTTTTCACATCAGCCATTCTATCACGTTCACTACGTTTTGATGTGGCATCAACATAAGCCTTAACAGCTTCTTTTTGGTCAGCAGTTGTTATTTTTGCTACCAAATCATGTTCAGGGGCAAGTGTCATAAAACTAACCCCAAAAATAGTGTCAGGACGTGTTGTAAACACCTCCATTTTCCCGTCGTATCCATCTACATCAAAGGAAACCATGGCTCCTTCAGAACGACCTATCCAATTGGTTTGAATATCTTTTAAAGGTTGTGGCCAATCTATAGTGTTCAATCCATCTAACAAACGCTGAGCAAAGGCAGAAATTCGCATACTCCATTGTTTCATTTTTTTTTGAACAACAGGATGTCCACCTCTTTCGGAAACACCATTTACAATTTCATCGTTTGCCAATACTGTCCCTAATGCAGGAACCCAATTCACTTCGGTTTCTGATAAAAATGTCAGGCGATATTTTAAGAGTATTTCTTGTTGTTTTTCAGCAGAAAAATTTTGCCATTCATCTGCAGTGAAGGCTACGATATCATCATCCGCGGAAGCGTTCACGCTTGTATTACCCTCCTTTTTAAACAAGTCGATTAATGTCTTAATGTCCTCAGATTTGTCAGTACCTTTATTATACCATGAATTAAACAACTGTATAAAAATCCATTGCGTCCATTTATAATAAGAGGGATCAGAAGTTCTTACTTCACGAGACCAATCAAATGAAAAACCTAATTGATCCAATTGGCGTCGATAGGTTTTAATATTATCTTCTGTTGTTAGAGCCGGATGTTGACCTGTTTGAATAGCATATTGCTCCGCAGGCAAACCGAATGAATCATAGCCCTGAGGATGCAACACATTAAATCCTTTATGACGCTTATACCTTGCATAAATATCTGAAGCAATATAACCAAGTGGATGCCCAACGTGTAAGCCCGCACCTGATGGATAGGGAAACATGTCTAGTACATAATACTTTGGTTTATCAGAATTATTTGATGCTTTAAATGTTTGGTTGTCTGCCCAATATTTTTGCCATTTGGCCTCAATTTCATTAAAATGGTAACTCATTATATTCTTTTCAGTTCTATTCTGTCATTACAAGAAATAAAACTCGACCTGCACAGAGCGCGGTCGAAGTGTGGGAATCCTTTTAATGAGATTGCCACAGCAATCCCGAGTAATCGGGATGCTTCGCAATGACGTAATTTTTCAAGCTACAAAGTTATAATTAATATGATTAACCTCAAGTAGTTATTTTGCATAAAAAAAGCGAGGCTCTGCCCCGCTTTATTAATATTATTTTATACCATTAATACTTGATTGGAACAGTAACAATTGTATTTGCCCAACCTAAATGCATAATTACATTTCCTTCCTCACCAACGAAAGCAATAGAAAAAGCGTCGATATACGTTTCACCATTAGATACAGTTCCTTTTACGCGAACAACGTCTTCAGATTCTTTGTAAGTATAATCACCCCAAGCGTTTCTGGCAGAGTTTAAAATTAATGTCCATTCTGTGTCTCCTGGAATTGTAAAAAAAGCATAAGTTCCTGCTTTTACTTTTTCACCTCCAAAAGTAACATCTTTGAAAAATGTGATTTCTGCTGCTTCATTAGCACCTGTTCTCCAAACTTTTCCCGCTGGAGCTAACATTTCAATTTCTCTTTTCCCTAGTTGAGGTCTACTATAAACGATTTTTATCGATTTATCTAACACTTTATAATCTTTAGGAAACCAGGCTACATCCATTGGGCTTTTATTTAAGCCACTGAATACATGATCTGGGGTGTTTTTGGTTTGTGATTTTTCGGTACAAGATAACAAAGCAAATACCGTCATTAATAATATAGCTAATTTTTTCATGATTACTTTTTAGAAGTTTGTTATTTCTCTTTAATAAGACACAAGTAACAAAAAAAATTACAAATGTTAAACTGTTTTATTTCATTTATTTTCTTGCTAACTTTTCTTGAAGTAGTAAACAATTATAAGTGAAACTATTTACAGGTGTTGATATTCCAAGTATGTTGCCTTGATCAACAATATAACCGTTAAAATTATCCAGTTCGCTAGGACGACCTTCCATCATATCTCTTTGCATAGAAGCAGTTGTATTGTAATCATTATTATCAATAGCTTGCATTGTACTTTCAATATCTTTTTCGGTTAATCCAATTCCTTTTGCATTTGCAATTTGTTTTATTTCATTAGCCGTATCTAAAATCATACTTCGAATTTCCTTATTTTCTCTCATCACACCAAAAACGGCTCTTGTTAATGCTCCCATACCACTAATGGTTGCGATGAATAAAAACTTACGCCATATGTCCAAATGAATATCTTCTGAAATGAAGTTTTTAAATCCTGCTTTATCAAATACAGCTTTTACCTTATTAATTCTTTCGGTCTTTTTATTATTGTATTCCCCAAAATTAATTTGCGGTACAAAGGCAAAATGATTGATAATACCGGGTACTTCAATTTTACTTACGATTCTACTAACTCCTACTAATACATTTTCTTTTGGTAATACCGATAATAATTTATCGGCATTGTTTGCGCCATTTTGCAAAGGCAACACCATCGTTTCTTTTGTGAGTATTGGTTTTATTTGTAGAGCAACTTCTCTAACTTGCCATGATTTTACACCAAGAATGATCAGTTCAGGATTTTTAACTTCACTAATTTTATCCGTTACTTTTGGGTATACAGTAAAGTCACCGTCTATACTTTTAACTTGAAGACCATCAGCTTTAATCGCATTCAAATGTTTGCCTCTAGCAATAAAAGTCACATCAAATCCTTCTTTCACTAATTTAGCTCCGAAAAAACCACCAACACCTCCAGCACCAATAATTACAATTTTCATATTATATTCATATTTGAAATTAAAATTACTCTTTTTTGTACATTTATGCTTCTATAAAACCAATCTCATGAAAAAAATATTCATTTTTTTATTCATTATACTCACAGCATGTACAAAACAAGGAAAAGCAGATTTGATAGTTGTAAATGCCAATATTTATACTGTTAATGACGATTTCGCTAAAGCGGAAGCCTTTGCTGTAAAAGATGGTAAAATCATTGCTGTAGGCCATTCAGATGAAATTAATAATAAATATGCAACTCTAAAAATAATTGATGCAGAAGGCAAGACCATAACCCCGGGATTTATTGATGCACATTGTCATTTTTATGGATTGGGCTTACAACAGCAAAAAGTTGACCTAAGAGGAACTAAAAGTTATGACGAAGTCCTCGAAAAACTTGTTGCATTTCAAAAAGAAAAAAATGTAGCTTATATAACAGGACGTGGCTGGGATCAAAATGATTGGGAAGTCAAAGAATTCCCTACAAAAGAGAAAATAGATTTGCTGTTCCCTGAAACTCCAGTAGCGATTAGAAGAGTTGATGGTCATGCCTTATTGGTAAATCAAGTAGCTATTGATTTAGCAGGCGTAACTGTTGAAACCAAATTTACCGGTGGAGATATATTACAAAAAGATAGAAAATTAACCGGAATTTTTATAGATAGACCAATGAATTTAATTGGTGCTACAATTCCCCCTCCTTCAATAAAAGAATCGGCGCAAGGCTTAAAAGATGCGGAAAAAATATGCTTTGATTTAGGCTTGACTACAGTAAATGATGCTGGTGTATCGAAAGAGACAATTGAATTAATAGATAGCTTACATAAATCAGGAGAATTAAAAATGAGAGTTTATGCCATGGTTTCCGCCAATGAGCGAAATTTAGATTATTATATAACAAAAGGTATAAGTAAATCGGATCGATTAAATGTGCGCTCTTTTAAAATGTACGGTGATGGCGCTTTAGGCTCTAGAGGCGCAGCGATGAGAGAACCTTATTCAGACAAACCTGGCCATTATGGCGCATTGGTAAACACAATTGAGTTTTTACAAAATTCTGCAAAAAAAATTGCTGATTCAGATTTTCAAATGAACACACATGCAATTGGTGATTCAGCTAATCATATTATGCTTCAAACCTATAAAGAAGTGTTAAAAAATAAAAAAGACCGGCGTTGGAAAATCGAACATGCACAAATTGTTTCACCTGAAGATTTTGAATTATTCGATGATATCATTCCGTCAGTACAACCAACACATGCTACTAGTGACATGTATTGGGCCGAAGACAGAGTTGGTGGAGAGCGTATCAAAGGAGCATATGCATTTAAAGACTTATTAACCAAATATGGTAAAGTTGCTTTAGGTACTGATTTCCCTGTAGAAAAAGTGAGTCCGTTTTTAACCTTTTACGCAGCGGTGGCTAGAAAAGATTTAGAACAGTATCCTGAAAATGGATATCAAATGGAAAATGCTTTGTCACGCGAAGAAACCTTAAAAGGAATGACCATTTGGGCAGCATATTCTAATTTTGAAGAAAACGAAAAAGGTAGTATTGAAGTTGGAAAATTTGCTGATTTCATTATTCTAGATCAAGATATTATGGAGGTTGATATTAATAAAGTACCGATTACAAAAGTGCTGGAAACCTATGTTAATGGTGAAAAAGTAAAATAAAAAACCTGAAACGTTGGAGTTTCAGGTTTGATTATATTTCAAAGAAATATTATTCTTCGTTATATGCAAGATGTTTTTCTTGTTTGAATTTTAGAGGCACTTTAACTCTTGTATTGTCCCATCCCATTATCATTTGAATATTTTTATCTTTCTTCTTAAATGATATTGAAAAGGTTTCAATCGTTTCTGCCTTATTAACTGGCACAGTTACTCTTGCAACGTCAAATGAAGAATCATATTGAAATGCTCCCCAAACATCAGTATTTGAACTTAGAATAACTTCCCATTTTTTTTCACCGGGTATTGCTAATAGAACATATGTTCCTGCTGCAATAGTTTTTTCACCGAACTTAACATCCTTATAAAACTTAATTTCGGTTGCTTCATTGTGTCCAGCACGCCAAACCTCACCATAAGGCACTAAATTTCCAAAAACCTCTTGATTATTTTTCGATGGTCTTCCATATAATACCTTTACTAAAGGCTTTGTTAACCTGGTTTCTCTATAATATGAAATATCATGAGGTACATCATCCAGGGTATCAAATCTTTGAGCTTGGCTTTGGGTAACGGGGAGAAATACAAATAAAATTAGTGCAATAATAGCACCAGTGTAAGATTTCTTCATATTTCGAATTTCGTGTTAGTTAAAATGGTTTATCAAGCTCTAGAACGTAAACTTTTTCAGTTTAGTATTCAACTATATGTTAAGATTTACAATTTTTATTAACAAATATGATTGTCGAAATTATAATTATATAAAGATACAGCTATTTTTTATTACAAATGATAAGCAAAATGTTATTTTTATTTATATATTGAAATAAAGAATGAACATTTGCACAATAATTAAATATAATTTTATGTGCGGAATAGTTTGTGCTTTTGATCTAAAACAAAAAAGTGAGGCTCTAAGACCCAGAGTTTTAGAAATGTCTAAAAAAATTCGTCATCGTGGTCCAGATTGGAGCGGAATTTATAGTGATTCGAATGCAATCTTAGCTCACGAGCGATTAGCGATAGTAGATCCAGCTTCGGGTAAGCAACCTCTATTTAGTGAAGATAAAAAACTAATACTTGCGGCTAATGGCGAAATTTACAATCATAGAGAGTTAAGAAAGCAATTTGCAGACTCATATAAATTTCAGACAGAATCTGATTGTGAAGTTATTTTAGCGCTACATAAAGAAAAAGGTACTAGTTTTTTAGATGAGCTTAATGGAATCTTTGGATTTGCAATTTATGATGTTGAAAACGATTCTTATTTTGTCGCGCGTGATCATATGGGGATTATACCATTATATATGGGATGGGATCAACATGGAACATTTTATGTTGCATCTGAATTAAAAGCATTGGAAGGAACTTGCACGAAAATAGAACTATTTCCTCCTGGACATTATTTATCAAGTACTGATGGGGAATTGAAAAAATGGTATTCAAGAGATTGGATGGATTATGGTGCGGTAAAGGAAAATCAAACAAGTATAAATGAAATAAAAGTAGTATTAGAAGCTGCCGTTCACAGACAATTAATGAGTGATGTGCCTTATGGTGTATTATTATCTGGAGGTTTAGATTCTTCCGTAACTTCGGCTATTGCGAAAAAATATGCAGAGAAAAGAATTGAATCTGGCGATACTCAAGATGCTTGGTGGCCACAATTACATTCTTTTTCGGTAGGTTTAGAAGGTTCTCCTGATTTAGCCGCAGCTCAAAAAGTAGCGGATCATATCGGTACAATACATCATGAAATAAAGTTTACAATTCAAGAAGGTTTAGACGCCATTCGAGATGTAATTTATAATCTTGAAACATATGACATCACAACAATAAGAGCATCAACACCTATGTATTTAATGGCAAGAGTAATTAAATCTATGGGTATCAAAATGGTGCTGTCTGGTGAAGGAGCTGATGAACTTTTTGGAGGTTATTTATATTTTCACAAAGCACCAAATGCTGAAGAGTTTCATGAAGAAACGGTTCGTAAATTAAGTAAACTTCATATGTATGATTGTTTACGGGCAAACAAAAGTTTAGCAGCTTGGGGTATTGAAGGTCGTGTACCTTTTCTTGATAAAGAATTTATAGATGTTGCAATGCGTATCAACCCGCAAGATAAAATGATCAATGGCGAGCGTATGGAAAAATGGGTGGTTCGTAAAGCATTTGAAGACATTTTACCAGAAAGTGTTGCCTGGCGGCAAAAGGAACAATTTAGTGATGGTGTTGGCTATAGTTGGATAGATACTTTGAAAGAATTAGTAGAAACAACCGTTTCTGACGAACAATTGGCAAATGCTAAGTATAAATTCTCTTTGCAAACTCCTACGAGTAAAGAAGAATTTTATTATCGTTCGATTTTTGCAGAACATTTCCCTAGCGATGCCGCGGCATTATGTGTACCGCAAGAAGCCTCTGTTGCTTGTAGTACTAAAATTGCCTTAGAATGGGATGAAGCATTTAAAAATATGAATGATCCTTCTGGTAGAGCTGTGGCTACTGTACATGATGATGCATATTAAAAAATTTAGTTTTTGTTTGAGTACGCCTTCAAATTTATTTTTGGAGGCGTCTTTATTTTGTTCAATACTTTATTACTAAATTAGCATCCCTTACAAGAATCAAATCGTTTTATTAAAACTAATTTAAAATGAAAATTCTTATTGTTGAAGACGAAATCGAATTGATTGATAGTATGGCAACCTATCTGGAAAATGAAGATTTTATTTGTGAAAAAGCTACTAATTTTTTTGATGCTGAAGACAAACTCATTAGCTTTAATTATGACGTGGTAATTTTAGATATCACTTTGCCCGATGGCAGTGGAATTGATCTACTAAAAATTGTAAAAGAGAAAGATTCTAAAGTTGGCGTATTGATTGTCTCTGCTAAAAATTCTTTAGATGATAAACTTGAAGGTTTAGATCTCGGCGCCGATGATTATATTACAAAACCCTTTCATTTGGCAGAGTTAAATTCTAGAGTAAAATCATTGATTAGAAGACAAAAATTTGACGGAAATGATTCTATAGTATTTAATGAAATAGAAATAAATCCAACTTCTAAAGAAGTGACCATTAATAACAGATTAATTGAACTGACTAGAAAAGAATATAATTTACTGCTTTATTTTATTTCTAATAAAAATAAAGTAGTGACAAAAGAATCGATTGCTGAGCATTTATGGGGCGATGAAATTGAAATGGCTGATAGTTTTGATTTTATATATACTCACCTCGGAAATCTTCGTAAAAAAATAAAAAAATATGGTGCTAATGATTATGTTAAAACCATGTATGGTTTAGGTTATAAATTTTCTGAATAACGCAACAAATGAAACTTATAGAAAGAACAGGACTATCATATCTAATACTATCATTAATTATTTTTGTACTGTTTGGTATTGTCCTCTATTTCATTTTAACAGCTGTAATGAACAATCGTTTAGATGAAAAGTTACTTTATAATAAAGAAGTTATTTCCAAAAGAATAAAATATGATTACCCTTTAATAATTTTTGAAGAACCGGAAGAATTAACTGAGTCTGAAAATAGAATTTACCCAACTGATACTATTATATATAAGGACACTTTAATTTTTCTCGCAATTGAAGGTCTTGAAGGAGTAGAAAATATCGAAGACTATGAAAAATATAGGCAATTAACCGCATATGAAACATTTCCAAGTGGTATACGATATAAAATAATCGCCCGTAATTCTTTAGTAAGAAATCAAGATTTCATTAGTATAATAACCCTGCTTACTATTGTTATTACACTTTTACTGTTAACAGGTCTTTGGTTTTTCAACACCCGTATAGCAAAAAAAATATGGAACCCTTTTTATAGTAATTTGACAAATCTTAAAAAATTTTCCGTTCAAGATCAGGAACCTATTGAATTAGAACCATCAAATATTTTAGAATTTACAGAACTAAATAGCTCAATAAAAAGTTTGACAGAAAAATTAAGCTCAGATTATAATAATTTAAAAGAGTTTACTGAAAATGCTTCGCATGAGATGCAAACACCTCTAGCCATTATGCAATCTAAAATTGAGTTACTTTTACAATCAACAAATTTAAATGAAGCAGAAATTAAGCAGTTACAATCTATATATCAGGCCGGTCAACGTTTGTCAAAATTGAATAAAACATTATTAACTTTAGCTAAAGTTGAAAACAGGCAGTTTAGTGAAAAAGAGGATGTGAATTTGAGCGAATTATTAGAAAATAAATTAGAAATATATGAAGATTTCATATCGCAAAAAAAGCTCAATATTGATAAAGACATTGAGAAAAATGCAATAATCAATACTAATAGTACAATGGTGGATATGCTTATATCCAACCTATTATCCAATTCTATAAGGCATAATATTGAAAAAGGCTTTATAACAATAAAGTTAACGAACAAATTCTTTCACATCTCGAATACTGGAAACGAACTGACCATCTCGCCAGAAAATCTATTTAATAGATTTAAAAAAGCCAGCAGCTCTGCAGATTCGTCTGGCTTAGGCTTAGCTATTGTAAAAAAAATATGCGAAATAAACGAATGGAAAATTGATTACACTTTCCTGGAAGATCAGCATCAAATTATAGTTCGTTTTTAAAATACACTTCTTTTCAAACCTTTAGATTTCCTTTAGATTGCCTTAAGATTCTCTTTAGATTCCTATCATATATTTGACTCATCAAACAAACCAACCTGAATTAAAAATTAAATATTAATAATTAAAACATTTAGATCATGAGAAAATTAAGTTTCCTATTTTTATTCGTAGCATTAGGTTTGTTTACAACAACAACTTTTGCTCAAGAGATTAAAGAAGAAGTTAAAGCCGTAGCTAAAAAACAGGCTCAGAATAAGGTCGAGGTAAAATTAAGCGAACTGCCAGAGGCTATTACTAAAACATTAAGTACAGAGTTTGCAGAATTTACAGCAGCGAAAGCGTATAAAGCAAAAAAAGACAATGCGGATGTATACTATGTTAAATTAAAGAAAGATGGCAAATGGACAAAAGTTCTTTTTGATGCAGCTGGAAAAGTTTTAGATAAAAAAGAATTAAAAGAGACTTCATTATAACAAGAAAAGCTAATTCGGTTAATGGCTTGTAGGGTGAAATAGTCTAAAATCACTGTGATCATATTTTAGACTATTTCTTTTAAATTTTAAATAGTAATTAAATATAATACACTCTAAATTTTGTTATAGTAATTATCTTATTATACATTTAAAACACGCTCTATTGAGCGTGTTTTTTCTTAATGGCAATGAAGAATAGAAGACTACGCTATTTCAATGGTTTTAATATTTAAAAAATGGTAATTTAAAAATCAAAATTGCAACTATTTTTATCCTAAAAAACGATTTCTAATCTTTAGATTTCCTTTAGATTCATGTTTTACATTTGAATTATCAAATAATCCAAGCTCATTGAAATTTAACCGTTAAAACACTTAAATAATGAGAAAATTAAGTTTTCTGTTTTTATTTACGGCTTTAAGTTTGGTAAGTGTAAATACTTTTGCTAAACAAGATTTGACCTTAGTTCTTACACAAGAAGATAAAGTTGAAATAAAAATAGGTGAATTACCAAAAGCAGTTATAAAAACATTAAGTAGTGAATTTGCAGAATTCACTATTGAAAAAGCATATAAAGCAACAATATATAATAAAGAAGTGTTCTATCTTAAATTAGTTAAGAACGGCAGATATGCCGGAGCAACTATAAATGCTGATGGAACCGTAGTTGGACAAAAAACAAAAAATAATCAATCATAAAGAAAAAGCTAATTCGGTTAATGGCTTGTAGGGTGAAATAGTCTAAAATCACTGAAACATATTTTAGACTATTTCTTTTAAAATTAAAGAATAGCAATTAAATACAATTTACTCTAAATTTTGTTAATAACTTCCGTTATTAAGCATTCGAAAAACACGCTCAAAAGAGCGTGTTTTCTTATATTTGTATGTTTTTGAAAAACCCTAAAAAAGAGCAATAAAAAATATGAGCGAAGAGGCAAAAAAACCAAATTATTCAGCCGATAGTATTCAGGCATTAGAAGGAATGGAGCATGTAAGAATGCGCCCATCAATGTATATAGGAGACGTAGGAGTAAGAGGTTTACATCATTTAGTTTATGAAGTAGTAGATAACTCTATAGATGAAGCTATGGCAGGTCATTGTGACGCCATAGATGTTTGGATAAATGAAGACAATTCTATCTCTGTAAAAGATAATGGTCGAGGAATACCCGTTGACATACATAAAAAAGAGGGCGTTTCGGCTCTTGAGGTAGTAATGACCAAAATTGGTGCCGGAGGTAAATTTGATAAAGATTCTTATAAGGTATCTGGAGGTTTACACGGTGTTGGAGTTTCTGTGGTTAATGCTCTTTCAAGTCATTTAAAAGCAACCGTTTATCGTGACGGGAAAATTTGGGAGCAAGAATATGAAAAAGGAAAGACTTTATATCCGGTAAAAGCTGTTGGTAAAACAGCTGAAAAAGGAACAATGGTAACTTTCACGGCGGACAATACAATTTTTCAAGCTGAAGTTGATTTTAGTTATGAAACACTGTCTACACGTATGCGGGAACTTTCTTTCTTAAATAAAGGAATTAAAATTTCCATTACCGATAAGCGGAATAAAGATGATGAAGGTAATTTTATAAGAGAAGATTTTATTAGTACTGAAGGCCTTAAAGAATTTGTTAGATATTTAGATGCCACTCGTGAACAATTAATATCTGAGGTTATTTCTATGGAAGGCGAGAAAAATGGTGTTCCCGTAGAGGTTGCTATGATTTATAATTCATCTTATGTTGAAAATTTACATTCTTACGTAAATAATATTAACACACACGAGGGAGGAACGCATTTATCTGGTTTTAGAAGAGGATTGACTGGTACCTTAAAGAAGTATGCAGAAAGCTCGGGAATGCTTGATAAATTAAAATTTGAAATCGCCGGAGATGATTTCCGTGAAGGATTAACCGCCATTATTTCAGTAAAAGTGGCAGAGCCTCAATTTGAAGGTCAAACAAAAACAAAACTAGGTAATCGCGATGTAACTGCAGCTGTAAGCCAGGCAGTTTCTGAGATGCTAACCAATTATTTAGAAGAAAACCCAGGGGATGCTAAAATTATAGTTCAAAAGGTAATTTTGGCTGCTCAAGCACGACATGCAGCACGTAAAGCTCGCGAAATGGTACAAAGAAAGACCGTAATGACTGGTGGAGGTTTACCCGGAAAGCTATCAGACTGTGCATGGACAGACCCGGAAAAGTGTGAAATATTCTTAGTTGAGGGAGATTCTGCAGGTGGTACTGCAAAACAAGGCCGTGATCGAAACTTTCAAGCAATTTTGCCACTACGTGGTAAAATTTTGAATGTAGAAAAGGCAATGCAGCATAAAGTTTTTGAAAACGAAGAGATCAAAAATATGTTTACTGCACTTGGAGTTACAATTGGAACGGAAGAGGATAGTAAAGCCCTGAATCTAGAAAAATTACGTTATCATAAAATAGTGATCATGTGTGATGCCGATGTTGATGGTAGCCACATTGCAACTTTAATTTTAACATTCTTCTTTAGATATATGAAAGAATTAATAGAAGAAGGTTACGTCTATATTGCTGCTCCTCCATTATATTTAGTCAAAAAAGGTGCTAAAAAAGAATATGCATGGAATGATGAAGAGCGAGATGCTATTGTAGAAAAATTTGGAGGTAGTGCACCTATTCAACGTTATAAAGGTCTTGGTGAAATGAATGCTGAACAATTATGGGATACTACTATGAATCCTGAATTTAGAACGATGCGTTTAGTAACAATTGATAATAGCGCTGAAGCGGATAGAACTTTTTCCATGTTAATGGGTGACGAAGTCCCTCCAAGACGAGAATTTATAGAGAACAATGCGGTGTACGCAAATATTGATATTTAATTAAAATAAAAGTATAAATGAAAGTAACAGTTGTAGGCGCAGGAGCAGTTGGCGCAAGTTGCGCTGAATATATTGCTATTAAAGATTTTGCATCAGAAGTAGTAATATTAGATATTAAAGAGGGTTATGCAGAAGGCAAAGCAATGGATTTAATGCAAACAGCTTCTTTAAATGGATTCGATACTAAAATAGTTGGTACAACAGGAGATTATTCAAAGACGGCAAATAGTGATATTTGTGTAATTACATCCGGCATTCCGCGTAAACCGGGAATGACACGTGAAGAATTAATTGGAATAAATGCAGGAATTGTAAAATCAGTTTCTTCAAGTTTAATTGAACATTCTCCGAATACAATTATAATTGTGGTTTCGAATCCTATGGATACTATGACTTATTTGGTACATAAAACTACCGGTTTACCAAAAAATAGAATTATAGGTATGGGAGGTGCTTTAGACTCTGCGCGTTTTAAATACCGTTTAGCTGAAGCTTTAGGAGCTCCTATTTCAGATGTTGATGGAATGGTAATTGGAGGTCATTCTGATAAAGGAATGATTCCGTTAACACGTTTTGCAACTCGAAACTCTGTTCCTGTTACTAAATTTTTATCTGATGATCGTTTAACTCAGGTTGCTGAAGACACTAAAGTTGGCGGGGCTACTTTGACCAAATTATTAGGTACTTCTGCCTGGTACGCTCCAGGCGCAGCTGTTTCTGGTTTAGTACAGGCAATTGCTTGTGATCAGAGAAAAATATTTCCATGCTCTACTTTTTTAGAAGGAGAATATGGATTATCTGATATCTGTATTGGAGTTCCTGTTATATTAGGCAGAAACGGAATTGAGAAAATTGTTAAAATTGACCTGACGGATGCTGAAAATACAAAAATGAAAGAAAGTGCTGCAGGTGTAACTAAAACAAACGGATTACTTGAATTGTAACGCAAAATACTACCACAGGGCAAATATATTTGGCCGAAGGTAACGAGCGAAGCTCTAAATAGTTTATAGAAAAGACTACTTTTATGAATCATGAAAGTTGTCTTTTTTAATTTAAACTCCATTAAAACAAAAAACAAATGAAGAAAATTATTCTATTATTGGCAATCTCAATGAGCTTGAATTTAGTTGCTCAAAAAGAGATCAAAGAAGGTGTTATTATGAACAAAGTAACAATGAGCAGTGAAAATGAGCAAGTCAATGCATCTCTGGCTATGATAGGAGATATGAATACAACAACCTACTTTAAGGGTAATAAATCTCGTACTGAAATGAAAAGCCCAATGACTGGAGACAATACAACTATTATAGACAATGATGCTAAAAAAATGTTTTCTTTGATTAGCAATCCTATGTTGGGTAATAAATATACGCAAAGTGATATCAAAGCATCTGAAGATGATTTGAAAAATCTTATTATTACTAAAAAAGATGATTCAAAAACAATTTTAGGATATGTTTGTAAGGGATATGACATTACTGGAATTACTAGTGGAATAGAAGTGAAAATGACCATGTACGTAACCGATAAAATTATTGCCACTACTCAAAATAATGCAATATTAGGAGAAAAATTAAAAGGTTATCCTATGTATTTGGTAATGGCCGTAAACCAAGGCACTATGATCATGCAAATAACAATGGAAGCTACTGAAGTTAAAGATGAAAAAGTGGCGGATTCTAAATTTGATATGACCATACCAGAAGGTTATACTAAAATGGAAACACCGAAACCTCCTAAAATAGATTAAGTATTTCTAAAACAAACTAAAGAACCAGCCTTTTGACTGGTTTTTTAGTTTTACTATCCTCATAAATAGTTTCTCCATAACTAAGAAGCTTTAGCCCTTTATCCAAGCATTTCTTAGTTTAGATTGCTTTTCAGTTGCATCTTTTATAGGCGTAAGTTTTTTTCCTTTTGTATAAGGCTGTGTTAATTTAGTTTTTATAATTACCTCTTCTCCTGCTCTATCAAGCTTTACTTCGATTTCTTGACCTGGTTGCCATCCAAAAACTTGCCCAAAAATTTGATTAGCATTTTGCATTGTAACTTCAGCACCATTAATAATCTTAACAACATCATTTGGTTTTACTCCTTGCTCATTCCAAAAACTATTATCTACAACTAGGTCATTAAAATAAACTTCTCCTTTTTCTTGATTAACTCCAAAGATTAAGGCGCCTGCATTTTGGACATAATTAGTTTTCACTTTATCTTCAGAAATTTCTAATCCTACTTTAGTAAAATAAACACTGTAATCTATTGGTGTAGAACCAATAACATTATTATCAAAAAAATCACGAATTGAAGGATAAGACATTGCAGTAATTTCATCAATAATTTTATCATCTTCAAATGGCTTGTTTTTACCGTATTTTAGAGATAATTCTTTCATTAAGCTTAAAATACCTCTATTTCCATTACTTTCTTCTCGCATCAAAATATCGATACACATTCCTATTAAAGCTCCTTTTTGATACACATTGCCATAATTAGTCGCATATTCTTTCTCTAAAATATTTTCACTCATTTCAGTAAAGCTCATCGCATCATTAAATCCTAAAGAAGAATTAATTTTGCCTAATATTTTTGTATAAAATTCATCTTCAGAAACTAATCCTTGATCTACCTGAAATAAAGTTGCAAAATATTCGGTAACTCCTTCATACATCCATAAATGTTTTGAAAAAGTTGGCTTGTTATAATCAAAGTAATGTACATCTTCTGAATGTACACTTAGAGGTGTAACAATGTGAAAAAACTCATGTGACACAATATCAACCATACTCTTAGCAAGAGCTTGTTCGGGCATAGCTTCAGGCATTACAACAATGGTAGATGTATGATGCTCTAATGCTCCAAACTTAGTTGGAGAATCTTTATCTCCTCTACCTAAATATACATAAATATCATATCTAGGAGTACTATTTATAGTTCCTAAATATGTTTTTTGTGCTTGCATCATTTTCTGCATGGTTTTTTTGAGTGAACCAGCTGAATGAAGTTTAGTTGGAGAATACACACTTAAAACTATTTTTATATCACCCACATTAAACTCTTCAACGGTTAAATTTCCATACATCATTGGGTTGTCTGTAATATCAAAATATCTAGGGGCAAAATAACTTGATGTCAGCGTTTTTCCGTCTTCACTTAACTTACTATTTGTAATTTGCAAGGCAGAAGTGCGTACAAAATCTTTAGATGCTGTAACATCTAGTTTATATTGACCACTCTTTAACGAGTCAAAATAACCTATAAAGCCATGAAGATTTAAAACATAATTATCAGGTTCAATATTAGTACCTGCCATTGAATAGGGTGTATTAACTTCCTTATTGTTCTCAACGTCAAATGTGTCATTTACTAGATAGGTAATCTTATCTAATTTGGTAGCGTTATTTATAGTCCAAGTGTTAGTAGATACTTTTTCCACTTGCATTTCATAACCATTATAATCGAATGCTTTAAAATCATCAATAAAATTACCGAAATCACTAACCTGATAAGTTCCTTGAATTATTCTAGGTAAACGATATGTTATCTTTTCAACTGTAAATCTTCCCGGGTTGATAGTTACTGGCGCTTTATCATCTACAACTTTAGTTAAGTCAATTGATGATTGAATTGGTACTTGTGTAGCTAGATCATTACTTTTAACTGACCTTACACTATTACAGCTAATAAAAAACCCTGCTAATAAAATTAATGTAAATATATTTTTCATTTTATAAAAGTTCTATTCATGTATAAGTAACAAAAAATTAAATAGTGTTACAGTTTCTATCCTATTTTACGAAAGTCCAGAAATTACACCATCATTATCAATTGACATATTTTCAGAAGCTGGTATACTTGGCAAACCTGGCATGCGCATCATTTTACCAAGAATAGGAATTAAAAACTGAGCGCCCGCAGCGATTTCTATTTCACGAACTGTAATTCTAAAATTTCTTGGTCTTCCAGTTAGCTTATCATTATCTGAAAAAGATTTCTGTGTTTTAGCCATACAGATTGCGAAATCATTAAAGCCCAACCGATCAATACGTCTTAAGTGTAATCTTGCTTTATTGTCAAAATCCACGCCATCAGCACCATAAATTTCTTTTGCAATTGTTTCTATCTTTTCTACTACCGGCGATTTCCAATCATATAACGGTTTGAATTGTGTTGCTTTATTTTCAACTACATCAACCACTGCATTTGCTAAATCTTGGGTACCACTACCCCCTTCTGCCCATCCTTTTGAAACAACCGCATGAACACCCATTGAAGTGCACTTTTCAATTACGAAATTTACTTCGGCTTCGGAGTCATTTATAAAGCCATTGATAGCAACCACTGGTTCAATATTAAATTTTCTTATATTTTCGATATGTTTTTCTAAATTTTCAAAACCTTTAGTAACTCGTTCTAAATCCGCAATATTATACTCTTCTTTTGGTGAGCCTCCATGATGGCGTAAAGCTCTAATTGTAGCTACTAAAACAACACATTTAGGGTTTAATCCTGCATAAGCCGATTTAATATTCAAAAATTTTTCTGCACCTAAATCAGCACCAAAACCAGCTTCAGTAACCACATAATCTGACAATGATAAACCCATTTTAGTCGCAATAATGGTATTTGTTCCTTGTGCAATATTAGCAAAAGGACCACCATGAATAATAGCCGGATTATGCTCTAATGTCTGCACCAAATTTGGTTGAATAGCATCTTTCAATAAAATAGCCATTGCATTTTCTGCTTTTAAATCACGCGCAAAAATTGGTTGTTTATCAAATGTAAATCCAACAAAAATATTGCCCATACGTTTTTTTAAATCTTCAAAATCTTTCGCCATACATAAGATGGCCATTACCTCAGAAGCTGGTGTAATATTAAACCCATCTTCACGAGGAATCCCATTAGAGATGCCACCTAATCCAATTGTAATTTGACGTAAAGCCCTATCGTTCATATCAATTACTCGTTTCCACGCAATGGTACGAGGGTCAATATTCAAATTATTAACTTTGTTTTGTAAATTATTATCTATCAACGCCGATAGCAAATTATTTGCTTTTTCAACAGCATTAAAATCACCGGTAAAATGCAAATTAATATCTTCCATTGGAATTACCTGAGAAAATCCACCTCCGGCAGCACCTCCCTTAATACCAAAAACAGGCCCTAAAGATGGTTCTCGTAATACTACCGTAGTTTGTTTTCCGGTTTTGTTCAAGCCCTCAGTTAAACCAATTGAAACCGTAGTTTTACCTTCACCAGCCGGTGTTGGAGTTAAAGCGGTAACCAAAACAAGATTGTTATTAGCTATTTTTTCCTCGTTAATTAAATTGAGTGGGAGTTTCGCTTTGTATTTTCCGTAAAGAATTAGATCATCTTCATCAATGTTAAGTTTTGTAGCAACTTCTTTTATATGCTGCATTTCGGTTTGTTGTGCTATTTCAATGTCAGAAAGGTGCGCCATATTGTTTAAATTTATGCCAGCTAATATACTAAAATTTGCTTGTCATTTTAGCTCTGTAATTTTCTTAAATAACATGTTTTCAATTTATTTTGATCAAAAAACGGTATCTATAAAAAAATATAAAACAATTGGCTATTCGTTTTCGAAATACTATATTTGCGCGTTAATTACAAACACCTAGATTTTTAAATAGAGAAAGCTAATGCAGAACAAAGGACTTATACAAACATTTGCCATAATTTTTGGTATTATATGTGTTTACTATCTATCATTTACTTGGGTTAATAATACCATAGAAAATGATGCAAAAATATATGCTAATGGCGATAGTGCCCAAGAAAAAGTATATCTAGACTCAGTTGCCAATTTGCCTATTGCAAATTACTTATTTACAAAATATACTTATAGTGAAGTACAAGATAAAGCAATTAACTTAGGTTTAGACCTTAAAGGTGGTATTGATGCTACCTTAGAAATTTCTGTTAAAGATATTTTAGTAGGTTTATCAAATAAATCAAAAAACCCTGTTTTTAATAAAGCACTTGCAGATGCATCTGAAGCCGAAAAAAATAGCGACAATGATTATTTAGACTTATTTTATGATGCTTTTGAAGAAGCAAGTAATGGATCTGTTAATTTAAGTGATCCAAGTATTTTTGGTAATAAATCTTTAAAGGATAAAATAAACTTCAAATTAACAAATGAAGAAGTAAAACCAATCCTTAAAGAAGAAGTCAAAGGTTCTATAAGTACCGCCTTTGAAGTTTTGCGAAGTAGAATTGACCGTTTTGGTGTTACTTCTCCCAATATATCTCAAATTGGTGAATCAGGAAGAATTTTAATTGAACTACCTGGAGCTAAAGATATTGATCGTGTAAAAAAATTATTACAAAGTACCGCCGAATTACAATTTTGGGAAGTGTACGATAACTCAGAAACGACTAATTTCTTTTTACAGGCAGATGCTAAATTAGCAGAGCTTTTAAAAGATGAAATAGTCGACGAAGTTAAAGATTCTATAGCGTCAAAAGAAGATGAAATTAATGAACTATTGGGCGAAGAACAAGACTCTGTTGATACCAGAGCTGCAAGTCCATTAAGAAGTATTTTTGGAATTACAAATCCTCAACAACGTAGTTCCGCAGTAGGATATGCGAGTATAAAAGACACTGCAACTATAAACAGATATTTGGTGATGAAAGAAGTGAGAGCTTTATTGCCAAATGAAATGGTCTATACCAAATTTTTATGGGATGCCAAACCTATAGATGATAGTGAGGTTATTAATTTATATGCCATAAAATCTAATAGAGAAGATATAGCACCGATACAAGGTGATGTTATTGCTGATGCCAGTCAGGTTTTTGATCAATTAGGTGTGAATCCTGAGGTGAGCATGTCAATGAATAGTAAAGGCTCTAAACTTTGGGCTAAAATGACCGAAGCAAATGTGAATAAGTTTGTAGCAGTTGTTTTAGATGATTATGTATATTCAGCACCCAATGTAAATGAGCCCATAACCGGAGGTAGAACTTCTATTTCAGGCCAATTTTCAATTGAAGAAGCACAAGATTTAGCAAATGCACTAAAATCTGGTAAATTACCAGCAGCAGCTCGTATCATCCAATCTTCTGTTGTTGGGCCTTCATTAGGACAGGAAGCAATTGATAGTAGTAGTATTGCATTTATCATAGCATTATCTTTAGTTTTAATATGGATGTTATTTTATTATGGGAAAGCAGGTATTTTCGCTGATATAGCGCTAACATTAAATATACTATTCATCTTTGGAGTCTTAACTTCATTTGGTGCCGTACTTACCCTGCCAGGTGTTGCCGGTATCATCATTACTATTGGTATGTCAGTAGATGCAAATGTGATTATTTATGAGCGTATTAAAGAAGCATTAAATCGAGGCCTTATACTAAAAGAAGCTGTAAAGGAAGGCTTTAGTTTAAAAGGCGCATTGTCAGCAATTATCGATGCAAACGTTACGACTTTTTTAACCGGTGCTATTCTGTATATTTTTGGTTCAGGACCAATTAAAGGTTTTGCTACAACTTTAATGATTGGTATTGCTACCTCTTTAATTACTGCTGTGTTTATTACCAGACTTTTAGTTGACTGGTATGCTGATAAAGATCGAAGCATGACCTTTAATACAAATATTACAAAAGGCTGGTTTCAAAATATCAATGTTGAATTTTTAAAGAAACGTAAAATCGCCTATGTAATTTCCGGACTTATAATCGTTATAGGTTTGAGCTCTATCTTCACACAAGGGTTTAATCAAGGGGTTGATTTTACCGGAGGTAGAACATATACGGTACGTTTTGACCAAAATGTAAGCCCTACTGAAGTGGCTGGCACTTTGAAAGATGTATTTGGAGATGCTCCAGAAGTAAAAACCTATGGTGCTTCTTACCAATTAAAAATTACAACAAAGTATAAAGTTGATGATAACGCTATAACCGTTGGTGATGAAATCCAGGGTTTATTATTTAACGGATTACAAACCTATCTGCCAGATGGAACTACTTTAGAAGATTTTAAAGTTGGTGGTGAAGACACTCAAGATAAAATAGGTATAATGAAATACTTTCAAGTAGGGCCAACAATTGCAGATGATATTAAACAAGCTGCTGTATGGGCAATTTTAGGGTCATTGATTGTAGTATTCTTATATATATTATTTCGTTTTAGAAAATGGCAATATAGCTTAGGAGCGGTTATGGCAGTTTTTCATGACGTATTAATAGTTTTAGCCATTTTCTCATTATTTTGGAAAGTATTACCATTTGATATGGAAATAGGTCAATCATTTATTGCAGCATTATTAACAGTTGTAGGTTATTCTTTAAATGATACTGTAGTAATCTTTGATAGAATTAGAGAGTTTGCTGATAAACACCCTAAATGGGTATTTTCAAGAACAGTAAATAGTGCGTTAAGTACTACTTTAGGAAGAACAATAAACACATCATTAACAACATTAATTGTATTGTTAGCTATCTTCTTGTTTGGAGGTGATTCAATTAAAGGATTTATGTTTGCAATGATAATCGGTGTAATTGTGGGTACGTACTCATCATTGTTTATTGCTTCGCCAATAATGTATGATACAACAACAAAACTTATTAAAGAAAAATAATTTGAATTTATAATATGATAAAAACCGTTTTGAAAAGATATTTTCAAGGCGGTTTTTATTTTTTATCTGAATACATTCGTAAATTGCATTATGAGTATTATTAAATTACATGACAAGCATTTTAAACCTTTTATTTCAGCAAATAAAATTGAAGAAGCTGTTGCAAAAATGGCCAAAAATGTTGAAAAAGATCTTAACGGAGAAATACCAATCTTTGTAGGTATTTTAAACGGTTCATTTATGTTTGCAGCCGATTTTATTAGAGCCTATAACTTCAATTGTGAAGTCTCATTTGTGAAGTTAACATCTTACCAAAACGAAAATTCAACAGGAATCGTTAGGCAATTGGTTGGTATTGACGAAAATTTAGAAGGTAGAACGATTGTTATACTTGAAGATATTATTGATACGGGCACTACTTTAGAAGAAATTTATACTATTTTTAGAGATAAGAAATTAAAGCAATTAAAGATTGCAACTTTATTTTTTAAACCAGATGTTTTCCGTAAAGGTCTACCGATTGATTATATTGGCATTTCGATACCGGATAAATTTATTGTAGGTTATGGGTTAGATTATAATGGTTTGGGAAGAAACTTTGCAGATATTTATCAATTAACAGCACAAAAAATGACGAACATTGTTTTATTCGGCCCTCCAGGAGCTGGAAAAGGAACACAAGCAGAAATTTTAAAAGACAAGTACAATTTAATCCATATTTCGACAGGTGATGTATTTAGATTTAATATAAAAAATGAAACTGATCTGGGAATCCTGGCAAAATCTTATATGGATAAAGGTGATCTTGTTCCGGATGAAGTAACTATAGATATGCTAAAGGCAGAAGTTGATAAAAATCCGAATGCCAATGGATTCATTTTTGACGGATTTCCACGTACAGATTCACAAGCAAAAGCTTTAGATGAATTTTTATCAAAAAAAGGAGAAGGCATTAATGGGATGGTAGCTCTCGAAGTTCCTGAAAATTTACTGGTTGAACGCTTATTAGAAAGAGGTAAAACCAGTGGAAGGCCTGATGATCAGGACGAGCAAAAAATTCGAAATCGATTCAACGAATACAACGCCAAAACAGCTATTTTAAAAGATTATTACGAAGTTCAAAATAAATATTTTGGTATAAACGGAGTGGGTTCAATTGAAGATATTACCAATCGTTTGTGCGAAGTATTTGATAAACTATAAAATGTTGAATTGTTTATTTGTGTATTTGTTGAATCGATTTAACAGATAAACTCATAAACAAATAAACAGTAATATGACAGAAGGAAACTTTGTAGATTATATTAAAATATTTGCTGCTTCAGGAAAAGGTGGTAAAGGTTCTGTGCATCTGCATCGTGAAAAATTTATCCAAAAAGGAGGTCCTGATGGTGGAGATGGTGGACGAGGAGGTCATGTTATTCTTCGAGGAAATAAAGGTATGTGGACTTTGATTCACATGAAGTTTAAAAAGCATTTTAAAGCAGAGCATGGTGGAGATGGCAGTAAGAGTAGAAGTACCGGTAAAGATGGAAATGATGTTTATATAGATGTTCCATTAGGTACGATTATCAGAGATGGAGAAAGCCAAGAAGTATTATTTGAAATAACCGAAGATAAGGAAGAAAAAATCTTAGTAGAAGGTGGTATTGGTGGCCAGGGTAATTGGCATTTTAGGTCGTCGACAAATCAAACACCTCGTTATGCACAGCCGGGTATTCCCGGTCAGGATGGCTGGTTTCAATTAGAATTAAAATTATTAGCTGATGTAGGCCTTGTAGGTTTTCCAAATGCCGGAAAATCTACTTTATTATCTGTAATTACTTCGGCAAAACCAAAAATTGCCGAATATGCATTTACTACTTTAAAACCTAAT